>Ga0315282_10006488_pt1 | contig 19562 bp, 18 predicted proteins | sample YL17G07_20_MG_FD_203693 | JGI IMG/M metagenome (GOLD analysis project Ga0315282, IMG submission 203693) | Sediment microbial communities from Yellowstone Lake, YNP, Wyoming, USA - YL17G07_20 | ecosystem: Environmental > Aquatic > Freshwater > Lake > Sediment | place: USA: Wyoming | collected... | reverse complement strand
CGTGTGATAGCATGAAGATGTACGATGCGGAAAATCAGATAGTTGGCAGGTTGGCTACAGCGATAGCTAAAGATCTTTTGAACGGTGAGAAGGTCGTAGTGGTAAATACAGAAAAAGCTGTCTTGTCAGGCAGCCCTAGATTTAAGAAACAGTTCTACTTACAAAGAATACAAAGAGGAGATGTAAAGCATGGACCTTTCTTTCCGAAGCAACCTGATGCTATCTTCAGACGAGCAGTAAGGGGAATGCTGCCTTGGTACAAGTCTAAAGGTAGAGAAGCTTTTAAAGGGCTTAAAGTATACTTAGGTGTACCAGAAGAATTTAAGGATGAAAAGTTTGAAAAGGTAGCAGAAGCTGATGTAAGCAAGCTAAAGTGTAAGTGCATAAGCTTGGGTGAGCTTTCACTCGAAATAGGTGGGAAGAAAAGATGGTAAAGAAAAAGGTAGTTTTCACCACAGGAAAAAGAAGGGTGGCTGTCGCTAGGGCTAAGGCTGTAGAAGGAACTGGGAAGGTTTACATAAACGATAAGCCACTGGAGATATGGGGAAATGAACCACTTAGACTTTGGGTGAAAGAGCCGCTTTTACTGGCAGGGGACTTAAGCAGCAAAGTAGATGTTCACGTTAAAGTGAGAAGCGGTGGTGTAGTCGGGCAAGCTGAAGCAGCGAGAATGGCTATATCCAGGGCTTTAGTTGAGTTTTCTAAGGACGAAGATTTAAGGCAAAGGTTTATAGAATACGACAGGAACTTGTTGGTGTACGACCCAAGAAGGAACGAGCCACACCACGCAAGCGGTAAAGGAGCAAGTAGGCGTGGTTCGAGGCGTCATGTCCAACGTTCAAAGAGATAGATTAAAAAATATTTTCTAGTATACTATAACGAAAACTAACAAAAGGCAAATTAGGCATGTGCCTCTTCATTGAATACATAAATAAATTTTTTATTGTTGAATTAATGGGGCTGGTACTTTCAACTTTTTCTCAATACTCTTTACTGGTTCTCCTATTGATATAATTCTTGTGTACATCTCGGAGCTTAGCCTTATAATATCTAATATTCCCCCTTTCGCAAGCGAAACACTATGCTTTTTTCCTGGAAGAATTATTCCAACATCTCCTTCCTTAAGCTCGAGACCCCTGCTCATTCCTTCTTTCTCTGTAAGAATAAAAGCCGAGCCTCTCGTAAGGACGTAAAGTTCTGCGTCAGGGTGGGAATGCACTGTCAATTCTGCATCATTTTTTTTAGCAAATATTCTTTCATACAGGGAGATAGATGGAATACTGATAGTATCGTATTCTCTAATCTTCCCCCAAATTGTTGCTTTTTCTTTATAGCTTAGATAACTCATGTTAATGGTTTAAAAGAAAAAATATATATGTTTAACTGCTTCTATCAGAAAGTTGTAAAATCAGTCCAACAAGTCTTTATCCTTTATTTTTATTCGGAAATTTATTAGAGGATTAAAAATGAGCTTTCGATATACAGAAAGAGCTTGATTTCAAGTTTCTATAGATAAATTTCAGATAATCTTTTAAGGTTCTAAAGGGATGTAATCAAGTGCTTTCGATTAAGTTTATAAGTTTAGAAGACGAAAATCTAGTTTACTAGGTGGTAAGAATAATCGTACCAGTTCGTTGTTTTAGTTGTGGTCGCGTAGTAGGTCATTTATGGGAAGATTTTAAGCGTAGGGTAGAAGCAGGCGAGCCTGCAGGAAAAGTTTTAGATGATTTAGGGGTGAAGCGTTACTGCTGTAGGCAGTTGTTTTTAGGCCATGTAGACTTGTTGAAAGAGATAAGTAAGTTTAAGCCGTGATAAATTGATTTGGCCAAAGGATATGTTCACAAGGTTCGAAGTAGCACGTCTGTTGGGTGCAAGAACTTTACAGGTAGCACTAGGTGCACCCGTGCTTGTGAAGACTGAACTGAAAGAACCTAGCAACATTGCCAAACAAGAGTTTAGAGAAGGCATGATGCCTATAACCATTAAAAGAAAGTTGCCTAGTGGAGAAGAGATAGTAATCGACGTGAAGGCAGCCATAAAAAACTGGCTGAGCGAGGGCAGAGAAATCTAAGGCCAGACATACTTTGCACAGAATTTTTCTGGACCAAGGTTTATGTATTCTTCTGATACCCATGAATACTTTCTAAAAACTTCCTCGACAGCTTGGAACGAACTTTTTGGCAACGGTGACTCGTAGAGCAAGCTTGGATTGGCTGCTACTCTACGTATCTCACTAAACTTATCTAATATTTCAAACTTTCTACTTGGCATTAGTTCTATAGGTAGACATATCCTGCCAGTTGTTTTGTGTATAGAACCTAGACTTCTTACACCTTTGTCCTTTATCGCAGTACTCCAGTCGACGTAGATGTTCCACAACCTTTGGCTAGGGTCTTCCTTTTCTATGGTCAGTGGAAAACCCCTTCCCTTCTTTTTCTTTTCGTAGCCGAAAGCTAGGGAAGAGACTTTTATAAGGTCTTGGGCAGAGTTCCATACAAGCCCTTCACCACCCACCCTTGAATAGAGAGTTCCAAACTTCAACTGCCTAGGATAAGAAGGATAGTTATCTGGTCTCTTGGTGTAATCTAGGTTTGCAATTACGTGCACTCCTCTTCCACCAGTTCTCCTAAGCTTAGTCAAAAACCCAAACTCGGCCAACCAACCACGAAATTCGTTCACGAAATCTCTTAAAATAGCATAATTGATATAAGGTGAAGGGTCTATGTCCCATATTATTCTATCAGGATAAGCTTTGTCAATAAGATTTGTGTCCACAACAAATTCGTAGGCAAGGTAATTCTCTACCATGTTGCTTATATCTTCAGGCTTTCTAACGACCAAGCGTCTTTTATTTGCATATTTCCTAACAATCGATTCACCTTCCCTTACAGCGCAAGTAAGAGTAAGCCCTCTATCCTTTAGGTCGTCAAAGATAAATTTTTCTATTGGTTTGTAGTATCTGACCACTTTTGGTATGTCTTCCAAAGTTATAGAATCCTTGTATGTTATTTTTGGCTTGCCAGTATAGTCCTTACAATCCTTCGAAACAAAAGATTCTTCCAACAACTTCTTACCTTCAGCAGTCACGCTTACTTTCATGTATTCTGCAAAGTGTAGAGGTTGAATAGACTGGACTAAGTTGTAGTACTTTAGGGCATCCCTAACAGTTGCTAACCTCCAGAACCTACCCTTGTAGTATTTTGGTTTAACCTTTATAGCCAACTTATATTCAATCTTTGGTAGCTGGACGTCTTTTCCCTCTATAGAAAACAAGAAATCTTGCCAGCTTTCTTTGACGGATAAAAGATTTGTTAGACTTCTCCAGGGCTTCCCTCTCAGCTTACTCTTATCCCATTCTAGTTCTATGTCCAACTCTAACTCTTTCGGTCCTTCCAGTTTTTTAAAAAGGGTGTCATCTATCAGCCGAGTTAGGTCTGGAAATACTTCGTGAAGTCTATCCTTTTTATATTCTCTTAATTTCCTCAGTTTTTCGTACCTTTCTTCCAATCTTCTTAGCTCATCTTCCTCCAATCTTCTTCTTAGCTCTTCCACGCTACCAATTTATACTTTTAGCTTAAAAAGAAAGGGCTACATCTTTTCAAGCGGCTTTACACCGATTATTTTTAGACAATCTTTCAGAACATTCCTAGTGGCTTCAACCAGAGTGAGCCTGAAATTTCTCGTGGTTTCGTCGCACTTCAGTACCGGACATTTCTCATAAAAATGGTTAAAAACAGTCGCTAACTCGTACATGTAGTTGCATAAATAATGTGGCTTCATCTCCTTTGCAGCTTGTGCCAATACAGAGTGGAACTGAGAGAGCTGTTTTATCAACTTTTTTTCTTCCTCTTCTAGCTTCTGTACCCTGAATACTTTTTTCCAATTCTTTGCTTTTCTCAGGATACCAGAACATCTTGTGTGGGCATACTGAATGTATGGAGCTGTGTTGCCCTCGAGGCTTAACATCTGCTTCCAGTCGAAGGTTATAGTGTTTTGCGGTTCTATCTTTAGGATTGCATACTTCAGGGCACCGACTGCTACTGCTTTTGCAATCTTCATCTTCTTTCTTCTTGTTGTTTTTGGGTTTCTTTTATTTACTTCATTGTAAGCAAGTCGCATTAATTCTTTTAAGACTTCATCGAGCATTATCCCCTTGCCTTCACGGGAGGACATCTTTCCTCCAGGTAGCTTTACTGCTTCGTAAGAAAAGTGATAACACCTTTTAGACCATTCATACTCGAGAAGTTCGAGAATCTTGAAAAGTTGCTTGAAGTACAAGTCTTGGTGAGACATGACAACCCAGACAGCTGAATCAAGCTTGTACCTTTCGAACTTGTGTACAGTTAGAGCTAAATCGCTCGTGATGTAAAGACCTGTCCCATCTGACCGAATCAGAACAGTATCCGGCAAACCGTACTGTTTCAAGTTTGTTATTATAGTTCCTTCTGGTGACTTTATTGCAACCCCTTTTAACAGGGCTTTGTTCACTATTTCTTTACCCCGACCCCTAAAATTAGTTTCGTAGAACCAAACGTTAAACTTTATGCCGATATTCTTGTAAGTTTCCTCAAAACCCTTGACACACCATCTTACTATCTTTTTCCATGTTTTGATGGTTTTCTCATCCTTTTCCAGCTCGAACTTCCTTAAAGTTTCATGTGCCTTTTCTTCCAGTAGAGGGTTGTCCTTCGCTCTTTCGTGGAATTTAACATAGTACTGCCAGAGCCAAAGGTCTGGCTTTCCTTTTGGTCTCTTTCTTCTGCCCCATAAGCTGTAAGCAGTTACTAGCTTAGCTACTTGCAGTCCTACGTCGTTCATGTAGTTAGCTCTTAATGCCTTGCAACCAAGGTAGCTGAGCAAGTTTGCTAAAGCATCGCCGAGGAATGTAGACCTTGCATGACCTATATGCATAGGATGTACGGGGTTAGGTTGGGAAAATTCTATCATTACCCTCTCCCTTTTAAGCCGCAACGGTTCAAAGATTTGTTTCAACAAACGTTCAGCAACTTTTTCCCAGTAGAAAAAAAAGTTTACGTAGCTGTCTCTAGATTCAACCTTAAAGATCAACGGATACTTGGATACCTGTATCTTCCTGGATATTTCTGTAGCTACTTCGGCCGGGTTTTTTCTCATTTCTTTTGCCAGTGAGAAACAAGGGAAAGAGATATCGCCAAACTCTTCTTTTGTAGGAATTTCTAAAATTTCTAGGCTACTTTTTATGCCTATGTCAGTAAGTATTCTTAATACTTCTTCCTTGAGCATAGTTGTTAATTGTTCTTAGGTAAATTTATTAGTTTATTAAAATCAATTGTAAGATTGGAGATAGGAAATAATGTGTGGGGTCATCGGTTACGTCGGCGAGAAGGAAGCTAACCCAATAATTCTGAATGGGCTAAGACACTTAGATTATCGTGGGTATGACTCGGTTGGAGTTGCTCTCCTTGATGGAAATAGTCTGATAGTCAAAAAGGATGTTGGTAAGGTTGATGAAATTCATTCGAAACTAAATTTTTTAGAGCCGCCTGTTAACTTAGCTCTGGGACATTCGAGATGGGCAACTCATGGGGAAGTGACCCAAGCTAACGCACATCCTCATCTTGACTGTTCTGGCTCGATTGCAGTCGTGCATAACGGAATAATCGAAAACTATCAGGAACTTAAGCGATGGTTGATTAAGAAAGGTCACACATTTAGAAGTGAGACAGACACAGAGGTAGTTCCACATCTTGTGGAGGAAGAAATGAAAAAAGAAAAAGATTTTGTTGAAGCTGCAAAGCTTGCTGTAAAGAAGCTGAAAGGAAGCTACGCTTTACTTCTCGTGCATAAAGGTGAAAAAAAGATCGTTGCAGCAAGGAAAGGATCCCCTCTCGTGATAGGAGTTGCAGACCATGGTTATTTTGTTGCAAGCGACATACCAGCTTTTCTTGAATTTACAAAAAAGGTTGTTTATCTTCACGACTATGATTTTGTTGTTTTATCACCAAAGAAATTTGAGGTTTTCAACCTGCTGGAATGGAAACGTGTGAAAAGGAAGATAGATACGATAGAATGGGACGCAGAACAAGCGAGTAAAGGAGAGTTTGAGCATTTTATGATGAAGGAGGTAGCAGAGCAAGTAGATACTGTCCAAAGGGCAGCCCAACAAGACAGAAGAATAATAGAGAATGTGGTGGAAGAGATGAAGAAGGCAAAAGGGATCTTCCTTATTGGATGTGGTTCAAGTTATCATGCATGTCTAGCTGCAAGCTACATTTTTTCAAAGATAGCAAAGTTTCACGTTAATGTTGTTTTGGCTTCTGAGTTCCCGAATTATGAGCATTTTCTTACTCGAGAAACTTTGGTGGTAGCACTCTCTCAGAGCGGGGAAACTTATGACGTGTTAGAAGCTGTAAGGGCAGCCAAGAAAAGAGGAAGTAAAGTTATCTCTATAGTTAACGTAATAGGTTCTTCTTTGACCAGGGAGTCGGATGCTTTCTTGATGATGAATGCCGGTCCTGAGATATGTGTATTGTCTACGAAAACTTATACTTCTCAATTGGCATTGCTTTTGTTGCTAGCTTATGCTCTGGCAGGAAGGTATGATGAAGGGAAGAAAAGGTTAACCTACCTTTGGAACGTAATTTATAACCTCACATCAAGGACGACAAGAGAGAAGGTTAAAGAATTGGCAAAGAAGCTGGTGAAAAAAGAACACATTTTCTGTATAGGCAGAGGCTTGCAGTATGCTACAAGCTTGGAAGCTGCGCTTAAGGTAAAAGAAGTAAGTTACATTCATGCAGAAGCTTTTGCTGGTGGTGAGTTAAAGCATGGAACTATAGCTCTAATAGAAAAGGGAACTCCTTGCTTGGCCTTTGTTTCAGAGGAGAATGAAGGGGAAGCTATACTGAACGCAACGGAAGTAAAGGCACGCGGCGGTTACATAATCGGGGTTAGTCCGAAGAATAATGAAGTGTTTGACTTTTGGGTAAAAGTTCCTGATTGTAACACCGAGAATGCAATAGTTCAAATCATACCGATCCAGATATTAGCCTACTATCTTGCCGTTTTAAGGGGTTGCAATCCCGACTATCCTCGCAACCTAGCAAAGTCGGTTGTGGTCAAGTAGTTTTATAAGCTGGAAATCGTTGATAATTTTATGAAAGCAGTGAAAGATTTTAAGTTGGATGAAAAATCTTCTGTCGACGAGTTAGTCAGGCAGATGGAAGCTTCCGGTGGGTTTACTGCTAAAAATTTAGGCATGGCTGCAGATGTTCTTGAAAGGATGTTGAAAGAAAAAAGCTGTTTGAATTTTATCTCTTTTCCTGCTTGTATCGTAGCAACAGGGACGAGAGGGATAATAAAAGAAATGATTAGAAAAAAATGGTTTGATGTAGTTATAACTACTTGCGGCACCCTCGACCATGATGTAGCAAGAAGTTACAAGGATTATTATCATGGAAGTTTTTTGATGGACGATAGGAAGCTGCACAGAAAAGGAATTAACAGACTGGGTAATGTGCTAGTTCCAAACGAGTCTTATGGTTTTGTTATAGAAGATAAGATGCAAGAATGGCTCAAGGAGATATACGCAGAAGGTAAGAGAGAGTTGGCTACTTATGAGTTGTGTTGGGAGATCGGGAAAAGGCTTAAGAAGGATTCAATTTTGTACTGGTGTTGGAAGAATGGTATACACATGATTGTTCCAGGCATAACAGACGGAGCAGTAGGTTATCAGATCTGGCAGTTTTCCCAAACACACAATTTCAAGATTGACATACTGGAGGACGAGAAGCTGTTGAGCGACTTGATATGGAATGCTAAAAAATCCGGCGCGCTAATAGTTGGTGGGGGTATATCCAAGCATCATACTATCTGGTGGAACCAGTTTAAGCATGGGTTAGACTATGCTGTTTATATAACAACTGCTGTAGAATATGATGGAAGCTTGAGTGGTGCTAGGACACGTGAAGCTATTTCCTGGGGGAAGATCAAAGAAAGTGCAAAGCATGTAACGATAGAAGGTGATGCAACAATTCTTTTACCTATCATAGCTGTAGCTTTGTTTGAGAGGTTAAAATAAATTTTGCAGACGTGTGAAGATGAAAATAATCTCCTGGAATATTTGTGGACTAAGGTCTGTTTGCACAAAAGGGTTTACCAAAGAGTTCCAGAAATACAAAGCTGATATAATATGCCTCCAGGAAACGAGAACTTCAAAAATCATACTACCTCTCGAATTCGTATTTTCTGGGTACAAAGCTTATTCTAATCCTTCTTCACGAAAGGGGTTTCATGGTACTGCTGTAGTGACGAGAGTGAAACCGTCAAAAATTACGAAGACTGTTGGATATTCTAGGTTTGATTCTGAAGGTAGGTTTTTAAGACTAGATTTCCCGCAATTTGTTCTTATTAACCTCTACATGCCACATGGTGGGAGAAATAAGGAGGAGATGAAGTATAAACTAGGAGCTTACAATGCACTCCTAAATTATTTAGCTAAGCTTTCTAATCTCAACGTTATTTTAGCAGGAGATTTCAACGTAGCTCATAACCCGATAGACTTGGCACGACCTAAAGAAAACGTGAGCAACACTATGTTCACTCTAGAGGAGAGGCATAAGATAGATGAATTAATCAAATTGGGTTTTGTTGATTCTTTTAGGAAATTCTGTAAAGCAGGCGGGCACTACACATGGTGGCTTCGTGGATATAATGCGAGGGAAAGGAATATAGGATGGAGAATAGATTATATATTTGTTTCAAAGCATTTAGAAAGAGCGTTGAAGAATGCTTTTGTTTTGTCAGACGTAAAGGGGTCTGATCACTGCCCAATCGGAATAGACGTAGAGCTATAATTTTTGGTCAAGATTAAACTAGAACAGGAATTTTTCTTCAAGTATACTTGCCTTCCCACCTATATTTCTTATCCAGCTAGCTATTCTAATCAGTTCTTTTAGGTTGTCTAGACGCCAGAAGGAATCTTGTAAGAGTTGAGCTCCTGTTCTGTTCAACTCTCTGTTGATCCTTACCTTTTCTACGGCTTGTGACCTTGGTATATCAAAAACAATAACGAAGCTCATGAATTTTTGTTACACGTGTAACATAAATACTTTTCGCTTCTAAAAAATATATTTTCAAGAAATTAAATTTTATTACTACAAATTTTCTTTAAGCCTTCAACTATCTTCTCTACAACTGCATCAGGAGGCCTGTTCATCCAAACTTCTACAAAAGGGATTCCTTTCTTCCTGTAGCACTCTATCACCGGCTTCGTCTGTTCTTCGTATACCATTAACCTTCTTTTTATCGATTCCTTGTTAAGATCGTCCTCCCTTTGAACTAATTTGCTTCCACACTTATCGCAGATCATATCATTCTTTGGAAGTAAAGGTGGAAGAATGTATTCTACTCCTTCTATTATTTTGTGTATATTGGCGGTATTGTAGTTCCCGTCACACTTTGGATTACTACAAATCCATCTAGCAGAAATTTTTTCTATCAAAATTTCCTCATGTGCATTTATTTTTATTATCGCATCTATCCTAGCAAATTTGTCCAATTCTTCAGCTTGCCTTATATCCCTAGGAAAACCGTCTAGAATAAAGTTTTCCACATCCTCTAATGTTCTTTTTACAATGCTAATTGTTATTTCGTCTGGAACCAACTCTCCTCTCGTTAAGTAAGGCTCTATGACTTTTCCTAGTTTACTTCCTTTCTTAACCTCTTCTCTCAGTAAGTCCCCAGCAGTAACTTTCTTCCAGCCAAACTTCTTTGCTAGTCTAGAAGAATAAGTTCCTTTTCCAGAGCCTTGTGGACCAAAGATCAAAAGTTTCATTAAATAAATTTAGCTTTACATACTTATTTTTATGCCGAGTTAGTTTAGTGGTTAGAACACTGCGCTCATAAGCAATGAGCTTTGATGAAAAGATGATAAAGGTGAACCGCAGAAGTCGTGGGTTCAAATCCCACACTCGGCATCTTGCCAATACATATGAATTTTTATTCTTCTTAAACGAATTTTGAGCTGAGAAGTTTTTATGAAAAAAACAAAACGAAGACTAAGTAAATACTGGGATGAAATTATCCTAAGAGCAGTCCCACCATACGGTAAGTTTAAGAAGATGGAAGGCGAAATCAAGGAGCATTTTACTTTTGTTAGTTGGATGTTTAAAAGGATAATACTTCCTTTGATAGTTTTTTATGTGATTGTTAGTCTCATGTTGAACATAAACATTTTTGGGCCACTTTTTATTATGCTTCTTCTATTTCTCTACAGCAACTTTCTTCCTGATACAGACTTCTTAATTAAGAAAACTAGAGACAAGAAAAAAGAATCTCTGTGGTATGAGAAATATTCTTTGCTGTTTTTTGCTCCAGTAATAATGTACTATATCATTGCAGGTAGAGCCAGACCACTGTATTCAACCGAAGAAAGATGTTTCCATAACTTTAGAACCGCAGTTATTTACGGGATTTTCCTTTTTATTGTTGGCGGTATACTCTGGTCAGAAACTATTAAGAGAGTGATGCTACCGCTCTTTGGTGTGTTGGGATTTATTTTCCATCTGATGGTCGATAAGAGGTTAAAAGCCAACCCTTCTCCTGATGGTTTAAAGAATTTAAAAACAAAAAACCAATAAGTATCATCTGGTGAGCTTATGGTTGAACTGACAGAAGATGAAAAGAAAGTTGTGGAAGCAATGAAAGCTTTAGGTGCTACTTCGGAAGACAAGCTAAAGACTGCTGACCACATAGCAAAAGCTTCGATGCTTCCGAAAGGAAAAGTGAGTAACATCTTGCTATCTCTGACTAACAAACGAACCATAAAAAGAGTTGCAAGGGAAAAAGCAGCTGGCTACTACTTGGCCGAATCCGTTTGAACTGTTTTTCTGAAAATTTAAAGCATAGAATCAGAAATAGATATATCGGGCTCGTAGCTCAACTTGGATAGAGCAGCACCCTTCTATCCTGGAGAAAGGTGAAGGTTGAGGGTTCAAATCCCTCCGAGCTCACTCTAGACAAAAATTTTTCAAACACATCTTTACCAGAATCAGAAAATGAAGGCCGTGACCGGGAATTTCAGGCAAGCCTTTTGAACCCGGGCCAAAGGCTCCACAGGCCTCTACTCTACCAAGCTAAGCTATCACGGCCATACGTTTATTTTAACTTAGAAAAACTTTATATACTTCACTTTACTATAAATTTAATACTCTCGTGAACTTGGCGTTTAGACTAGACGACGGCACGCAATGCCAAGTATGAAAAGTCTCATTCTAGTTCACGAAAAAAGCTAAATCCTGTAGTAGCGTTACAGGTAAAGGTTGATTTGGTGAAACCTTTAGAGGTAGATCCGCCAATTCTGGTTGATCCCGTCAGAGACTATTGCTATCCGAGTTCTACTAAGCCATGCGAGTCGTGAGGGGTAAGCCCTCGGCGAACTGCTCCGTAATGCACAATCAACCTACCCTAGTCTGGGAGATAAACTCGGGAAACTGAGCTAAATACCCCATAGGTCTATCTTGCTGGAATGCAGACAGACCGAAAGCTACGGCGGACTAGGATGGGATTGTGTCTCATCAGCCTGTTGTTGGGGTAAAGAATTCGGAAGTAAGAACCAGTAAAGTATTAAATAACAACTTCTTCGAACTTTCGGTAGTATATCTGAAGACAAAGTTCCTCTAGGGGCTAAGAGATTGCTAAATGAAGTTTGTGATGCGTATTTTCTTGATGAGAATCTTAGTGAATTAATTAATTTTATCAAATCTGGTTCTTGAACTTCCGATTTTACATGCCCAACAAAGCGATAACGAGTACGGGCTATGGAAGTAGGAGCCCGGAGAAAGGTGGTCAAGTATAAAGCAGTCTTGACTACTTTCCGGAAATGGACTCTGAGACATGAGTCCAGGCCCTACGGGGTGCAGCAGGCGAGAAACCTTCGCAATTGGCTAACGCCAGACGAGGGAACTCGGAGTGCTCTTGCTATGCAAGAGCTTTTGCTCACTGCAAATAGGTGAGCGAATAAGGGGTGGGTAAGACGGGTAAGACATTGGTTGAAAACGTAAACTTTAAATTTCTTCCAAGATCAATAGTTGCATGGTAAATTTGTTGGTCTGGAAAAACAAGATGTTCTAAATTTATGCTTTCAGATCAGCCAACGTCTCCGTAAGCCAGCCGCCGCGGTAATACCCGCGCCCCGAGTGATAGTCACGATTATTGGGTCTAAAGAGTCCGTAGCGGGTCTAACAAGTCCTTGGTGAAATCTGCTAGCAAACTAGCAGGCTTGCCAACGATACTGTTAGACTTGAGACCGGGAGAAGGCAGAGGTACTCTGGGGGGAGGGGTTAAATCCTATAATCCCTAGAGGACCACCTGTCAGCAGAAGTCAAAAGTAATTTTTATGCAATGTGCGGCTTCTGCTGGGTGAATGGCGAAGGCGTCTGCCTAGAACGGGTCTGACCGTGAGGGACGAAAGCTAGGGGAGCGATCGGGATTAGATTTGAGAGATGGAAGCTTTTAAAAAATTTTTAACAAATAAAAGAAAAAGAATCAAGTTTTTTATCTCTCACTAAATACCCCGGTACACGAGCTTGGGAGTATCTTCTGACTCAAGATGAAGAATTCATGCTAGGATTCAACTCGTGCGGGAGAGTCCTAGCCGTAAACGATGCCCGCTTGGTGTTGCATACTCCTAGTGGGTATGCGGTACCGGAGCGTAGGTGTTAAGCGGGCCACCTGGGAAGTACGTCCGCAAGGATGAAATATAGGGAAAGACGGAATTGGCACAGTGTTATCCCTATACATCAAACTTAAGGGAAAGAAAGTAAGCCTGATAAAAGATTAAAATTATTAAAACGGGTTTTACTTTCCCCGATTTGGCGGGGGAACACACAAGGGGTGGGCGTTGCGGTTCAATTGGATTCAACGCCGGGAATCTTACCAGGGGCGAGTTAAGTGACTTGCCGTCACTAGTAGAATAGGATTTTCTTTGAATGGAAAGATATTTTTACCATTAAAATGGCAGGTCCTTAACCCCCAAACGGCAGGATGAGGGTCAGATTTCGCTAGATATTTCAAAATATATTTTCCAGTATAGAAAATACTTAAAATGGAATTATAGAAGAGATCAGAAACAAAGATATGTAATACATTGGATAGGCAAAGAGAAATGTAAAATTCTCCTTAAATTTATGAAACATCCTTGGAAAATTAAACGATTAAAAAGTCGTATCATCATCTAGCGGAAGACCAATCTGAAGGGCTTACCAGAAACAATCGTGTTGAAAATATATTCTACAGTAACGAAATCTTTAAATAGTAGAAAATGTATATACAATAATATGATGACACATTTCGATGAAACAATGTTAAAAGACTTTAGATGGAACAGTTTACCAGAAAAAGAACAAGGATATTTAGTAGGCATATTCCTAGGAGATGGCAATATCTTTCTATCTAACTCAAGAAGAATATATAGAGTAAGATTTTTCTTCTCATCAGAACGAGACAGAGAGATATTAGAAAGGATGGTAAACATTCTAAAACAAATTTTTGTTCAACATAAAATCAGAATTTACAGAGATAAAAAAGGTGAGATTATATTAGAAGTACACTCAAAGACACTGACGCAGAAACTTCTAGAGATTACAGAGGATAAAACCTTAAAGTCAATAGACTTGCCAACAGAATTTCTAAAAGGTGTATTAGAAGGTATGATAGATAGTGATGGATATGTTACATGGAGGAGAGCTCAAATTGTGACAGCTAATGAAAAATTAAGAGACCAGTTGTCACTAATACTATCAAAACTTGACATAAATTTCAAAATATACAAATCGATATCTCATTGGTCAGGAAATATTATGTGGAGATTATATTTTTCATTTGTCAATATCTTGTCTCCATTAAAAAGTTTAAACAACTCAGCACGATTGTTGGGATCAAGCCGAGAGGTGCCGCATGGCCATCGCCAGCTCGTACCGTGAGGCGTGCCGTTAAGTCGGTTAAATCGTAGAGCCGCAAGTTGATTTCGAGACGATAGAAAAATTCTAGCCTCGGCTTTAACTAGCGTCAGCTTCAGTTAAATGTGACTCTATGAGACCATCGAGCGAGACCCATGTCTCATGTTGCTACTTCTAGCTCCGGCTAGGAGGCACTCATGAGAGACTGCCCGCGATAAGTGGGAGGAAGGAATGGTCAACGGTAGGTCAGTATGGCCCGAATCTCCTGGGCTACACGCGACGCACAATGCGTGCCACAATGGGGTGCAACCCCGAAAGGGGAAGCTAATCTCCTAAAAGCACGCTCAGTTCGGATTGAGGGCTGTAAGAGTATCAGTAGAACTATTGAACCTTCTTCAAAAATAAAAAGGGCTTAAAGACATGGAGATACGTGAAGAATATCTGCTGGTACTCCAGCAAACTCGTCCTCATGAAGCTGGAATCCCTAGTAGGCGAATGTTAGCAACGTTCGCCGAATACGTCCCTGCTCCTTGCACACACTGCCCGTCAAGCCAATCGAGTGGAATTTCGTCGAGGCTTGCGTTGAGTAAGTCGAGTCGAGGTTCCGCGAGAGGGGCTAAGTCGTCACTTCAGTGAGTCGGAAAACTTTAAGGCATCCAGAAAAGGTTGCTAGGTTGGAAAAATTTAGAAATCGGCTCTTGGAGCGATAAACAAGGTAGCCGTAAGGCTGACGGAGGAATTTTACAAAAATCCTAAGTGGGTTATGTATGATAAAATGGCTTGACTCTGATTAATGATGAGTTGGAGGTGAGTTGACATAATCCTACCCAAAATTTGTTTTAACTTCCGTCTGCCCGACAACGGGAACGTGCGGCTGGATCACCTCCTAATTTTGTGCGGTCTACCTCTAAGGCACCTAAAAATCTTCAGAAGAAGTTCGTATTTCTGGTTACTAGCAAAAAACTTTAAATTCTTTTATACACTTTAAGATTGATATGTATAAAACTTCTGAGATATACAGGCATCTAAAGATAATTAGAAGTTTAGGTTCGCTTAAAAGAGATGATGTATATTACGCAAAAGAGCATCCTAAAAAAGATGATTTAGCTGAAACACTGTCTACACTTCGAATGTCTTTATTATGGGTATTAGAGGATAGAGGCTTGATAACAAATGAGCAAGATTGTTATCGATTAACTGAAATTGGATCATCTCTCTTAAAAGATTACGAAGAGAAAAGAAAAATAGTTGGAGAAAAAAACGTTGAAATAATACCCGCTATGATAGAAGGTAGAGTAAGTTATAAAGTAAAAGTTAATCCAAAGTTTGAATCAGAAGTTCAAAAAGAATTATCGAAAATCCGTTCTCAAATCCGTTCTCAAAAATTATTAGTTGATTTTCTTTGAGTTAGCAAAAAATTATCAAGCTTTTCTAATTTACAAAACTAGCGTAAGCTATAGAAAAAAATACGGACTACTATTTTATTTAGGCTATCTATTTTTTCGGTATAGTATTATGAACAAAACTAGCAGGATTACAAACGAAGCAATAATAGCTACAACAGAGAACTCAGGTATGACAGCATATCCTGTTGTAGAAGGAATGAAAGAAAATTTTCCTACAATACTTGCTGCGTATATCAAACTAGCTACTAGTAGAATTACTGTTAAAGAGCCGATTATACTTTTTCCGTACATCTTCCAAATTTTCTTAAACAAGTAACCACCTTGGGTTTATGTCCAGTATCAAATGGACTATAAACACTGTTCCAATTACTAAAGAATAAGAAGGAAAAGCATATAAGCTTAACAAGTATACGCTAAGCATGGTTATCGTGTGTAAGATTTTTCTTCTCCACGCATGGAAACCTAAAATTCCACGTCTTTGAAACTCTTTCATCAAACCTTTCGGGTCGAGCACACCCCTTTTTATATATTTCCATCTCTTTCTTCTAAAAGCTAAGAGTGCATACAAAAGATGGTCTAAGTCTATAAAAGTTCCAGCAGCACAACCGATTATTATCCAGCTCAAGCCAGTGGAGAAGTCTAGCCCGATAAAAGACACGAGAAAATAAGAAACTATTAGACTTGAAGCTAGATGCCACCACGGAAGCATAATAAGTTTTGGACTTCCAAATTATTAATACAGAAACTTTGGACGGGCCGGTAGATCAACGGTAGATCGCCACCATAATTGGTGAAGGCAAGGTGGAGAAAAAAGTCCACAAGCTCCGGGTTCAAATCCCGGCCGGTCCATAGAGCATTAGACATGTATTATTTTCTTTTTAAGTTCTCCAAGCAAAGCATAATGATCTTCAGAGTCAACCCAAATTTTATGAATCTTGAAATTTCTGAGCTCTTTCTTCAACAGCTTTTTATTAAACCAGTAGTGAATTAACCCCCTTTCATCACCCGTTAAGGGTATGTAGGTTCTCGGTGCAATGAATTTTATTTTCCATAATTTTTCTTTTGGTATTTCCTTTTTGGACTTTCTTTTAGTAACCGTAACAAAAATTAAACCATGTGGCTTAAGAATTCTTTTTATCTCTTTTATCAATTTCCTTATATTTTCTATTTTACCATGATGCATTGTTTTTGTGCTTACTATTGCATCAAAGAAATTATCCTCGTAAGGCAATTCCTTATAAATGTCACCAATTTTTAGATGAGCCTTTAAACTTCCTTCTTTTAACCATTTGTTAGTGATTTTTATACCGTGTTTAGAAATGTCAATTCCGTACACATCAAAGCCACGTTTTGCTAGATAAACCAAATGTCTTCCTGTACCGCAACCTAAATCAAGAATCTTCTTAACATTTCTTTTCTTGAAAAATTTAACAACTGTTGGCATATCTTTAAGGATAGTTGTGAAAATCTTCTTTTCTTTCTTGAAGATCCTATCCCATGCTCTTTTATTCCACTTTATCATAACTATAAGTTATTATCAAAAAATAATAACTGCTCTACGTAGATAGGGTTAGAAGTGAATTTGATCTTAATCCTTGCACTAAATACTAATTCTCGCAAAGTGATACACTCCTGTCCAAAATTATCCTCCGTAGCAATTCAGCGAGTTTGAACTGAAAACAAAACCTTTATAAACTGTGAGAATAAATATATTTTTACCGGTGTCGCTATGGCAGAGTAATACTAACATGGGTTCTGCTTAGCGATGATTCTTTCTATAAGACACCTTATGAGCTATCGACACCCAGCATGCAACTCCTTATCTGCTGTAAGGGGTGAAGAGTGGAAGTTGATGATTTGAACGACAGCGTCTGATAAAAGATGAAGAGCGAACTGTCTGTATGAAACTAAAAAGGATGACACTACCATAGGATCGAGTAGGTCAATAAGGTCTAGTCAACAGAATTCCACTTGGTGGATGGCTAGGCTCTGTGAGCTGAAGAAGGACGTGCCAAGCTGCGATAAGCCCAGGTTACTCGCATGGAGAGGTTGACCCTGGGATCTCCGAATACGATTCGATGGCTTCGGCCAACTCCGAAAGGAGGAGAAACCCCCTGAAGTGAAGCATCTTAGTAGGGGGAGGAAAAGAAAGCAATCGCGATTCCCTGAGTAAACGGCGAGTGAAAGGGGAAAAGGGCAAACCGAATCTTCTGCGAAAGCAAGAAGAGATGTAGAGTTGTAGGACGTGAGCACTTCCTAACTCATCGACCCGAAGTCTGCTGGAAAGCAGTGCCGTAGACGGTGATAGCCCGGTAGGGAAAGGCGAGAAGGAAGATTTCACGGATCCTGAGTACCATTCCTTGGATATGGAGTGGGAATCTGCCAGGCATCAACTGGCAACCCTAAATACTCACAGAGTCTGATAGCGAACTAGTATGGTGACAGAAAGCTGAAAAGCACTGCGAAAGCAGGGTGAAAAGATCCTGAAACCAAGCGGATAAAGTCAGCTGAGGCATGAAAGGTTCCGACCAAAAGGAAATTCTCGTAAGAGGAGAGTACGATGGTTGGATTACAGTGTCTCAGCGTCCGTTTTGAAAAACGGGGCAGGGAGTTTGCCTCAGTGGTGAGGGTAAGTGGTTTTAGCCATGTACCCGGAACGAAAGCGAATGCTCGTAGCTGTGAAAGCAGTGAGGAGCAGGGTGTGAAAGCGCCTGAAATCACTGGGACAGGACCCGAAGCGCGTCGATCTAATCCGAGGCAAGGTGAAGCCTTGCGAAAGCAAGGTGGAGGCCTGATAGGGGTGGTGAGCTGCCATTCCCTCCCGTGATCCTGGATTAGGGGTGAAAAGCCTAACGAGACGCGGAATAGCTGGTTCTCCTCGAAATGCATGTTAGTGCAGCCTGGCCTGAGGTAAATGGTAGGGTAGAGTTACTGATTGGGAAGTCAAGGACCGAAAGGTTCAGCTTCTCTGTCAAACTCCGAACCTAACATTGCTGTAGAAGGCCGGAGTGAGGGTACTGGGGTAAGCTCAGTACCCACAAGGGAAACAACCCAACCTAGGGTTAAGGTCCCTAAGTCCTAGCTAAACGAAGAAGGGAGTGGAGGTCCTTAAACAGAGGGGCTGTAGGCTCAGAAGCAGCCATCAGATAATAAGTGCGTAACAGCTTACCCTCCGAGGACTTCTGCCCTGAAGATGGAAGGGACTAAGCTAGGTACCGATACCCTAGACTGCGAAAGCAGTGGTAGAGGAGCGTCCTGCATGGGTAGAAGCTTCTGCATGAGCAGGGGTGGACCGTGCAGGAATGAAGATCCTGCCATGAGTAGCAACATAGCTGGGTGAGAATCTCAGCCGTCTAAACCCTAAGGGTTTGCCAGCAATGTTCGTCAGCTGGCGGTTAGTCGGTCCTAAGGACACCCTTAATCGGAGTGTTCGAAAGGGAAGTCGGTCAATATTCCGACACCACGAGGATACGTGCGGTAACGCAAGATAAGCTTCTGACACTTTGGGATAGGTTGACGTAAGCTAACTTCATAAGCATGTGGAGTCTCGTAACGAGGAGAAGCATGTGAATGGAGGGGGGCTTCGTGTATGCGGAGTTCAACTGATTCCTGGAGTCCATGAAAAGGAAGCTTATAAGAATTCTTCGTGACCGTACTGAGAACCGACAGGTTAACAGGTTTCAGAAGAATAAACTTTATAGAGAAAATAAGGATTTGAGAGAAATATCTTCAGTGTAAGATTGTCTAATAAAGAAAGTGTGAAAAGATTCATAGAGATTGTCGGATCCAAAATGAACGTATTTTATTTTAAGCTGAAGCCTGTAACCCGGGAAACAGGTAGGGTCGCTGAGAAGGCGAAGACGTTTTGGGAGAACCCAGTCTAGGGAAATCGGCAAATTTGCTCCGTATGTTCGCTAGAAGGAGTGCCTATTGCTTCGCAAGGGGCAGTAGGTCGCAGTAACTGGTTGGAGGTTGAAATATGTTCTATAGTCAAAATTTTAAATGGATAACTTCCACCAGCTGTAAACAAAGGGCGAGCGACTGTTTAACAAACGGAAAGAGAAGGTACAGTAACGGATAGATTGGTAATCTACAATAGTAACAAAAAACTATTAGAAGTATTTCAAAAATTTCTTAAAAATTTAGGAACCATTTGCTATATCTATAAGTTTGGAAAAATATTCGGACTGCAAATATACAGCAAAGAATTTATAGAGAT
>Ga0315282_10006487_pt1 | contig 19568 bp, 16 predicted proteins | sample YL17G07_20_MG_FD_203693 | JGI IMG/M metagenome (GOLD analysis project Ga0315282, IMG submission 203693) | Sediment microbial communities from Yellowstone Lake, YNP, Wyoming, USA - YL17G07_20 | ecosystem: Environmental > Aquatic > Freshwater > Lake > Sediment | place: USA: Wyoming | collected... | reverse complement strand
ATCGAGCCTTCCTCCAATAGGGAAAACATGAAACCTTGCAGCGAGAAGGAGTTGAAGCATGATTCCTAACCAGAACATGGGGATGGCAACACCCGTAACGGAGAAGAAACGTGCGCTGTGGTCAATCCATGTGTCTCTATAAACAGCGGAGAGGACTCCGAAGAGAATACCGAGGAGGATGGAGAAGGTGATTGAAACGAAGACCAACTCGAAGGTGGCTGGCAAAAAGAGCTTGATATCTTCCCAGACCTGGTGACGGGTCCGAATCGACCTGCCAAAATCCCCTTTCAGCAGACCTCTCATATAGGAGACGTACTGAATGACAAGAGGCTGATCCAAACGGAACTCTTTTCGAAGGACCTGGACCATTTCCTCGCTGGCATCAGGACCAGCGGCCACTTTTGCTGGGTCACCCGGTGCGATCCTTGAGACCGCGAATACGACGATACTGAGTCCAATAAGAGTAATGGCGATGGATAAAAGGCGTTTAAGAATGTACCGTCTCATTCCAAATGCTCAGTCCTTACAAAATCCCCCCTCCCCCCCTCGGTTTCGAGTCGTACCGACTTCACCAAAGGGGGGTAAGGGGGGATTATGAAGCTCCCCGGCCACAGGCCGGCGCTTCCCGGTAATGTAGTATCATTTTATATTGTGCCCCTTGACCCCGTGAACAGAGCGGGTCTTCCGGGGCACATTCCGGCCAATTCTGATCAATCCTCCTCCTGCGGGGTACGGAGAGGAGGAGGGAGCCACTCCTCAATCTTCAATGTAAAGGGGATAAATATCGATCTCGCTTGTTAACCTGACCGGTGAGAAGACAAATCCCTTCACATTTTTTCTGAAACCCCATTGCCGGTTATAGAGCATGCCAAACAATTCCGGCGCATCCTCCATGATCATTATCTGGATATCCTTATAAAGCTTTTCTCGCTTCTTCCAATCTGCAGTGAAGCGAGCCTCTTTAATGAGGTCCCAGACCTTTTCATTTTGGTAAAAATGGGAACCGTAATATTTGCCCCACGATTCCTTGTGATACTGGATGGCCACCACATCCGGATCATTCAGGATGGGGGTTGTGAAGACGGCCGTCAGATCTGGGGAGCTCTCAATCTTGGAAGCTCTTGCCACCATATTCGGCCATACAAGAGGAACAATATTCAATTTGATTCCTAATTGGGCCAGGTTATCTAGTAGGACCAATCCAATTAACCTTTCTTCTTCCAAACCCGAAACATAGACATATTCTAGTTCGAACCCCCCGTTGGGATATCCAGCTTTCGCCAGATATTCCTTTGCCTTCTTCATATCCTGACGATAAACATTCGGACAAGGAATATACCCCTTCATTCCTTTTGGAAATGGACTATCTTCAAGGATTGCCCTTCCATTGTAGATTTTAATGGTGGCGGGATAATCGAAGGCGTAACAGATAGCTTTCCGAATGTTGATGTCTTTAGTGTAACCCTTCTGAGTATTCATTTTGAGACCGAAGGTCGTCCATCCTGGATCGTTCGTCACATAGATATTTGGATTCTTGACCACGGCATCGAAGTCATCCGGATTGAGGCCTGCGACCGCATCCAGCTCTCCCTTCTCAAGGCCCATCCTCAGGGATGCTGACTCCCGGATGACCTTGTAAATAAATCCATCGATGTGTTTCGGACTCCCCCAACCTTTCCAATAGTTCTCCACGGCCTCCAGTTCGTAAAGGGCGCCATGTTCCCATCGTTTCTGCCGGAAAGGACCGGAGCCTGCAGAATGGTCTTTCATCCATTCCTGACCGAAATCGCCATCCTTCTCATTCGCCATGACCACCTTGGCATTCATGATATACCACCAGGGCAGCGCCATCTCAAACGCAGCATAAGGTGACTTGAGGCTGAATTCGATGGTATAATCGTCGATGATTCGGATTCCGTCTTTATCCAGGAACTCCATCAACATCCAGGCCGGTCCTTTTTTTAAGGTGAGGGTTCGTTCAAAGGACCATTTCACTGCCTGTGCGTTTACCGGATCCCCGTTATGGAACTTTGCATTTTTTACCAGAGAGAATGTCCAGGTCTTTCCGTCCTTCGACCTCTTGTATGACTTAGCCAGCCATGGAACGATCTTGGGCGGATTCCCCACATATTTTAGTAAAGCATCATAAAGACTCTGCTGAAGCATCCGGGTAGACCAATCATAGAATTGGCTGGGATCGATGTTGGGAGCGGGCTGCCGTTCCCCATAGACCAAAATCTTCTTTCCATCCCGCTTCTCATAACCATAAACCCAAGCGCCGGCAAAAAAAGTTAAAATGATAACCAATGCAAGAATCGTCTGAAAACATTTCCTCCCTTTCATACCTTTACCCTCCTTTCTTATTCCTTTCGGATTTAAGATTTCTCACTTCGGACTTACCAGGCTACTGAATAAGTTCTTCTTTGTCAGATTCTTCGCGGAGTTTATCCTGAACCACGAAATTAGACTCTTCGCTTCGCTCAGAGTGACAGCGCGCGAAGGACTCAGAATGACATTCTTGGGATGTTGACACTTTTTCAACTGGCTCTTCAACTTTAAAATTTTGGTTTCCGTCACCCCCTTCCTAATCACTGATTAACTCTTTCACTGTCCTCGCTACCAAAGATCGCGCAAGGATGGTAGGCCTTCCCGTGATCTCCATTACCTTTTTCTTCATCGCCTGAGTATATCCCATGCAGTGCATGACAATGACATGGGGGTCTGCCCTTTTCAATGCCTCTGCTGCAACAGAAACCTCATCCTCGGAGGCATAGGGAGAAGCAGCTTTGATGATTACCTTTCCCTTCAAGCGGTCATACTTCTTCCGCGCCTGTTTGATCTGGTCGGAGAGAGGAATGAGCAGTCCGATCCTCTCCTTCTCTCCGTGGAGGGCTAAAATAGAATGATCCAAGATCTTTTGGGCTTCGACGAAAAGTTTCTTTGATGAGAACGTAGGGAACAGCCCTGTGCAGATAAAGACGATGATCTCTGCTCCCCTTTGGGACAAAAGATCGATGCATTTCTGGACCCGCGGTACAATGAATCTTTTGGCGACGACGACCTCTCTTCCATCAGACATACGGGTGCAGAGGATGTAATCCCCCCCCTTCGGATAGAATTTCTTCACCTCTTCCAAAGTCAAACCATCTAATGCCCCGGCTTCTAATATCTCTACCTCGGTGCCTAAAACCTCTCTCATTTCGGGGATGATGTCAATCCTCGGAGACTGGCCGATTGTAATCATCCCAATCTTTGTGAAGCCCCTCGCCCTTACAGGCGGGGCTTCCCGGTGATGAATTATCTTTTTTATATTGTGCCCCTTCACCCCGCCCTCACAGGCGAGGCTTGCGGGGCACTTGCCGGCCAAGATCATCGCTTTCCCCCCAGGGTTTGAAGATGGTTCATGGGACCGTAAAGTTCAACCATCCTTCTAAACTCCTGTTCATCATGGAACCGACACTGCCCCGCCGCAAAATGTTTAGCAACCTCAATCGAGAATCGGACGGCTTCTTCAATATCCGTTACATGGCTTGCCCCAGTGGCACAACCCGGGACGACCGATTCAGCGGTAATGGCAAGCCCTACCACAGAAGCCCGTGTGGCTACAGAGGGTTGCATGATGCTGTTCAGGTGAAAGAGGTCGTTCCCGTAGGGCGTGATATCCTGGGTGGTGATGGCGAACACGGATGGCCTTCTTCCCGTCGTGATCTCCATGATCCGGAGAAGGTCTTCACTCACTTTCAAAATATATCCTTCCTTAACTGTTGGAGAAATAGCAAAACCCCTCTGATTGATGATCCGATTGCCCTTGGTGGTGTCAATGGAGAGGATCGCATCCATCTGCGGGTCTACCTCATGGTCGTTGAGGCTCTTCATCTCCACCGGCGAGCCCATAAAGGGAACAGGGTCATGAGGGAGGGTTGGAGCATCAGGGCAGACATGGGTTGCCACAATCACATCGCCAGGTAATACATCTCCTTGTTCCTTCATGTCTGCTAATTTGAGCGCTACCGAGAGAGCAGCAATCGCCCCATCAGCATCCGAGACGAGCCCGATCATTTGGGGTCTTGCCCCTACCCCTCCCAACCGCCCAATGACGCCGAGAGTGGGCGCATTCCCTCCGGATTTTTTTCCCTTTGATCCTGGAACCCAGACTTTGATTGAATCAGTCTTGCCTTTTTCCCCCTGGACGGGAACTACTTCTACACCGTGGATTCCCCTTTCCTTTAAGAGCGAAGCTACCCTTTCCCCGTTTGCCCTCGGACTATCAAGGAGTTCGTAAATCTCAATTACCTGTTTGAGGGCCATGCATTTTCCTTTCTTTGCCTTTTATTCATTCTCAACAGAACCAGATGTCCAATTTTATCAAAACAGGCTATGGTTGTCATTCCCGCGAACGCGGGAATCCAGACTTGCCCTTGCAAAAAACAGGGAACCACACAAAAAAACCTGGATTCCTGCCTGCCTATGGTAAGCAGGAGAACAAATATTGGGTGGGGGAGGCTTTAGCCTCCCTTTTTGGGCGACTGAAGTCGCCCCTACCCACCTTATCTGTTATCAACATCTTTCAAATCCCCCCACACCCCCCTTTTCTAAAGGGGGGAAAAGATGGGATTATGTCGAAACAGTTTTAATAACCTGCTCCATCGGGGTATAGGGAATGTCGAAATCAAAATGTTTAGGTGATACGAGATCGATCGCCTCTTTCGTCCGCCAGAAGGGATGGGAAGGAATGCCAAAGACGACGATCTTTTTCCCTTCTTTCATGTTTGAATTGGTGATAGGTCTCCCCGTTTTGGCATCAAGGATGCAAATAAGGTCAGGGGTCAGGACATAAGGTTTTCGGTCTAACCATGAGAGGAGATTCTCATTCTTCAACCATACTTTGAGCTCATGTCTTTTATATCGATCTTCTCCTTTGACAGTTATCGTTCCCCACAGGAATCCTTCCCGATCTTCCCATTTAAATTGCTTCACCGTTCCTCGAAAGAATTCAACCCCTTCGGAGGCTCGAATCACAGCTTGAACAGGGTCTTCATGACGCTCCTCAGCCTTCCTCAAAGCTTTTCCTATCTCGATGGCCTTGGCCACACCTCCAGGGATAATCGTTTTCTTGAAAACATCTCCTTTGACCGGACATCTTACGGCCGTAGTCCCCTCTCCCACTACGGCCATTGCTCTTGCAATCTTTTCGGCATCCTTGAAACTGGCCACTTTCTTCACGAACACAGAATTTCCTTTCATATCCGTCAGGACCATCGGAGTGATAGGGACGTTGTATATGGTATAGGTCTGCATCATCAATTCGGGTTTGGCCCTGCCAATGGTATCTCCATCGACAAAAGGAACACCTGCTAAAGCACCCAGAATGGCGGCAACAGGGGTGTTGTACCCACCCAATTCCACAGGTACGGTAGCGTACACCTTCTCAGAGAGAACCTCCTCCAAGGTCTTTAGACCGGTCAAAAGAGGCCCCTCTTTTGAGATGATTTTTGAACAATATTCTTCCAACTCCATTGTTTTATCTTTTGAAGGGGCGATGGAGCCGATCATAGCGGGGTGGACTACGATCTCATCATCCGGGACCTCTCCGACGGAGATCAGCTTGATCTCCTTTCCCATTTCTAAAAGCCTGATTAAGATGAAAAGGCCGAGTTCCGGGGATCCCCCTCCCCCTGTTCCGAGGACAGTAGTCCCGAGACAGAGATCAGAGATATCAACTTTGTTCAAAAACCTTGCCATTCTGAATCCTCCAAAATTGATGCCCCCATTTTATCAACTGCCTCGATTTTGTCAAATCACAAGGACTGAGACCGTCAAGAAAGAACTTGACAAAACGAGCGTTTTAGATAATAACCCTTGCGAAGGAGGAAACCCCGATTTTATGAAAATAAGAACGATCTTTAATGTCATCCACTTGATCAGTGCAATCCTGGCCTGCGCCTGTTTGGCCTTCCAGGTGGTTATCATCTCGACGAATGTCATCATGAGATATTTCTTCGCTTCCGGGATCTCCTGGATGGAAGAAATCTCGAGCAATGTGCTCATGACAGCCTTCACCTTTTTAAGTATGGCCATTGGGGTCAGGCTCGATCTCCACATCAATGTCAACCTCTTTCCCAAAGGAACTCCGCAATGGGTGACCACTGTCCTGCTGAAGCTTAAACATCTGGTTCTCGCCGTCATCGGTTTTGTCTTCTTGTATTACGGAATTCTGCTCATCATGGGGATCAAAGGGAGCATTGCCTCCATACCCAGCCTGCCCGCTTCCCTTAAATTTATCCTGATCCCCCTGGCCGGCTTTTTGATCCTTTGCGATTCCATCATGAGCCTTTTCGGTGTGGAGAAAGATGATCAGTATCTTGACCGAAAACTGATGGCGGTTGGAGAGAAGAAATGATCGTTGACTCTTTAGGCATTACTCTCTTACTGTGCATCTTTGGGGTCCTAGTTGTATTGCGGGTGCCAATCACCTTCTGCCTGGCCATCTCAGCCATCATCACCGGGACCTATTTGAATGTCCCTCTGGAGGCCATTGTGAAAGTCATGGCTGATGGGGTCATGAATTTTTCCCTCCTGGCGATCCCTTTTTTCATCATCATGGGAGAGATCATGAATGAAGGCGGCATCGCCCAGAGACTTGTCAACTTGGCCAATCTCTTTGTGGGAAGACTTCCGGGCGGCCTCGCCCTGGTCAACGTGATGGACAGTATGTTCTTCGGGGGTATCTCGGGTTCTGCCGTGGCCGATGTCTCGTCCCTTGGTTCCATCGTCATCCCCATGATGAAAAAGGCAGGTTATGACGAGGAGTTCTCCGTAGGGTTGACCGTATGTTCGGCCTGTCAGGGAGTTATTATTCCACCGAGTCACAATATGATCATTTATGCCTTCGCCGTAGGTACCGCTTCTCAGCTTGCAGGCGGACAGTTAGTAGTCGTCTCTGTCGGGAAGCTTTTTTTAGGGGGATATGCTCCGGGAATCCTGATGGGCATCGCAATGCTCATCATCGCCCTCATTATTTCGATTAAGAAAAAATACCCCAGAGGGAAAGGCTATACCTTAAAAGAAGGGTTATTCATCCTCTTAGACGGAGCCCTCGCCATGTTTACTGCATTGATTGTTGTGGGTGGCGTAATCATCGGTATTTTTACAGCTACCGAAGCAGCCGCTTTTGCCGTCCTCTATGCCTTTGTCGTCGCTTTCTTCGTTTACAGAGAAGCGCCATTGACCAGGTTTATCAAGATTCTCTACGCCTCCTTGAAGACCTTGGCCATTGTCATGAGCCTGATCGCTGCTGCCAGCGCTTACGGATACCTCCTCTCCCGTTTGCAAGTACCCAGGCTTGCCACGGAGTTCCTCCTCTCGATCACTAATAACTACTATTTATTGCTCTTATTTATAAATATTATGCTTCTCGGCCTGGGATGCATCATGGACATGGCGCCGCTCATCCTCATCTGCACACCCATCCTCTTCCCTGTCTTGGTCTTAAAGATGGGAATGGATCCGACCCATTTCGGCATCATGCTTCTTTTGAACCTTTGCATAGGACTCTGCACTCCTCCGGTCGGCTCTGCCCTGTATGTCGGAAGTGCCATAGGCAAAATTTCAATTGAAAGAGCATCAAGAGGCTGTATTCCCTTCTATTTCTCCATGCTTGTCACCCTCATGCTGGTCACCTACATTCCTGCCATTACCATGTTCCTGCCCAACTTGCTTATGCCTGGGAAATAATGACGCAAAGCCCATAGGGGAGAAACAGAACATGCTTATATAAAAAAAGGCAAGAGCCCCTAAGGCCCTTGCCTTTTTTCTTATCGGCCAAAAATCCCTTTACCCCGTTAGAAAGCCCCGCTGCTTGCCCCGTTTGAAGCTTCACTTCTATCGGGGCTTGCGTCGAGGAAGAAGGTAATTTCCTTGTGGGATCGTACACGGGGGGTCCTAATGCCCCATATGAGCCTTCCCGTTAGTAGGCCAACGGTCTTCTTCTAAACGGGGTTTACTTCACAGCCCTGATTTTGTTGACGACAGCCATGATCTCAGGAGGTTGCTTGTCATAGACAGGCTTCATGGCATCCATGAATTTCTGCTTTTCCTGTGGACTGACTTCTGTAATGATCGACCCCCTGTCACGCACCGCTTTTTCAGCCACCTTTTCAAAGTCCACCCACAGTTTGAACTGGTACGGTTGAGCATCCTTCATGGCTTTCAGGATGATGGCCTGGTCCTCTTTGGACAGCTTGTCAAAGATCTTTTTGCTTCCAACAGTAATCTCCGGGACCCTTGTGTGTTCATCGCTAATCCAGTACTTCGCCACCTCGAAATGGCTTGTGGTGAGATAGCTTGGCCAGTTGTTCTCGGCACCGTCAACCACCCCGGTCTGGAGAGCTGAATAGACCTCGCCATAGGGCAAGGGTGTAGCCACAGCGCCAAGGGCCTGCACCATCCCTACCATCAGAGGCGCCTGTTGGACGCGAATCTTCATCCCCTTCAGATCGCCCACGGTCTTTACCGGTTTTTTGGTATAGAAGTTTCTTGATCCGCTTTCAAACCACCCAACCCCCACAAAATTGAAAGCCTCGTGTTTCTTCAGGATCTCTTGGCCAATGGGTCCATCCAATACCTTCCACATGTGAGCTGCATCTCGATAGAGATAGGGCAGCTGAAAGGCATCGAGGTCTCTGACAAAGGAGGAGACTGCGGAGATGCTCACACGGGTCATATCAATGGCCCCCAATTGAACCTGCTCAATGACCGCGGCCTCCTCACCCAGCTGTTTGCTATGAAAAACCTCGACAACAATCCTGCCGTTGGTCCGCTCCTTGACGAGCCTGGCGAACTCATAGTCCCCCTTTGTGGTCGGATAATCCTGTGGATGGGTCTCCGCTAGCCTCATCACAATGGGTGCAGCAGAAACTTTTGACGAACTACTTGTTAGAATAAAGGTTGCAGCCAAAAGAGCCAACATAACAGCTAAGACTTTTCTCATATCTTCCTCCTTTCATTGAAGAACCTAAAATTTGGCCCTATATTATATCGTCCTAATAATCTTGTCAAGCTTTCCGGTCGGCTCGATTTCATCTTATTGCTTCCCGTTCAGCCACACTATCTAAGGCATCCTGTACGCTCTCTTAGCGAGCCGGTACGCCATGTCCAGGATCATCTCATGGGCATCTCCAAGATCCACAATCCCCCGGACCACCAGTCCCGCAATCCAATCCGCGCTCACACGGCGCCAGAGATCGTGGCGCGCAGGAATAGAAGGAAACGCCCGGGTATCGTCATTGAATCCCGCCGTATTATGAAGTCCTGCCGTCTCCATGACGCAATCCAAATAGCGCCGCATGCCGTTGATGCTATCATAAAACCACCAGGGTGGCCCCAGTTTGACAGCCGGGTAATGGCCAGCCAGCGGGGCCAGTTCGCGTGAGTAGGCCGATTCATCCAGTGTAAAAAGGATCAACGTCAGCCGAGAGTCTATGCCATATTTATTCAAGAGCGGCCTCAGATTATGAGTAAACTCGCTTTGAGTGGGAATGTCCGCGCCCATGTTTGCTCCAAAGCGCTGGTAGATCAAATTATTATGGTCGCGGATCGAGCCTACATGAAGCTGCATCACCAGTCCGTCGTCAATGCTCATCCGAGCGAACTCCATGATCATGTGGGCAATAAACCGGCGCGCATCCTCTAAGCCGGTTTTGCCCTGCAAGGCGCGCTGGAAGATGGCCTCTGTTTCCGATGAACCTAACTCCGCTGTGTAAGCCGTTTCTGAGGCATGATCGGTTGCTACCGTTCCCATCGATTTGAAGAAGGCCCTCCGGTTTTCAAGGGCCCAGATAAATTCTTTGTATGAGGTGACGTTGATGCCACTCGCTTTGCTCAGGGCTTTGACGTTGTCGCTCCAGCCAGGGGTCAGCAGGTTGACGACCGCGTCCGGCCGGAAGGTGGGTCGGATGTTGCCACCCCATCCAGACTTACGGAGCGCCTGGTGGTGAATGAGCGGGTCATTGGCTGCATCCGTTGTGCACATGACCTCGATGTTGAAACGCTTAAACAGAGCGCGGGGCCGAAACTCGGGTAATTTGAGCTTGGCCTCAATCTGATCATAGATGGATTGTGCATTTTGCCCGGTCAATTTCTCCTCGATGCCAAATACGCTGTTCAATTCATCGGCCAACCAGACGCCCGTAGGCGTGCCGCGGAAGAGGTAGAAGTGATCGGCAAAGATCTGCCAGACCTTGCGGTGGTCCTTCTCAGTTGGGCCTCCGTCTCTTCTCGGGATTCCCAGGTTTTCGAGGGAAATACCCTGGGAATAGAGCATCCGGAAAACGTAATGATCGGGAATGATAAATAGATCAGCAGGGGTGCCGAAGGAAGCATTGTCGTCAGCGAGCAGGCGAGGGTCCACGTGTCCGTGGGGACTGATGATGGGCAAATGAGCCACCGACCTGTATAGCTCGGAGGCAATGCTTCGCTGCGCCGGGTCAGGACTGAAATAACGGTCCTCATGGAGATGCCATTTTTGATAGTCATTCATCGGAGCTCCTCCTGTTATTAAGAATTAGGGGCGATGCGAACGATTCGAGGATGTAACTATTGCGATTATAAACCATCCCGATGAGATAGGGAAGCTCTTGTGCTCGAATGATAGCGTGCAGCACCCCAATTCCGCGAAGTTAACGAAAGCAGACAAATCGCGCCTCAAAAGTCTTAGAATTGCGGTCGTTTGGAATGTTAGGGTTAACTCTCGCATTCCCTAAGAATAAAGTTTTCTTAGACAGTCGACATTCGTGTCAGATCCATTAAAGGTATCGCTCTAAGACTTTCTCGGCCGCTCTGTCTGCTTTCTTAACAAGGCCATCTTTCATTGCATTAAGGCCGATCATGGGAAATAGAAACCTAGAAGAAGGTGTGCGCTTGACAATCCGCAGATTTATGCTAAGGTCACTGCATGTCCGAGAGACGAAGCAACTGTTTTTAAAAATTTAAAAACATTTATAAAGGGAGAGAAAAATGAAAATGGAGCATGTGGCATTGAATGTTTCCGATCCCATGGCCATGGCCGCATGGTATAGGGATCACTTGGGATTCGAAATTGCAAAGGGAATGACCACACCTCCCTATACCACCTTTCTAAGAGAGAGTACAGGGGTCATGATGATCGAGATCTATTGCAACCCGCCAGATCAAGTGCCTTCCTACTTCGACATGAATCCCCTTCAGCTCCATCTGGCCTTCGTCTCGGCAGACCCAGAAGCAGACAAATCGAGACTACTTTCGGCAGGCGCCACGTTATTTAAAGATGAACACCTTCCCGATGGTTCGCACCTGATCACGATGCGCGACCCATGGGGACTTGCCATTCAGTTCTGCAGGCGAAGCACCTCCCTCCTCAAATTTAGATGAGAAAATCTTGTTGACTCTCGGGTTTGAAAAGGAAAGTGAAGCTCCCCGCGCTTCCCCGCGGGGCATCCGTGGCAAAGCCAAGCGGAACTGCGCCGAAGCCACCCGACTTCGCCCTGCGGGCTGCGCCGCGGTCACCTCTCGCCATTCCTCTCCGTGCTTCGGCACGGGGCACCCTGGCGAAGGCGAGTGAACGACAAGAATGAAGGGTCCGTGTTGACTTGGCATTCCGTTTCCATGTTAAAATGAAGCCGTAAAAAGGATGAGTGGGTCAGGATGAAATCAGAAGCCTGGGAACGTTTCAAGCGCGTTGCCTTATCTAAGAATTCTGGTGAAAGACATGAGGTCACAACTGCCCTTATCGTGGATAGTCCCTGGTTGCCCGGCTTTATGGGGATCTCACACTTAGACTACTTCACTCTTCCTGATCAGTGGGCCAAAGCGAACCTCTACATCGAAGAACGTTTTCCGAAGGTCATTTTTCTACCCGGGTTTTGGGTTGAATATGGGATGGCTGCAGAACCTTCCGCATTTGGCTCTAAAATAGTCTGGTGGGAAAATAGCCCGCCTTCGATGAACCCTGTGATTCACGATGCCTCTGAAATATCGCGCCTAAAGGTCCCCACCCCTTCTACAGATGGACTGATGCCGTTTGTTCTGAATCTCTATCGTTGCGTTGAAAAATCTCTGAAGGAACGCGGGGAACATATCAAAATGGTGGCGGCCAGGGGACCCCTTGCGATTGCGGGGCACTTGCGAGGCGTGACAGAGTTCATGATGGATCTCAAGCTCTTCCCAACCGAAACAAAAACGCTGCTGGAAATCACCACCCAGACAACGATCCTGTGGCTCCAGGCGCAGATTCACAATCTTCCCGAGATCGAGGGGGTCATGGTTCTTGATGATATTGTAGGGTTCTTGTCGCCCAGCGACTACTTGGAGTTCGCCCATCCTTTTCTTAAAGAGATATTTTCATCCTTTCCCGACATGGTGAAGGTCTATCATAATGACTCAAACATCAACCACATCCTGGAAGACTTGGCCGAAACTGGTTTCCATGTGTTGAATTTTAGTCACAACCTCGATATCGGTGTGGTCTGGCAGAGAGTTGGAAATAGAATTTGTTTGATGGGGAACGTTCCGCCCCTGGAGGTACTAGCTAAAGGAAATCCTGAAGAGGTCAGGTCCTGGGCAAAGGCATGTATCACTAAGACGAAGGGTGCTCAGAACCTCATCCTCTCGGCGGGGGGAGGAGTATCGCCTGATACCCCAGCTCAAAATATCGACGCCTTGGTCGAAGCAGCAGAAAGGGCATAAAAACAGAGGAAAAGAATGATGACTCCCAAAGAGAGGGTGATTGCAGCTCTTCGGCATATTGAGCCGGACCGGGTTCCCACGGGCGAAAACGGAGTAGATGGAAGGCTCGTGGAACAAATACTCGGACGTCAAACCCTCTTCAACATGGGCATGAAGGAATTAGAAGCTTTGTGGGGCGGAAGGCGTGAAGAGGTCGTCCATGACTATTGTACAGCGCATGTAGACCTTGCACGCAAGTTGGAATGGGATTACGTCAGAGTGCCCTTTGTGCCTGCGGTCACTGCACTTCAGCACCCCCAAATGACAGGCCCCCATTCCTGGATTGACCCTGAAGGATTTGAAGTCCACTTCAATCCTGATGCTGGGAATGTGATCGTCCGCAAACACTTCCCGAATTTGACGGTCGATGATTTGCCCGATCCTGAAGAACCTTTTACCGTCGATACCACCCAGTTAGAAGCCATCCGATATGCGGTCAAGGAATTGGGTGAAACGCATTTCATCATCGCCAGATCACCGCTCGACGGGACGTTCCCGTGGTTAGAGACGGTTGGCATGGAGGAATTCCTCATCTCCATGATGACGAATCCTGATTTTGTCTACCGTGCCATAGATGTCTATGTAACCCATTCGATTGAATACTTTAAGGCCATGAAAGACGCGGGGGTCGATGCCATCATGACCACTGACGACTATTGTGACAATCGTGGACCCATGATGGGCAAGAAACTCTTCCGTAAATTTATCCTTCCGGGAATTCGGCGACAAAGTGAAGCCATCCATGGATTGGGACTATATTTTATCAAACATACGGACGGGAATCTGTGGGACATCCTCGAGGACTTGATCGACAGCGGAATTGACGGCTGGCATGGGATTCAGCCAAGAATTGGAATGGATCTGGCATTGCTTAAGGAACGGTTTGGAGATAAATTGTGTTTGTTTGGTGGAGTTGATTGCGAAACGTTAATTGCTGGGACTCCTGAGACCGTCCGTGAAGAGGTCAGGTATGCTATCAAGCACGCGGGGCCTGGCGGTGGTTTAGTTGTCACAAACAGTAACGTCATCCAGCCGGGGACGCAGCTTGAGAATTATTATGGGATGAGAAATGCGATTAGTAAATATGGCCGCTATCCCATCACATTTTGATACTTCGACGGCGCCAAACCCCGACCTTCAGGACGGGGTAAAGAGCGCCGCTCAGTATCAACCCTGAGCGTTCGACTGAGCTCACGCCGAAGTCAAACCCGGCCGCTTGTCCTGAGTGCAGTCGAAGGATTAGACCGGGGATAGTCGAAGGGTTGACTTTTATCCGCACGTTTTTGGATTGGTCTAAGAAAAGGTATGATTCATGGGAAAGATGGAGAAACTTGAACAGATATCCCTCGCTCTAGACATCGGGGAGGTCAAGGATGCATTGCGGGCAAGCGATGGGGCGCAAATTCAAGCCCTTCTTGAGGTCGCTAAACCCTTGATTTCAGCCCAGGCCGTTTATAGAGTCTGTTATATCGATGAAAAGCTTGAAGAAGCAGTGATCATTGACGGGATTCGTTTTGGCAGTCGCATCTTGAGAAAAAATTTGGAGAAGGTGGGCCGAGTTTTCCCCTACGTCGTCACCATTGGGGCAGGACTGGAACAAAAGGCTGATGTGTCCAAAGATTTGTTAGAAAAATATTATCTCGATCAAATTGGAAATATAGCACTATCTAAAGCCCGAAAGCACCTGGAAGATTGTTTGCGGTCAAAATTCGCCCTTGACGGCCTATCGTACATGAGTCCGGGATCTTTGGCGGATTGGCCTATTGAGGAGCAACAGCCCTTATTTTCAATCTTGAAGGGGGTAGAAGCATCCGTGGGTGTGAGACTCACGGAGTCTCTGCTTATGATTCCAAGAAAGTCAGTTTCCGGTATCTATTTTCCCACCGAAGTTACATTTTATAGCTGTCAATTATGCCCACGACAACACTGCGAAGGGAGAAAAGCCCGGTTCGACGAGAATCTGGCAAAGGAATACGGGATACTGAAATAACGCTCTGCCTGTGATATCTCCATTCCTCTGTGAGTAACGATTCTTTGCGAATTATTTTTCCTCTCTCAGGATCAATTCTGTAAGAAGGCCACGGTGGCAATTCCTGACTAGGGATAGAGGAGGAAATGCACCCAAAAAGTGAAGCTCCTCGTCCCCGCCTACCGGCAGGGACGGGGCTTCCGGGTAAGGACAATCACGTTGATATTGTCCCGCCCTAAAGGCGGGACCTTCCCGCGACGAGCGATGAAAAGGATCGTATGAATTGACAGAGCTGTCAAGGCTTTGTGGGTATTGACATGATCAGTGATCGGGTCTAAAGTATTCGAGGTAACAGGGTTAATTTTTTTCAGGGGATGGTCATGGGGACTCCCCGAAATAAATCAACGGATAAGGAGGTGTTTATGAAACGAGTATGGATTCTGTTTTTGGTCTTTTTCCTGATCGGTGTTTTTCCCAGCCTTGGACAAAGTAAGTACAAGGAAGCTCCCATGTTGGCCGAAATGGTCAAGGCGGGCAAGCTTCCACCGGTGGAGCAGCGCCTTCCGGAGGAACCCTTAGTGGTCAAGCCGATTGAGAAGGTCGGCAAGTATGGGGGAAGCTGGCGGGGCGGGTTTACCGGCACTAAAGATTTCCATGCCTTTGGCCGCAACGTGTACGATCCGATCCTACGCTGGCCCCGGAATCCCAAGGATCCCATCCAACCCGGTCTTGCCAAGAAATGGGAGTGGTCCAAGGATGGCAAAACCTTAACCCTCCACCTGCGCAAAGGACTCAAGTGGTCCGACGGGCATCCCTTCACCACAAAGGACATCACCTTCTGGTGGGAGGATATCGAGCTAGACAAGAACATAACCCCGGCTCCGCATACGGAGTGGGTCATCGACGGCAAGCCCATGACACTCGAGGTGGTGGATGACTACACCATCCGGCTCAAGTTCCCCAAGCCCAACGGACTTGCTGAGAAGGTGGGGCTCGCCTTTCACGGAAACCAGTGGCCGCTCGGTTTCGAACGCTTCGGCTTCTTCGCCCCTCGACACTATTTAGAGCAGTTTCACCCGAAATACAACAAGAGCCTGCAGGACTACAAACTTTTTGAAGAGAAGGCGTTCGATTTCAATACTGAACGGCCGGCCATGACAGCCTGGAGGATCACAGAGTGGGGACCTGGAGCTACTCGGGTGGTGGCGACGCGCAATCCCTATTATTGGAAAGTGGATCCTGCGGGAAACCAGCTCCCATACATCGATGAGATCGTCCTGACCCTTTTCGAGAACGACCAGGCCTTGAACTTAAAAGCCATTGGTGGCGAAATCGACTTCCAGTTCCGGCGGATGAGCCTCTCGAACTACCCGGTCTTTAAGCAAAATGAGGCTAAGTACGGCTACACCATCCTCCCGTGGCCGGATGCCATCCCCTCCAAGCTGTGCTATTTCCTCAATATGTCAATTGCGGATAAAGGCCTGAGGGAGATCTTCCAGAACAGAAAGTTCCGGGAAGCCCTGTCACTCGCCATTAACCGCAAGGAGATCAACGAGGTTTCCTATCTGGGATTGGGGAGGCCTCGGACCTTCACCGTCGTGCCCGACTGTCCCTACTACAGTCCCAGTCTCGAGCAGATCGCTACGGCCTATGATCCGGAGAGAGCAGGTAAGCTCCTCGATGAGATCAACCTCAAGAAAGGGTCAGACAGCTTCCGCACCCGGCCAGACGGGTCGCGGCTTGAGATCACTATAGAAGCCATGACGTGGGACAAGGCTACCACAGACGAGATGGAGTTGGTCGTTTCATACTGGAACAAAGTCGGAGTCAAAACTACGCTTAAGACTATGTCCCGCGAGATCTATTGGCCCAGGGCTACATCGAACGAGGCGCAGGTGACTACCTGGACCGAGGGCCGGGCCATCGATCCCATGGTGGATCCGATCTGGGTTTTCCCCTTTGACGAGCGCTCCTGGATGGCTCCTGCCTACGGAACCTGGTACAAGAGCGGAGGCAAGATGGGTGAAGAACCTCCAGCGATCTTCAAGGAATCCATGAAGCTCTATGACGAGTACAAAACCAGTGTCAATGCTAAGAGACAGCTGGAGATTGGAAAGCAGCTCGTCAAACGGCAGGCCGAGAATCTCTGGGTCATCGGGACTGTAGGCATGGTACCCAACGTGGTGGTAGTGAAGAATAACTTTAAGAACGTACCCAAAGACTTCACCACCGACTGGATCATCATGAGTCCGGGAACCCTGGATCCTCCGCAATTCTATTTTGACAAATAACCCTAACCCAAAACTTTAGACCTTGCCCACCCTTCTATGGGGTGGGCAAGGTCTTGCAGGAAGTGCTTACCATGCTGGCATACATCGTACGGCGTATGCTCCTCATGATCCCCACGCTTATCATCACTTCAATATTGATCTTCATCATCATCCAGCTTCCTCCCGGGGATTTTGCGACCTCCTTACAGGCCGACGTCGCCTCCTCGGGCGGCGGACAGGACGCAGCCATGCTGGAGAACCTGCGGCATCGCTATGGATTGGATCAGCCTCTGCCGATCCAGTATCTCAAGTGGATCGCGGGTTTCCCAAGGGGAGATTTCGGCTATTCTCTTGAATGGAACGCACCAGTCTGGGACCTTATTGCCGACCGTCTCGCTTTCACGATACTCCTATCCGGTCTGGCTTTGGTTTTCATGTGGTTCGTATCCATACCCATCGGAATTTATTCCGCTACACATAAGTACTCCCTGGGAGACAACGCCTTGACGCTTTTGGGGTTCCTCGGGTTGTCGGTGCCGGACTTTATGCTCGGCCTGATCTACCTCGTGGGAGCTACCTTGCTGCTCAATATGTCTGCCGGCGGGATGTTCTCCTCGGCGATGGAAAAGGCTCCCTGGAGTCTGGCGAAGGTCCTCGATATGCTCAACCACTTATGGGCGCCCCTTCTGATCATGGGAGCTGCTGGGACGGCTGAGTTGATCCGGATCATGCGGGGGAACCTCCTGGACGTGCTGGGTGAGCAGTACATCACCACGGCCCGGGCCAAAGGCCTGCACGAGCGCGTGGTCATCAACAAGTATGCCGTCCGGGTTGCGATCAATCCTCTGATCAGCGTGTTAGGCATGCAGATACCAAAGATGATCTCCAGCTCGATTATCATCGGTGTGGTGCTGTCCATACCGACGGTAGGTCCGTTGTTTCTACGCGCTCTCACCACTCAGGACATGTATCTCGCCGGTGCACTTCTGATGTTCATGACTGTTCTCCTCTTGATCGGAAATCTTCTTGCCGATATCGCCCTGGCCTGGGTTGATCCAAGGATTCGCTACGAATGAAAGACTTGGACCATCAGTATAAAGAGCTTAAAGCCCTTTACGAACAGAGGGGTGAGGAGGAGGATACCACTGCGAAGCGGCTGCTGGCCGCCGAGGAGTCCCGGTTCGCCTCCTCCCAGTGGCGGGTCATCTGGCACAAGTTCATACGCAACCGTGGGGCGATCATTGGCGGCGCAGTGATCCTTCTCTTTTACCTCGGCGCGGTATTTCCCGATTTCATTACACCCTACGATCTCGAGACACGGATGGTACAGTATGCCTATATGGCTCCTCAGAGGGTGCACTTCTTTGCCGACGGCATGTTCAGGCCCTTTGTCTACGGAATAACGAGCGAGCGGGACTCGGTGACCCTGAAGAAAGTGTACAGGGAGAATACGGCTGAGAAGATCCCGATCCGGTTTTTCATCCAGGGACATCCCTACAAGCTCTTCGGGCTGGTCCCTATGAATGTGCATCTCTTTGGCGTAAAAGAATCCGGGGTCTTTCTCCTTGGAACCGATGGTCAGGGCCGAGACATGTTTTCGAGGATAATCCTCGGAAGTCAGATCTCACTCTCCATCGGTTTGGTGGGGGTGTTTCTGAGCCTGGTCATTGGCGCGATCCTCGGTGTTGCTTCAGGCTATTTCGGTGGCTGGGCCGACCAGATCATCCAGCGCTTGATCGAGGTGGTGCGCTCTTTCCCCTCCATTCCTCTCTGGATGGCCCTCACGGCAGCGCTCCCAAACCACTGGCCGCCCCTCAAGGTCTATTTTACGATCAGTGTCATTCTTTCACTTATCGGGTGGACGTGGCTTGCCCGTCAGCTCCGGGGCAAGGTCCTGGCCTTGCGGGAGGAGGACTTCGTCATGGCTGCCCAATTGGCGGGCGCAAGCCACACCTGGATCATTTTCCGCCACCTCATTCCGGCCACGCTCAGCCACATCATCGTCATCGGAACCCTGGCCATGCCATCGATGATCCTCGCGGAATCGGCCCTGAGTTTCCTGGGTCTGGGCATCCGGCCCCCCCTCACCAGTTGGGGGGTTCTGCTGCAGGAAGCACAGAACATTCAGACGCTCGTCCTGTATCCCTGGCTGCTGATCCCGGGGCTTTTCGTGGCCGTTTCCATCCTTGCTTTCAATTTTCTTGGGGACGGTTTGCGTGACGCCGCAGACCCCTATACGTTATGAGTGAGATGATTGAAGCTCCCCGCCCCTGCCTACCGGCAGGCAGGCAAGGCGGGGCTTATGGGGCACGTTCCGGTCACACAGCGATCTCTCATGGGTTTTGGGATGAATGATCGAATGGAAGAGAACGGGAACTACCTCCTGAAGATTGAAAATCTGAAGACGTACTTCTACACCCTTGACGGGACCGTACGGGCTGTAGATGGCGTCTCCTTGGAGATGAAGCGGGGAAGAACCCTCGGGCTAGTAGGTGAATCGGGCTGCGGCAAGAGCGTGACTGCTCACTCCATTCTTCGACTGCTTCCGCCCAAGATCAGCCGGATCGAAG
>Ga0315282_10006486_pt1 | contig 19570 bp, 15 predicted proteins | sample YL17G07_20_MG_FD_203693 | JGI IMG/M metagenome (GOLD analysis project Ga0315282, IMG submission 203693) | Sediment microbial communities from Yellowstone Lake, YNP, Wyoming, USA - YL17G07_20 | ecosystem: Environmental > Aquatic > Freshwater > Lake > Sediment | place: USA: Wyoming | collected... | reverse complement strand
CCCTTGAGACTTCCTTGCCGTTGTTAAGCTCCATGAGAACCCCTCCCACATCGCTCTTGTGAACCACATGAAGAGAGACGATCTTCAGCACCACCGGATAACCTATCCGTTTGGCGATGGCTACTGCGTCCTTGGCAGTTCGAGCTAATCCGTACTTGGGATAGGGGATCTTGTACTGTTTCAGATATTTGATGGCCTCTATTTCTGTAAGGAACTGTTGATTTCGTTGGCCCGGGGGAGCCTCTGCCCTAACGATCGATAAGGCCTTAGAAGGTGTCTCCTTTTGAGGCTGCTTGAAGCGTCCATACCAGACCGCAGCCGCGATGCCTCGGATAGCCCGCTCTGGCGCCGGAAAGACAGGGATACCCAATTCCTGTATTCTAACCCGGCTTGACTTTTCCTCTTCTCCTCCTCCGAAGAAAGTGACTGCCACGGTCCCTTTGCAATGGGTTGCCAGGTGTTGAGTCGCCTCTGTCGCTCCAACGACCGGGTCGCCATAGTTAAGCAAGAAGATGTCCGCCACATTCTCCTGATCGGCTAAGGAGACCACCTGACGAAAGTGGTCTGACGATATGGAGGCCAGATCGAGCGGATTCGAGAGCGTGGCGAGCGCGGAGAGGTTCAATTTTTTCAGCTCCCCCTTGAACGATTCCGGCAGTTCCGGCACCGAGAGACCTTTGATCACAGCTTCATCAACTGCCAACGTACATGCGCCCCCTGACGAGGAAATCGGGAGAACCCGGTTTCCTTTGGGACTCCGAAGGGTTGCAAGCGCTTTGGCACTGTCATAGAGCGTTTCCAGATCGTCGACACAAATCACGCCGAATTTTCGACACGCGGCTTTGAAGACTTCGTTGTTTCCGGCCAACGAACCCGTGTGGGAGGCAGCAGACTTCTGTCCTACTGCTGTCCGTCCGGATTTCAGAATGGCAATGGGTTTCCTGGAGGCAACTCGCTCGATCGTCTCCAGAAACCTTTTCCCATTCTTCACCCCCTCGACGTACATCGTAATGGCTCTGGTGTGTTCATCGGTGGCGAAAAAGTCGAGGTAATCCGATTCACAGAGATCAACCTGGTTCCCCAGGTTGACGGCCGCCGAAATACCCAGCCCCTCATCTGCCGCCCATTCGGAAAGAGCAGCCGTCATGGTCCCGCTCTGGGAAACAATGGCCAAGGGGCCACGCTTCGTAATGACCGGGAAAAACATGGGACACAGCTTATTGGGCAGATAATTGATGCCTTGAATGTTGGGTCCCAGGAGACGAAGACCGGACTGCCGTGAAATAGAGAGGATCTCCTCCTCAAGATCTGGACGTCCCGATTCTCGAAAACCTGCCGTAAGAATCACAGCACCCGCACATCCCTTTTTCGCCGCTTCCCGGAGGACCTCGGGCACAAGGTTTGCGGGAACGACGACCACAACCAGATCAAGAGGGGTAGGCACCTCCTTCAAGGACGGGCAAACGGAAAGCCCAAGAATTGTCCCTCCCTTGGGGTTTACAGGGTGGACCTGGCCCTCATACCCGGCACGAAGGATAGAGTTAAGAGTCATGTATCCAAACTTTGTGGGATCCGCAGAAGCACCGACGAGTGCCACCGACCGGGCGTTGAAGATCTTGTGAATCGATCGAACCGTCTGTTCAATTGTCATGGAGTACCTCCGATTGGAAGTCTTTTTTGATAAACCTTCTTTCGAATAAGCTTCGGCTCAATGCTCAAACTCATTCCAACGCTCGGGCCATTAAGAGAGATCTCGGATGGACACCAGGGCTTTCTTCTTTTGGCTTTCATACGCTGCCAGGATGACCCTGAGAGCTCGTAGTCCATCCTGGCCGGTTACGGCCGGATCCTCATCTCTGAGGATACTATTCGCGAAAGATCTGATTTGTGTTCCAAAATGGGCGGGATTCGATTTGCCCAGAAGAGGAACCTCCTGTTGTCTGTTTGCGCCAGAAAAGTACAGCCTGTTCGCATAATGGAATATGCGAATCGCCCCCTTGTCTCCGTGAATGTGGAGACTTCCGGGCTGAGGATCCCAATTTCCGGGTGGAAGAAGGTCGCCACTGACGCTCCAGCTTGCGCCGAGACTGAACATGCCCTCATAAGGCGTCACAGTTGGAAAGGTCACCTCGTTGTAAATGAGCTGACCGATGGCTCCGTTCTTGAACAGCATGGTCACGTATTCTGTGCTGGGCGGTTTTCCGGAATAGTTTCCGCGTCCGAATACCTGTTCCACATCGCTGCCGGAGAGCCATTGGAAGGCATCGGCGGTATGGATCCCATGGTCCACAATCCCCATCCCTCCGCCTCCCGGTTCCCCGGGGGTGTAATGATGAGGTCCAAGGTCGTGCCAATTCTCGGGGCCACCACCTCCAACGTAGGTTTCCATCATCAAGCAAACGTTGCCGATATCCCCGCGCCCGATCATCTCCTTAGCCTTCGCACAGGCCGGGAGGCAACGGAAGGAAGATCCGTAATAAAACTTGATCCCAGCCTTCTCGTAGGCGGATATCATCGCCCTGGCATCGTCCAGTGTGACTGCCATGGGTTTTTCACAAATGATGTGGATGCGGCGTTCGGCAACCGTCTCCGTAATCTCTCGATGGAGGATGGGCGGTGTCAGGATACAGGCGATATCAAGCTTTTCCTTCGCCAGCATTTGGCGGTAATCGGAATAACCGCGGAGTCCCCATTTTTGGGTCATAACTTTCAAGCGTTCGGGACTGACTTCCGCGCCTGCGATGACCTGGATCTGATCAACCTCCTTGTAGCCTTCCAGGTGGGATTCCGCTACTTTCCCGAGTCCGATGAGACCGACGCTAAGTTTTCTCACTGCGAGCGACCTCCGTCAGCTTTCAATATTTGCTCGGCTTCGATGACACGCCGAAAATCTGCCTGGCCTGAGCAGGAGTGGCAATTTCGCGGTTCATGTCTCGCGCAATCCGAACGATGCGTTCGACGGCTTCGGCATTGCTCTTCAGGAGCTGGCCACGTTTGTAATAGATGTTATCTTCTAGGCCCACACGGACATGGCCTCCCAGCAGGATAGACAGAACAGTCATGGGGAGTTGAAATTGGCCGAGTCCAGCAACCTCATAGACCGAGTTTGCCGGCAATTCATGGATAAAAGAAAGCACATTTTGGGGCGTCGCATAAAACGAGGTCTGATAACCCATGACGAACTGAAACAGATAGGGAGGGTTAATCAGTCTCTGGGCCATCAGATCTTCGACAACCCAGTACATGCCGGGCTGATAAAGCTCCATCTCGGGCTTGACCCCTTTTTCCCTCATCGTTTTGGCAAACAACGTTACCTCGGCATAGTCAATCGGCGTACAACCATCGAGCTTTCTTTCCGGCCGAGGGTGGGGAAGGGGAGCCTTCCGTTCCTTGAGCGTCATTTTGAAGACGTCGGGACCCATATTGAGCGTAGCTACCTCCGGTTTAGCATCGAGGACGCAGAGACGCTCTTGAGGGGTCATGCCCGGTCCACCACCGGTCGTGTTGTTGATGATGATGTCGGGGCATTTTTCCCTGATCATGCCATTGACGAGTCGGTACTGCTCTGTATCACCGGAGCAGTTGTACCAGCACTTCGGGTCCCGGACATGAGCATGAACCATTGAAGCGCCCGCCTTGTAGGCTTCGTATGTTTGCTCAGCTTGCTCCTCCGGGGTTTCGGGCAAGTTGGGGTTGGCCTCTTTGCCCTGTATTCCCCCGGAAATGGCACAGCAGATAACCAGAGGAGGTAGACTGGAGGTTCTAATGCGTCTCATCCATTCGTAGGGGTCACGGTAATCCCAGATGTAGTCTGACATGACAGGCTCCTTTCTTGTTTTGAAGATTGGTTTCTCGGCTGCTCCTACCCTGCAAGGGACTTCAAAGGGTTTCCGTATGTTGAATCACCCGAAAATAAGGTTAGGCAAGAAGGTAATGATTTTTGGGAAAGCCATGACCAATCCCATGACAATGAACTTGATCCCCAGGAAGGGGGCTATGGATTTGTAGATGTCCAGCATCGTGATATCTGGAGGAGCGCATGCCTTTAGATAGAACAGGGCAAATCCGTAAGGGGGTGTCTGAATGGCGATCTCCATGTTGATGATCATCAGGACGCCAAACCAGATCGGATCAAATCCAAGGGAGATGGCAATGGGGGTATAGAGAGGGGCACAGACGATGACGATGATGAACTCGTCAATGAAACATCCCATAATCAGCATGGTTGCCTGCATCATGGCGATCACACCCATCGGACTCAGTCCTGCTTCTAGAAAGGTTTTGGTAAGAAGCCTCCCCGCTCCCATCAGCATATGGAAATTGCTGAAGATGGTCGCGCCGACCAAGATCCAGACACACATGCCCGTGAGTTTCATCGTATAGATGGAGGCATCCTTGAGCACACCCATGCTGAAACGTCGATAAAACATGGCGATCAATATTGCCCCCACTCCGCCCACAGCTGCGGCTTCCGTGGGTGTTGCAGCCCCAACCATGATTGACCCAAGGACCAGGACAATCAGTCCAAAAGCAAAGATCGAATCCCGGATGGCAATCAGTTTCTCTTTGGAGCCGGTCCCGAGTTCCTCTTTGGGGAGAGCCGGAGCCCAATTGGGTTGAAGGTAAGCGCGGATACCGATGTAAATAATAAAGAGGCTCGACATGATGAGTCCTGGGATCATTCCACCGGCAAACATTTTGCCGATGGAAGTCTGGGTAACGGAGGCGAATAAAACCATGGGAATACTTGGTGGAATGAGGATTCCCATCCCGCCTCCAGCCATGACGCACCCCAGGGCCAGATGCTTGTTGTAGTTCCGTTTAAGCATATGAGGAAGTGCGATGGTCCCGGCGGTGAGGATTCCTGCGCCAATAATCCCAACCATGGCCGCCATCATGCTGGTCACGATAATCACACCGATCGCCAGCCCTCCTCGCAGGCGGCCAGACAGAAGGTGGACCGCATGGAACATGGCCTCTCCAAGGCCTGACTGAAGGAGGATTTGTCCCAGGAAAAGAAAGAGGGGAACAGCCAGGATTACGAAGCCGCTAACCGAGTTCAGTGCAGAAATGGGAACGCTCTTGAAGGCTTGGGGACCCCACGTCAGAGCAGCCAAGAGCATGGCGATGCCCCCAAGGACAAAACCTACCGGCAGGCCTGCGGCAAAGAAGATCATCATCAGTATGACCAAAAGGATGGTCAACAGTTCGATACTCATACCTCTAGTTCCTTTCCTGTGATAGCATAGTAAAGATCACGGATCCATTTTGCAGTGCCTTGCATGAGCAAAAACAAAGCACCCACAGGGATCATGAGCTTGAAATGGCCCAGGGGAGGACCCCACGCGCTGGGGGTGCGGTCTCCCAGAGAGATCGCCATAATTGCAGCCTTGGACCCGTAAATGATGATCAGGATCATTAGAAAGAAGAAGAGGAAAGCTGTGAGAACATTCAAAACGGCATTCACTCTGCGGGGGAGTCGCGCCTGAAGAAGGTCAACGTTAATATGTCCATTGTGTTTGAGGACATAAGCCCCTGCAAGAAGGCCACAATACCCATAAAGAAAAATGGCGGTATCGTAGGCCCACAGGGTAGGTCTCTGAAAAATATATCTGCTCACTACCTCGATGAAAAGCACGGCTACCATGCACGGAACTAGGACCGTGCAGGCAAGTCCAATCGTTTCACTCATTTTTTCAACCGCTCGAACATAAAGTCTGAGTGCCTGCATAAGCTTATCCTTTTCGGGAGTGTTGGTAAAATAAGCAAAAATGGGAGACCCTCCGAGGAGAGTCTCCCAATCTGTGGCAACGCTCACTGTCCTTAATATCCGAGTTTTTTCATGAAGGCCGCCTGGGCGTCAATGAGTTCCTTACAGAACTGGTCTTTAGCTTCATATTCTGCCCAGGTCTTTTTGCCTGCTTCCATCCACTTCTTGACATCCGCTTCTGAAGGGGTTGGACTCATCTTCAGGCCGGCCTCTTTCATCTTCACAAGCGATTCCTTCTCCCAAACAACGGTTTTGTTCTGCTGGTCATCGCCAAACGCGTGATCTGCTGCTTCAACAACGGCCTTCAAGTCATCGGGCAGTTTCTTCCAAGCGTCCATGTTCACGATGATGGGCGATACCTGAGCAGCCGTAAGTGGGAGAGGATACATATACTTTGCAACCTCGTAGAACTTTCCGGTGTAGTGATCCACGAGATTGCAGCCATCTACGCCGTCAACGAGGCCACTCGCCAGGCTAGTGTATACTTCGGCGAAAGCCACGGTGACCGGGGAGGCGCCCAAATTGGCCATCATCCTTCCATAGGCCCCTGGGCATCTGATCTTCAACTTGTTGAGTTCAGAAAGCTTGTTGATGGGTTTTTTCGTCAGGAGATAGGTTGCCGGTTGAGGGGCCTCACCGACCCAGTAAATATTGTGGGATCCATAGGCCCTTCTCAAAATTTTATCCCAACCCCCCTCACGGAAAAGGGCACGGAGTTCCAGAACGTTCCCAGGACCACCCGGCAATCCAAGCTCCACAACACCGGCCGGAAACTCACCGGCATGAAGGGCCTGATAAGGCTGGCCCATCTCGGCCAATCCGGTCTTGACAGCGTTGAAAACTTCCGTGGCAGGAATGCCCTCGCCATCGTAGACGACCGTGATCTGGAGCCGGCCCCCTGACATCCGGGCAACAGCTTCGGCAAAGGGTTCGTAGGTAACTCCAAAGGAAGCGCCCCGCGGGTAGAGGACAGCCATCCTCCATTTAAGCTGAGGATCCGCCGCAGAGGCGGGATTCTGTAACACAGTGCCAAAAACGAAAAACAAAGCTACCGCCAAACCAACAACCCAGATTTCTTTCTTCATTGCCTTCATTTTCTCCTCCTTTCCGTTATTGTGAACGTTAGAATTCGTGGATCGGACCATCCTCATCCGCCACCCTCTTGAATCTAAAGTGAATTGATAAAAGATATGTCATTAAACACTAGCCTTTTTTAATTGTCAAGAAAAAAATTACTTTGAGATACCTCTTGGGACAAGATTGTTGAAGACTATGCCCGGAAATGATGGGAAGGATAGGATTCTATATTGAATGAGGAAAGGTTCTGTCGAAAATGATTCATGGCTTCGCAATAAATAATGAACTCAGATAGTTACAATGCAGTCTCAAGATATGTAAGAAGGTGCCTTGAAATCTATAACAGTGAACACAGGTAGAATCAATTCAGTTTTATAGATCGATAATTTTCCAGACTGTTACATCAAATGGTGTAGCCGCTGAAGTAAACGGCTGGGATGGATAAAAAGTACTTGCTATTCTGAATCGAAAGTAGTATCATCATCCTCGCCGTTTGTAGGGTTCGTATCTGGTAGGAGATGAAGGTTCAACCGATCGACAGCAACCTGGCTTGGAATGAAGAAAGGTTCTATGAGGAAGCGATTGAAGGTTCAGAGAGTAGAGGGAGGAGTCGGGCCAAAGGATTGGAATGAAATGAACGAAGTAAGGGAAAGTCTCTTCAGGAATGCGAGAGACCTGCTTCTCTTTGACCTGATCACTCAGACAAACGCAAGATTGGAAGTCCTTCTAAGGTTACGGGTAAAGGATTTAAAGAACCTACGGGAGGGTGACGAAGTACCCCTCCCCGAAAGAGGAGGGCGGACAGAGCGTGTTTTTGTCATGACCGAAACGATGGCTGAGACCCTTGAGACTTATTTGAATAAATCTAACTTAAGAAACGAGGCTTACCTCTTCAAGTCGAGGAAGGGATCGAAGCCGCTCACTATTTCGAGCGTTTCGAGTCTGGTTAAGGGTTGGTTTCGTGCTACTGCTATGGGAGGGGTTTCAGGAGTGAAGTCCCTTCGAAGGTCATGGCAGATGTTGAATCAGAGCAAGACCCATGGGGGGGGAAGCCGTGTGATCGCGGGTGATCCACACGGACACCTCCGCCCCGCGAGAAAGGAGACCCTTCAGGAAGTCGTCCACACGGAACTGTTGCGCAGCATCGCGACCGGCCAAATACCACCCGGGGCACGGCTCTTGACTGAAAAAATCGCTCAACAGATGAACGTCAGCCCGATGCCCGTCAGGGAAGCCCTAGGCAAGCTCGATGCAACGGGGTTTGTGCGTTCGCAGAAAAAGAGGGGATACATTGTCAATGAACTTTCAAAAGAGAGTCTCCGAGAAATCATCAAGATCAGACTGCTCCTCGAATCCATGGCTGTTGAAGTAGCCGCGGTCCGTCGTCCCGATAAAACCATAAGCCATCTTAAGGTTATTCAAGCTCAACATCAAAAGGCAACGAAGATGAGGGACGTGGACGAGATCCTCCATTGGAATAAGGAGTTTCATCATACGATCTACCGATGTACGAACATGCCCATTCTTCAACAGGTGATCGAAGGGTTATGGACGAGGATGAGCCCCTACCTGTACATTCACACGCGAGAAGGACAAGGTTTTGATTTGGACAAGTTTCCAAACCACCATGTTCACATGATTGAAGCTTTGAAGCGCAAGGATCCCACGGAAGCATCCAAATGGCTGAGGACTGATCTTAGCGTGGCATTCAATGAACTCATGGGCGTGTTTGACCGGGTTGGAATAGGACGAGATCAAGACCCTCTAGCCCCGTAGGGACCCGCTGTGATATGACGTGACTGCCCATTTTTAACGGGTGAAGATGATTCCTGTGGTAGCAAGGAGGATTGGAAATGGCTATCATTCGCGGTGCAGTGATCCAGGACGCTCCGGTGGTCTTTAACCGGGAGGCAACACTTGAAAAGGTTCATATCTTGGTGGGACAGGCGGCCCGCCAAGGGGCGCAACTGGTTCTCATGCCAGAAGCGTTTGTGTCCGCGTACCCCACCGGCCTCGATTTTGGAGCACGGGTCGGCCTCCGCCATCCCAAAGGCCGGGAAGATTTCAGGCGCTATTATGAAAGTGCCGCCGATGTGCCTGGTCCGGCTTGCGACACCTTAGGGAAGATCGCAAGAGAAGCTGGGGTCTTCCTGGTAATTGGCGTCATTGAGCGTGATGGGGGGACGCTCTATTGTACGGTCCTTTTCTTCTCTCCGGATGGGCGAATGATGGGCAAGCATCGAAAGCTGATGCCTACGGCCATGGAGCGCCTCATCTGGGGCTTCGGAGATGGCTCGACTCTGCCTGTCTTTGACACTCCCCTTGGAAAAATCGGTAGTGTCATCTGTTGGGAAAACTACATGCCCATGCTTCGAATGCACATGTATGCCCAGGGAATCCAGATCTATTGCGCACCCACCGCCGACCATCGGGATACCTGGCTGCCGACGATGCGTCATATCGCCCTGGAAGGCCGCTGCTTTGTTCTAAGCGCCTGTCAGTACCTGACCCGGGCCGATTGTCCAGAGGATTATGATGCCACTCAGGGGAGTGATCCAACGACCGTGCTCATGCGTGGGGGCAGTTGCATCATCGGCCCCCTTGGGCAGGTATTGGCTGGCCCCCATTTTGACGGTCCCTGCATTCTCACTGCGGATTTGGATCTGGACGAGATCCCGAGAACCAAATATGATTTTGATGTTGTTGGCCACTATTCTCGGCCTGATATCTTTCGCCTTTATGTCAACACCCAACCCATGCCACCGGTCGTGGCTTCGGCGGGCGGCTTTTCCGATCCATTCAAGGAAGCTTTCGGAAATTCGGAGAAGAAATAGATGACGCGCAATTGCGCTTTTTGAAGATGAATGCTACGACAAAAAATAAACTGAATTCCGCGCAAAACAAAGCAATACTCACGGCCCCCTAAACTCCAAAGAGTGAACTCTGTAATTCAGAGCGCTCTTCCAGGGACGCCGATATGTCTCGCGATGACGATCCTCTGAACTTCTGAGGTTCCCTCTCCAATATCCAGCAATTTCTGATTCCGGTAGTGCCTCTCGACGGGGTATTCTTTCATCAACCCGTACCCACCATGAATCTGCACAGCCTCATTCGCCACCCGGTGATACATCTCGGAGCAGAACATCTTTGCCATCGCGGCTTCCTTGCCAAAGGAACGTTCTTTTTCGCACAACCAGGTTGCTTTGTAAAGAAGGAGCCTGGCCATCTCAATCTCGGTTGCCATGTCGGCTAACTTAAAAGCGATCACCTGAAAACTTCCGATGGGTCTCCCAAACTGTTCGCGCTCATGCGCGTATTTGAGAGCCAGCTCAAAGGCTCCCTGGGCTCCTCCGAGTCCCATGGCACCGATGCTCAGCCTTCCTCCGTCGAGAGTGGCTAACATCTGGTGAAATCCGTCTCCCCGCTGGCCAAGGAGATTCTCTTTGGGAACTCGACAATCACTAAAATAGAGCTCTCCGGTGTTCGAGGCTCTCCAAACCATCTTTCCATGCATCGTCTTCGTGACAAATCCGGGGGTTCCATTCGGAACGAGGATACAGGAGAGTTCATTCTTCCCGTCTTGTCGCTTCTCCGTTACGGCTTGTACCACGCAGACAGCGCTCATATCCGAGGCGGAGTTCGTGATAAAGATCTTCGAGCCGTTAATGACCCATTGGTTTCCTTCGAGAGCGGCTGTTGTCTTTGAGGCTCCGGCATCTGAGCCGGCATTCGGTTCGGTTAAACCAAAGGAGGCGAGGGTTTTTCCCGCACAAAGATCCGGAAGCCACGTTTTTCTCTGTTCCTCGTTTCCGTAGTAGTAGATGGGTGAAATGCCGAGAGAGTTTCCTGCAGCAAGCGTGGCAGCCTGCGAGCCGTCCATGCGGGCAATCTCCTCCGTGGCGATGATATACGAGATGTATCCGATGTTGCTTCCGCCGTATTTCTCCGGGACGAAGGGGCCAAAAAGACCGAGCTCGCCCATCCGCCGAGTTAACGTGTAGGAGAACTCCTCCTTGTCATCGAGTTCCTGAGCAACGGGAGCGATCTCCCTCTCGGCAAAGTTTCGGACCATTTTCCTGATCATCTGCTGCTCTTCACTCAGGTCAAAGTCAAGGGACATAATAACCTCCAAGAGGGGTCGAGGGTTCAAGGGCCCAAGGGGTCAAGTTTATGTTTTGCTTGAATCCTAGAACCCTGGAATCCTGGAACCCTTTCATTTATTGTTCATAGGGTACCCAATAATAATCTAAAACCGTGTTGGTTGGCTTTCTTGTTCTAAACTCTGCTTTCACTTTCATTCCGATGTGTGGTTCCCCATAGAGGAGATAACTTTTCGGGATCGTTGCAAGACCAGGGATTTCAACATCCACCTGCCAATAGGGTGTAGAGAGTTCGATGCCGGTGCCAGCATAGACGACTCGAGTGAAGGCATAGATCTTGCCGATCACGGGATTGGACAGCGTCTTCCAGACCATCTCGGTGTGACAATCCGGACAATGGGCTCGGGGTGGAATCCAGAGACGCTTTTCTGCGCATTTGGGATTGGAGCATAGGGTCGCTCGTAATTCGCCTTTCTTTAGGCCCTCAAAGAAGGGGGACAACATTCCATAGGTGTGAACGTGGGTAATCGTTCGCGGCCATTCTATGACCGTGGCCGGATCGGTCTGGCGGATTCGGGTCACCTGACCAATGAATTTTACTTCTTCCCTCTTTTTTGTTTCTTTCTTCTTCAGCACTTTCTTCTTTATCTGAATCCTTTTCTTGGCCTCTACTTTCTTCTTTGTCTGTACTTTTTTCTTCGCCATGGGTTTCTTCCTCCTTTACCCTGTACCATTCAAAGTCGAACCCTTCAGAAAGAGGACACGTGCAATTTTCTGGGACCACACCCCTTCAAAACCCTGACCGTTAGGAATGGGTACAGGGTCTACCAGCTCTTTCTCAGAATACCGACGGTCACGTGGGAACCGACACCCGCGTGGGAAACCCACAGGGCCTGCTTGCCTGTCGCTGGGATCTGCAGACTCTGCCAATCTCTTGGCTTCTCTTTTCCCCATTTCTTCCAGAGCTTTGGATCCCCATGAAATTGGTCATATCTTTGCTGCAACTGCCAGAGGCACTCCGCTGCTTGGAAAATACCCGTTGCGCCAACAGCATGCATCGTTCCGATCAGGCCACCTGATAGGTTCGAAGGACATTTGCCGGGTTTGCCTGTGTTGGGATTGATGTAATAAGCATCCCCAGACTCGATATAGTCCTGCTCCTGGCCGTAGGGTCTGAGCCCGATATCCCCGTAAGTCTGAAGGTCACTGATAGTAAAAGCATCATGAAGCTCCACCAGATCGAGTTCTTCGAGGGGGTCACGAATTCCTGCCATGCGATAGACGAGCCAGGCAGCGAATCGACATGCCAAGAAGCTCTCAAACCCTGGATAACGAGCCCCCTCTTTGCCATAGAGATCTTTGTACATCCCCGGAGTTTCATGTGGAAGCAAAGGGACTTCCATATGTCGGCGATCGGCCACCCTCAAAGTATGGGTTCCACCACAGATAAATAGTTCACAGGGATGGTCCGTTAACCTGTAAGCTGTTTCTTCATCACAGACCAGTACACAGGCTGCCCCTGCGCTCATGGCGCAGCATTCAAGGAACCTGAGTGGATAAGCCGACATGGGACTATTTAAGATATCTTCGACCGTATATTTCCCTGCTTGTTGGGCATAAGGGGAGGAGCAGGCGTAGAGATGGTTTTTAACCGCTATTTTTGCTCGAGTGACTTCGGATACATTAAACGTCTCAGCAAAACGATTTGCCATGGGGGCATAATAGGAAGAGTAAATTCTGCCCAACCGGGTTTCAAAATCCTTACAGGCCGCTGTTGCGATATAATAGTTACCGGTCCGAGTATCCACTTCATCCATGCGCTCCCAGCCGGCAGCCAAAGCCACATTGGCATAACCTGAGGCCACTGCCATAGCTGCAGCAAGAATGGTTGAACCTCCGGTAGCTCCTCCTGTCTTAATACCTAAATTATGGAGAGGGTCCAGCCCTAAATAGTCATGGATCTTAGCCTCACAGAGCAGTTGATCTTGAAAGTGGTCGGCGAACTCACCATAGGTGGCAAAGTTGATTAAGCCCTTAACCTCCAAAGGGTCCATTTTTAAATCGTTATCCTCTAACATCTGTTTGAAAGCCATCATGGCCAGCTCTTCCAGTTTATATTCGGGGAAATATTTCCTGTAGGCTGTTGTTCCTCCGGCCACGATAAAAACCCTTCGATTCCACTTGGGAATTCTTAAGTTACCCTTCTTAAATGTGATCATTTTGTGCCTCCTCTCCAATTACCGGATAATTGCATAGAGCATGGCGCGTACCGCATAGCACAAGAATAAAACAAGATCTTAAGGTCACTCCATTTGACCGGCAAGTGCCCCGCAACCCCCGCTCTTTAGGGCGGGGTCAAGGGGCACAATACAAAAGGAAATACCTTCCCGGGAAGCGCCGCCCTTTAGGGCGGGGAGCTTCATTCATCACAATGCAAAGTTCAACAAGATACTTGTGTGGCATTTATTACTCTGTGCGCTCTGCGCTTTGCAGTGCTAATGGCGTGGCTTGATATTCTCTCGGACCCACGTCACTGTTTTTTCAATCGGTGTCCCTGGGGGAAAGATGACCTTGACTCCCAACTGGGTCAGAGCCGGAAAATCTTCTTCTGGAATAATCCCTCCGCCAAAGACGACGATGTCCTTTGCCCCTTTCTCTTTTAAGAGCTCAATGACCCGGGAAAAAATATACTCATGGGCCCCAGAAAGGATAGACAGTCCGATGCCGTCCACGTCTTCCTGAATGGCCGTGGCCACGATCTGCTCGGGTGTCTGATGAAGTCCCGAGTAGATGACCTCGAAACCTGCATCCCGAAACCCTCTAGCAATGATCTTCGCTCCGCGGTCATGACCATCCAGGCCGGGTTTCCCGATAAGGATTCGGATCTTACGGTCTGTACCCATTGGTTCCCCCCCATCTCAGTTCGGAGTTAGTCGTTCGCCTGCCTCCCGTAGACAGGGTATTCGAAGCACCGCGAGTCTAATCATTGTTTTCGTAACTCTGAGCTGCGAACTAAAGCCACCCTGGATCGGTGTATCGTCCAAAAACGTCTCGCCATACATCACAGATTTCCTGGATCGTTGCATATTCTCTGATGGCATTGATAATGTGGGGCATGAGATTCTCGTTGCTAAGCGAAGCTTTTCGGATTTGTTTGAGGAGAGTGTTCACCTTTGAATTGTCTCGGTCCCGTTTCACGTCCTGGAGTCTCTGCAACTGCCTCTCTTCAATTTCAGGGGTCATCCTCCAGATAGGGACGGGAGGATGATCTGTTACAAACTTGTTCACCCCCACGATCACCTTTTCGCCCGCATCGACCTGTCTCTGGTAACGATAGGCGGCGTCGGCAATTTCAGTTTGAGGGTATCCCTTGTCAATCGCTGTCACCATGCCTCCTAGGGCGTCAATCTTTCGGATATAATCCCAGGCTTTTCCCTCGATCTCTCGGGTGAGGCTTTCAATAAAATAGGAACCGGCCAACGGATCGATCGTGTTGGCAACACCGGTTTCTTCGGCAAGGATCTGTTGGGTCCGTAACGCAATCGTGGCTGCCTCCTCTGTGGGAATGGCATAAACTTCATCGAGAGAGTTGGTATGCAGAGATTGGGTTCCACCCAAGACCGCACTCAGTGCTTCATACGCCGTCCGTATGATGTTGTTGTAAGGTTGCTGGGCTGTTAAGGAGCATCCTGCGGTCTGGGTATGGAACCGAAGCATCCAGGAGCGTGGGTTCTTCGCGTGGAAACGCTCACGCATGATCTGAGACCATATTCGCCGGGCAGCCCTGAACTTGGCGATCTCTTCGAAGAAATCAATGTGAGAGTCGAAAAAGAAGGAAAGTCGCTGAGCAAAGTCGTCCACATCAAGTCCTCTCTCCAGGGTTGCTTCCACATAAGCAATTCCATCGGCTAGAGTGAACCCAAGTTCTTGAGCAGCTGTGGCTCCTGCCTCACGGATGTGATAACCGCTGATGCTGACCGTGTTCCAACGGGGAACTTCTTTGGTGCAATATTCAATGGTGTCCACGATGATTCGAAGGGAAGGTTTTGGGGGAAGCATGAAGGTCTTTTGGGCGATGAATTCCTTGAGCATGTCGTTCTGGATGGTTCCACCGATGTGTGTCTTGCTGATGCCTCTCTTCTCTGCGACCACAATATACATGGCCAGGAGGATGGAAGCAGGCGGATTGATGGTCATGGACGTGGTGACTTTATCCAGGGGGATTTCTTCGAAAAGAATTTCCATATCCTTGAGTGTGTCAATGGCCACGCCGCACCTTCCCACTTCACCCTTAGCCATTGAGGAATCACTGTCGTATCCCATCAACGTCGGGTAGTGGAATGCTACAGAGATCCCTGTTCCTCCATGGCTTAAGAGATGATGGAACCGCTGATTGGTTTCTTCGGCGCCACCCAGACCGGAGAACATTCTCATCGTCCAGAGTCTGCCCCGGTACACAGAGGGCTGTACCCCGCGGGTGAAGGGGTAGGACCCAGGGAAACCAATGTCTCTCATGTAGTCGAGATCGCTGATATCGAGTGGAGTGTAGAGTGACCTGATCTCGAGGTCTGAAATCGTTGTAAAAGAAGGGACCCGTTCAGGCGTTTCCTTAAACGTTTTCGATACACCTTCGGTCCATTTGTCCTTTTCTTCCTCGACCTTTTTAAGTTGCTTATCCTTAAACATGGAATGACCTCGCTCTTGGTCTGGGGCCTGATAGGGTGCTGAGAAAATTCTTCAATGACGGCTAATCTTCCATCCCCTTTCGCGCCGGAACGCCCTCGTCAAAATAGTGTTTCCGTTTCACCATCTCTGTGACGAGGTCTGCCCTCTCCAATAATTCGGGTCTGGCATTTCTTCCCGTGAGTACGATTTCCATCTCCTTGGGTTTCGAATCCAACAGGTGAAGCAGGTCTGAAATGGAGATGAGACCATACTCGACAGCCACATTGATCTCGTCGAGGATGACGACATCGCACTCCTTATTTTGGATTGCCTTTTCTGCAACCAGGAACCCTTCGCGGGCGATATTAATGTCCTCCGGGTGGGGTTTATCTTTCGAGACGAAGGTTCCTCGGCCCATGGGTAGAATGGTGAGGTACGGAGCAAGCTTTTGGGCCGCCTTGATCTCGCCGATCTCAGATTTGCCTTTCATAAATTGGATCATCAGCACTTTCATCCCGTGACCGACGGCCCGGAGGGCAAGCCCCAGAGCTGCAGTCGTTTTCCCTTTCCCATCTCCCGTGTAAACTTGAATCAACCCTTTTTTCATCAGAACTCCCAAATTCTTCTAAACCCCTAACTCCTCACTTCTCACTCGTGACTCCCAGCTAGGTTAATTCCCTGATCTGGGCAATGATCTGTTCTGTTTTGAAGTGCCGAAGGCTAATAGCGCCAGAAGGGCACGCGGCATTACACGCTCCGCACCCTTTGCAGAGGACTTCATTGACCGTCATGATCGTCCTGTATGGATCGCTGTTGAGAGCACGGTACTCACACACCTGTTCGCAGAGACCGCATCCAACGCAGAGAAACGAATCGACCACGGCAACAATAGGTTCGATTTTTACTTTTCCTAAATAGAGAGAGGTGGTCGCTCTTGAGGCGGCAGCGTGAGCTTGGGAGAGCGTATCAGGGATGTCTTTTGGCCCTTGGCAGGTTCCAGCGAGAAAAATACCGTCTATGGCTGTATCGACGGGCCTCAGTTTTGGATGGGCCTCGAGGAAGAAGCGGTCAGGCCCTCGAGTCAGTTTCAAGACATTTCGGAGATGTTCGCCGTCGTTGCTCGGGATGAGCCCAGTGGCCAGGACAACGAGATCTGCCTCTTCTTCGTAAGGCTCAGCCAGAAGTTCATCTTCCGCCTTGACGATCAACTTTCCAGACCTGTGGTAGATTTCCGAAGGAATTCCTTTTCGGTAAAAGACCCCTTTCTTCTGAACCTTTTCGTAGAATTCCTCTGCTCCTTTTCCAAAGGCCCTGACGTCGATGTAGCAGACCGTGACCCTGGCATCCGGTATTCGTTCCTTGACGAGATAGGCCTGCTTGGCCGTAACCATACAACAGATCCTCGAGCAGTACTCGTTTCCCACGGTCTTATCCCGAGATCCTACGCACTGGATAAAAACAACATTCTTAGGTTCTCTTCCATTGACCGTAAGCTTCTCTGGGGTGGATCCATTGGAAGAGGCTAGTCGTTCGAATTCGATGCCTGTGATCACATTCGGATATAGCCCATATCCAAATTCCGGTTTGAAACGCGGATCAAACAGATCATACCCTGTTGCGACGATGACGGTTCCAACATCCACCCGAAGAGTCGCCTCAACCTCTTCGAATCGGACCGCCGCCTGAGGGCACACTTCTTTGCATTTGCCGCATTCCTTTTTTTGGAGATAGAGACAGCATCTTGGGTCGATGCGATAGGAATAAGGGACGGCATAAGGAGAAGGAAGATGAATGGCCGGCCGTTCTGCCATTTGAGCATGGAATTCATTTGGAACACGGACAGGACAGACGTCTTCGCATTTTTTGCAGCGGTTGCACTTCTCGGGATCCACATAGAAAGGATCTTGTCGAATCGTGGCTTTGAAGTTACCCACGAAGCCTTCAAGTTTTTCGACCTCACTTTGCGCAAGGAGATGGATCAAGGGATGTTTCGTAACCTCCTTGATCTTCGGGAATAAGATGGAAGAGGTTTCCTTCAGGTCCGGAAGGATTCGATCAATCTGAGTAAGATGCCCTCCCAGAGCGGGGGATTTCTCCACCAGATAGACCTCAAAGCCGGATTCGGCAACATTGAGACTAGCTTGAAGGCCCGCGATCCCACCCCCGACCACCAAGACAGCCGGAGTCACATTGACTTCACTCTCTTTCAAGGGCTCATGGAGGCAGGCCTTGGCCACCGCCGAAGCAATGAGGTCCATAGCCTTCCTCGTTCCATTGTCCTTATTTGGGTGAACCCAAGAGCACTGCTCCCGGATGTTGGCCATTTCAAGAAAGTAAGGATTGAGCCCTGTGGCCTGCAGCGTCCTGCGAAACGTGATTTCATGCATTCTGGGTGAGCAGGCAGCGACGATCACACGATCGACGCCAAGATTCTTTATGTCATTCTTAATCAGATCCTGGCCAGGGTCAGAACACATATAGTGATAATCGTGGGCAATGGCAACGCGAGGTAGGGTTTCAGCAAAGGCTTTGACCTTCCCGACATCGACCGTGGCCGCAATGTTTACACCACAATGACAGATGTAAACGCCGACTTTCATCTTCCAACACTTCGCAAAGCGCATAGAACATAGCGCATAGGGCTAAATGAATTGTATTTCTAACTCCGAACTCAAAACTTCGAACTCCGAACTTTTCCTTTTGTCAGCAGGGCGCAGGCTAGGGAGGCAGCGCCGCTCGCTTGAGCCACTGTGTCCGGGATGTCTTTCGGACTTTGACAACACCCTGCGAGGAAGATTCCCTCAACGTCGGTCGTCACAGGGTCGAGACCCGGCGCTTCTGCATAAAATCGATCTGGGGATCTCTTAAGTCCAAGAATGCTCGTGAGGCCATCATCCTCTTTCCGAGGAGTGAGCCCTGCAGCCAGCACCACGAGATCCGCTTCTATCTCAAACGGTTCCCCCAGCAGCGTGTTTTCCCCTTTGACGATCACCTTCCCATTCCTTCGATAGATCTCAGAAGGGTTTGCACGGCGGTAGGAGATTCTTTCTCTCTGAACCCTCTCATAGAATTCCTCGAACCCCTTTCCAAAGGCCCTCATATCCATATAGAGAACGGTAATACAGGCCTCCGGGAGTTTCTCCCTCAGGAGGTGGGCTTGCTTCGCTGAGGACATGCAGCACACTCTGGAACAGTATTCATTGCCCACAGTCTTATCTCTCGATCCAACACAATGGATGAAGACGACGTCTTTCGGTTCTTTCCCTTCAATCAGAATGTGTCCCTGAGTGGGTCCAGAGGCAGAACACAGTCTCTCTAATTCGAGCCCATGCAGGACACTGGGATAAGATTGATAACCGAACTCAGGTTTGAGTGTGGGATCAAAGAGATCAAATCCTGTAGAGACGATGATCGATCCCACCTTGGTTTCGATGATCTCCTCCCTCTGTTCGAAATCGATGGCTCCTGGCTTACAGGCCTCCACACACGCTTTCTTACATTTCCCCTTGCTGAGAAGGAGGCAGCTCTTTGAGTCAACCACTGCCTTCAGGGGAACGGCTTGGGGGAAGGGGATGTAAACTGCTTTGCGTGTGGTTAAGCCTTCGTCAAATTCGCAGGGCACCCCTTTCTTTAAGACACAAGCATCCACACAGTCACCACACGCCGTACAGCGGATGAGATCCACATACCGCGGTTTCTTTCTAATCTTCACGTTGAAATTGCCGGCAGAGCCGTGAGCTTCGGCTACTTCCGAGCACGTGTGAAGCTGAATATTCGGATGGTTGGCCACTTCAACCATCTTCGGAGTGATAATGCACGCCGAACAGTCGAGAGTGGGGAAGGTTTTGTCCAACTGGGCCATGTGACCGCCGATGAATGGGGCCCTCTCTACCAGGTGGACCTGGAACCCTTTGTCGCCTATGTCGAGAGCGGCCTGCATCCCGGCAATGCCGGCACC
>Ga0315282_10006485_pt1 | contig 19572 bp, 19 predicted proteins | sample YL17G07_20_MG_FD_203693 | JGI IMG/M metagenome (GOLD analysis project Ga0315282, IMG submission 203693) | Sediment microbial communities from Yellowstone Lake, YNP, Wyoming, USA - YL17G07_20 | ecosystem: Environmental > Aquatic > Freshwater > Lake > Sediment | place: USA: Wyoming | collected... | reverse complement strand
GGGAACTGTTATTGTCTCACCGACCGCTGAAAAATTGGCCGTGACGCTCTTCGGCTGATCCAGGGTGATCGATGTCGGGTTGGTGCTGTGCGTGAGACTACCGGACCAGTTCGAGAAGCTGTAGCCTGTACTGGCTGTCGCAGACAGCGAAACGCTTGTCCCGCTATTGTACCAATTGGTTCCCGAGGGACTGACGGTCCCTGCTCCGGAGGGGCTGACGGAGGTAGCAAGAGCGTGCTGTGTCGCGAAAGCTGCAGTGTAGGTGGCTGCAGACGAAGGAACCGTAATACTGTGACTCTGCGCTCCTGCGTCACTCCAGGAAGAAAACACCCACCGTGTCGTTGACGTACCCTGAGGAGAGCTCACTCCAATCGAATGAGAAGAACCAGCTGTCCAGTTGAATGTTTGAGGGGCTGTGTAAGAAGTCCCATCAACAGTGATTGAGAGACTCGTCGGAGAGGTGGCAATGGTAATGGCCACCGACTGTGCGGGATCTGTTGCAGCTCCACTCACCTCACTGGAATGGATGCTTTCATTCTTCGAGGTATCATAGGCAGTGACCGAGAGATAATAAGTCTGTCCTTGTGTAAGACCGGTAAGCGTATAGCTGGTCAGATTTCCAATGTCAACCGGCGTCCCGTAGGACTGAGATGCAGTTCCGTAGTACACCTTGTATCCGGCGAGATCAGATTCAACATTCGCATCCCAAGCCAATCCTATCTGGGCCGCCCATGCAAAAGGCAACACTCCCATGAAAATCGCATAAACGATGATCAGAATGATAGAAGTCTTTAGAGGATAATGTTTCATAGAGAACCTCTCTGGCAGGATTTGACAGAGAAGTTATAAGCAATAACGGTGCCATCATCTGTTCAGGTCAGATAAGAGATAAATGAGAATAATTCGATATTGATTTGCGACAAACTGAGGATGTTCACACCTGTGTTCTATAGCGAGTTGAAAAACGAGGTCCTGCTGAAAAAAATTTAGGACAATGTATTTTTGTCACTGCTTGTAGAAAGGTCACGTCACGAAGAAACCAGAGAATCGTTTTCCTGGAGAGACAAACTGGGGCACAGTAAGACTGAAACCTATCTGAGGCCTTCTCAGAGAAGTGCGTCCCGCGTAGGGAATCCAATGTTAAAAACAATTATGGATCAATATCGAATCGCAACAAAAACTGTTACTTGAATCTGCGCCTACTGTCTTTCTGTCACAGTCATTCGAGATTACTTAACTATATATGTTTTCTTCCTACTCTTGACCATTGGAACAACCCAATTGAAGTTCTCCGGACTGCCGTTGAGAGAGTTTATTAGATTCCAAGTTGCTGCTCCGTTTATTGCATAATACAGTTGCATCTGAGTCACGGAATTCATGGTTCCGTAGATGCCCCGGCAGATAGGATTGCCTTCTCCCGAGTCAAGAATTTCTCTGATTTATCAGATCCAACTTCTTCCTTATTGGATGACATGCCAAGCAACCACTTTCGCATTGAGCACGATGCCAATATTGTTTTGCCAGGGTGAAATCCTTTTCATTGGGTGATATAGCACGAACAGTGCCAGAAAAAGAGAATCGTAGTATGCTGTAATCTAAAGGGATTTCTTGAGGGTCAGATAATGGCAAAAAGCAAAAAATGAAGGCCTTTCCTTCAGGGTTAAGCTGATTGTAATGGGCAACAAACTTAACCCGTTGAACACACAAGCATTTATATAACTGAAGGGGGTTCCTTCACAACCAGACTATTTTGAACATGGAGCCTCACGGGTTAAGCCCGTGGTATCTCCACAAGAATACCCTCCTACGCCCCCTGGGCACCGAAGCACTCCCGCCTTCGCGAAGCCCGCTACAACAAGCGTAGGAAGGTCGGTGCGCAGGCGCCAAGGCTTCGGAGGGTTATCCGCCTGTGGCGAAATCCGCCGAAGCAGTGATACTTCGGTTCAGGATTTGCACAGACACCGCTCACGCATTCACCCACGGGCAGAGCCCGTGGTCTTCTGCGTAGGCGGATAACTGACATTTAAATTTTTTTCTCTATATGTTGAATCACTTTCCGCATCAACTCGATCAACCGGCCACAAAAAAGAAAGGCTGACCTATATCAAGATCAGCCTCCTTTCTGTGTTACTGACTCAAGTATTCTGTTGATTATGGATTCACTCTATTCATCCCTACGCAATTTCAGGCCATCATACGTAAATGTTGCTACCAGTGTCTTTGCTCTCCTCACACAACCATTCATGATCGCAGCAACTTCTGGTCATCCAAACTTGCGGGCATAACTCCCTGGTTCATGCGTCCAATGTTCAAGTAATTCCGAAGAATGCCCAGAACACGCATTTGTGGGCATTCCCACAAAATTAAATTCCCACTTGACACTATTCCCACACTTGGTTATCATGACACACAGAAATGGAGGTTACGCCATGGATGTGATCAGCTTGACCGTCGACTCCAAAAAACGTATCTCTCTTAACAAACTTCTTCCCCCCGGGAACATCCGCTCCGTTCGGGCTTACACGAAGGGTCATCGAATTGTGCTCGAACCCATGATGGAGGTCCCGGTCGAGGAGGCCTGGCTTTTCGAAAATAAGGATGCGCTAAAGAAAGTCCTGACCGGCCTTTCTCAGAAGGGATCCATCACTCGCGGATCTTTCGCCAGGCACGTTAAATAGCAACAAATGCACGAACTGATTTTCACACCCCAGGCCGACGCCGACCTTCGGGAGATTGGAAACAATCCCTCGCAAAGGAATATTCTCAAAGCCGTCAGGAAATGCCTGGGGTTCCTTGAAACCAACCTGCACCATCCTTCTCTGAAGACGCACGAATTTCGGTCTCTCAAAGGGCCTAACGGGGAAAAGGTTTTCGAGGCGTATGTCCAGCAAAAAACACCAGGAGCCTACCGGATCTTCTGGTATTACGGCCCCGAGAGGGGAATGATCACGATCGTCGCCATAACACCCCATCCTTGACAAGTTTATGGAGCAACACAAGCAGAGCCTGCACCTGCACGCCGAAGTGCCTGCCTATCGGCAAACAGGCGTTACGGTTTGCGTAGGTGGATAACACTTTCGTGATCGAACGCAGACTTAAAGCGCTTATCTCCTTTGCAAGAGAGTTTCCTCTCTTTTCTTCCTCACCTCATCTTTAATTCGCCTCACATGCCCACGCCCGAGACCTTTCACTTCGCACCCAAGTTGGAAATAGCGCCTGATCTTATCATCGTCCAAAATCCCGAAGCAATCTATCACAGCCATGGGTCCTCCGGCATCTTTCACCATTTCCTCGGGCTTGAGACTCAGATAGTGCTGGTGTCGAGCCGCAAAGATCACAGCGTCTGCACCGCGCAGGGCCTCTTTTAAATCCTGCTTTACCCGGAGGTCCTTCAGTTTTTCTTGTCCACGGAAAAACCGTTTCAGACTGTGTGTTGAAGAAGGATACTCTTCCTGCTTTTCAAATTCCCACCAGTGAAGAACGTAGGGATCGTGCACTCGCAGTTCACAGCCCATTTCCGTTAATCGCCGCACAATCAGTTCGGAGCCACTGTAACGCGTATCTCCAACCTCCTCTTTGTACGAAGCTCCCAAGACAAGGACCTCTGCAGCGGCCAGAGGACGGCCCATGTTCCGGAGAGCATCCCGGGTGATCTGGGCTACATGGAGTGCCCTCGTGTCATTGATGTTGATTGCGAGTGGTGTGATCTTGAAAATCTGATCCTCAAACCCGTGGATATGTCGGTACGCCCATAGACCCAAACCGCCATCTTTAGGAAGACAGTAGCCACCGATTCCAGGGCCTGGAAACATGATGTTGCTGTGCGTGGGGCGAACCTTGATTGCTTCAATGACTTTGATGAGATCGACCCCGTTCCGCTCCGCAAACACACTCCACTCATCCAGGAAAGCCAGGATGGTGGCTCGATAGCTGTTTTCCACAATCTTCGCTGTTTCCGATTCGATAGGCCGATCGAGAACCGTCAAAGGATAGCGATCGGTGTGAATCACCTCGCTTAAGAATTTGACAACCTTCCGCGTAGCCTCCTGATTGACCCCACTGCACACACGCCAGAACTCTCGAATGCTCTTGACGTAGTTCTTCCCCGGCATCACTCGCTCGAAGCTATGAGCCAATAACGGGTCCTTATCAATACCCCGTCTCTGAAACACCTTCTTCATGATCGGATAGGCCACCTGCTCTGTCGTGCCAGGGGCCACTGTTGTTTCGATCAGAACCAGTGCTTCCGGCTCGATATGGGTGGCAATGATCTCAAGCGATTCTTCCAGGGCATCCATATCCGCGCGACCATTGAAAACATCCCCCAGCGACTCCTTTAAATAATCGCATTGAATATCTACGACGACTACGTCGGCAAATTTCAGTGCCTCATACGTGAACGTTGCAGTCAGTGTCTTCTTCTCCTTGACACACCGATTCATGATTGCGGGGACCTCCGGGTCGTCCGAGCTCACGGGAGGCAACCCCCGGTTCATGAGCGGGATTTTCCAGTAACTGCGCGTGCTGGGCCGCTGCATCCCAATGACGAACTTCTTGGGAAGTCCCTTCGCGTCCTCCGCATCTGCAACTACAGCGGCCATGACCGCTCCGACAAACCCCAACCCCATCACAACAACAATTTCACGTCCTAACTGGCGCTGGTGCTCCACCAGATTATTGAGCCGCTCGAATTCTCTTTCATAATCGGTGGAACCGGGAAGTGAGAAACTTTCTCCAGTTGGACTGAGAGATTGTTGATTCATGATATCCTCCATATTTCCGCTTGCTCTACGCTATATCTTTAAACACAAAATCGCTTTCGATATCAGGTTTCCCGCCCTGCGAAACCATCTCACAGGAAGCTACGCTTCTGGCGGAGGCATCTCAGGGAATGACTGTTCGGAATCACTGGAATAGGCAGTCGTTCAGCAGCTTCAAGTCCCTCGCGGAGATCAATCTCGACTTCACTATCTTTTCTTTGAACAACGGACAAACCATCCTTCAGAAAATCATCGGTCTACCGTTCTGACTCATAAGTAAATGGCGTTTAGTCCCATGGCTTCCGCCGACCTGAGAAGACTCCGATCAGCACTGACCATTGTCAATTCTTCTGACGAGGCAATAGCAAGATGAAGAGCATCAAGACTCTTTAATCCCCATTTGAATAAGCCAATCCAGTCCCGTGCCAATGTGTAGTGCTGCGGCTGAACGGCAAGGTAGGTATATAACCTATTGTCTTTATGGGAAACGAAAGTTGCAATGATTCGGTTCGCATCTCTCTTGCTTATTCCTCCTTCACGTACCTTTCTTGAGACTGCCGAAAACAGCTCAAGTTCAGTAAGCGCACTTATGGCAGGTTGCCGATGAGTTATCAGAAACTTTTCCGCCTTATCACTTAACGGTTCAGGACAATAGTAGGCGACCAGTATGCTTGTATCTACATAAAAGCTCAATACCGTGCCCCCTCTCGTTCACGCGAAACGACTTCGCCAAGAGACAACCCCTTGATCTTCACCGAGGCCCGGAAGTCTTTTAAGGTGGGGAGTCGTTTCATCCTGCTTTCTGCAGTAATAAGCCGAGCCACCCTTCTCCCTCTTCGGACAATCACAATTTCGCCTCCCTCTTCAACCTTGTTGAGCAGAGAACTCAATTTACTTCTCGCTTCCTTTGCATTAATCTCCATTTTGTTCACCCTGTAAATGTCTCGATCTTGTTGAAGTGTACACTTTAACTTCAGAAATGTCAACTTCACGGCATGGGGTATCTAGCCGAATGTCGGCACGTCCTGAACCATCTCCGCCGCATTAGTGCGCAAGGTAGTTTCCTTTTATATTGTGCCGGTCACTGCATTCATATCAGAGGATGCACTGCGGTCAAAACGGGACCTATCCTTCACCACTGAGGCACGGAGGGAGTTACATTGTTTGACCTGCCGAGGAGATGTTGGTAGAGCAAACTACTTCCTTTGAGATTTCCTTTTTTTTGACCGGAGCCGTGAGAACTTCTTGAGAATCGGCATCTCTCCCGTACGCTCCACAGGCTCTTCGGCGGATTCTCCAGAAAATGTACCTTCTCTCGGCGCACTCCCTGCCGGCAGGCAGGTGTGCCTAGAACGAGTCCCGCTTTCTGATGTTTCGCTATGCGCTACCTGCCTGCTTGCAGGTCCGTAGCAGTATTTCTGCGGAGGATGGATGCTCTATGCCCTTTGCGGTTTTTTTAAGGATGAGCAGGCGGTGACATGAAACTCACATCAAATATATTGCCCTGGCCAACATTTGCTGGGAGAGCCAGCATCAAAGTAGGTCTCGATCGAACACTGCCACCTACTTATCCACACTGCCTTATAGCTGAAAAACCAAGCTACCTGCAAATTAGGAACGTAAAAAAGCACAACCTTGCTGCCCATCGTTTGCAGATGCTACAGGACTGATTTCTGATCGGATCCTCTTCCATGCAATGACATCTTGATCTCCCTCAACTGGAGGGCTATCACAAAGAGCAAGATGACGGCTGAAAATTCCAAAAGTCGCCATGGTCCGAAAGAAGAACCTCCAAGAATCGTATATCCAAACAGCTGGGCTAACTTCTCCCAGACGGCAAGGCCGCCCAACAAAAATGCTACTATGAATAGAACCCGAGACAGGATGCTGGTCAATTGTTGCATCATTCTTCCCTCCTTACTTCCGTGGAACTACTATGGCATCGGGCTTTAGAGCACGATTCTGGATGTCGAACGCTACCATTCGAACCTTGCCGTTCTCGTCTTGGAACCAGAGTTGAAACCAACCGGCGTAAATTGGGGTCGTGCTCACTGAAACCAATTTCCCCCATTCCGAGGGGATGGAATCCAAGGCGGGCAATTTCTCGGTGCCTAATGATACAGTCCCCTTAGGTTTGGGTTGTGCTTCGTCTAGTCGGGTGCAAGAAATAATAGGGAATAAAAAGACAACCATGAGCAAACATATTGTTTTTCTGTGTAACATGTTCCCTCCTTTCTCCGAGTGTGAAGCTCCCCGCCCACAGGGCGGGGTTTCCGGGAAACGTATATATATGATTACAGGGTCGGCTTACCTCCCCGCCCCTGCCTACGGGCAGGAAGACGGGGCATCCAGCCGACTTGCCCGTGAAGACACGGAACCTTGCTAAAATAAGCCCTACAGAGCTAGCAATCTCTTGAAATCGGAACAGTCTTCCTGGTAAGAACTCGCTATTTGTTGCATCCAATCTACTGGAAAAAAAGTTGCATGTCAAGAAAAAAAAGAGAGGAAAAACAGCAAGATATGGAAGACGGCCTTAGGCCGGCACCCCAGATAACGATTACAAAACAAGATGTTGCATCATGGTCGAAATCTGTCAGCCAATGACTTCAGAAAGAAAGTGAATGTCCCGCTCTACTCCCCGAATTGCCCCGTATCGACCCATTCCTTCTTGAGCACCGACCAGAAGTCTTCCGCAAGCCGCTTCACGACATACTCATAAGGCAACCACCCATACCCTCTATCACCCCATCCCTTCCCCCAGGAATTTCTGATGAGAAGGGCCCCGGTCGTCGTGGCACCTCCATATTTATTCTTGATCTTCATTTTATCGTCATACCCGACCGCAGCCACTGCATGCCCACCCTCCACCTTCTCTTTTGCGGATGGGAAAGGAATTTTCCCGGTCTCTTCCGCCTGTTCGATCGAATTATACACGGTGAACCCAAACATGGCCGGGTGGCCGGAAGCCAGGTAGGTCTTTACCTTTTTCAATATCTCGTCTGATTTTGATCCCGAGGGATCGTGCCTGAAGTATTTCAGGGTCTGGTAATTCTGCGCAAAAGCATAGCAGAAGGCGGGAGGTTCCTGATCAAATTTGTTCTCCTCATCACTGTAGGGCCAATACGGCTCCGGTGGAACTCCAAACAGTATCATCGCGCCCATCGTTGTCCGCAAATACGCTCCTGTATCCCCCTTGATATTCATCAGATTCCGGGTCACCTTGTAGAGAAAGAGACGTGAAGCTTCGATATGTCTCTCAAAAGACTTCCTTTCGTAATACTCAATGATTCCAACACCGGCATGGGCGGTGCACGATCCGAGATCTCCCTGGTCCTCGATGGGAGAACACCATTCCCGGAGATCCACGGATGCAGCCAGGCTCTTCCCTTTTGACACACCCGCCGACCCCAGGGTTAATCGAACTTCCTCCGTCTTCTCGGTGTAATCCCTGAAATCAGGGTAATCCGGGATCCACCCCATCGCGCGTGTTCCTTTTATATTGATCATATCGTTTACCTCTTCGACCTTATTAGTTTACGAGTGACACTTTAGCAACCCAAGACCTCAACGAATATTTGAGATATGCCCCTGTAGCTTTCCTTTGCCCGTCTTAACGGGATGGGCGGGGAGCTTCACTACAGGAACGGGTTTTCGATCAGGATGCCTTCGATGACCTGGCCGTGGTTCAGGTCCTCGGAGAGGATCCGCTCGGCTCCAGCTCTCGACGCTGATGCAACGATGAGGGCATCCCAGAAAGAGAGAAGGTTTCTCTCTCCGATTTCGGAGGCAAGAAGAACGGCCGACGGGTCGTTCAGCTCTACATGCCACGCGAGGTAGTTTTGTATGATTCCCCGTGTTGATGCAGGCGTCAGAGGCTTGGAGATTTTCAGCGTTGCATTAACGTAGAATTCCTGGAGCACTTGCACGCTGATGATGCCGTTTTGTTTTTCCCAGAGACCGGAAATGATGGATGCTGCCCGGTTATGTTTCATGCCGGCATCCAGGTCGTGGGCGTAGATCAGCACATTCGTATCAACGAAGACCTTGTCTGTCATGAAGCTCATCCCTGGAGGCCGCTATCCTTCCACCCATGTGGAATCCCTTCTTCATGGTTGCAAGGGCGCGTCGTTTGGCGTGCTCGTATTGCTTGTGATCGAGAACCAGTCTCTTGAGCTCCTCGCTCAACAGTTTGCTGACAGACGTGGACTTGCGAACCGAAAGCTGCCTTGCCTGCCGGATCAGGTCCTTATCAAGGCTGAGTGTGATATTCTGCTTAGGCATGAACCAACCTTCTTGTTCAATGTGTTTCACCTAAAATACGTGTAACACGTAATTTGCGTGATGTCAAGCAACACACATATTGGAAAAACCAACTATTTATGGATGTCATGCTCTCGCCCTGCTTAATTCGACCCCTGCCAAAAACAAAAAAGCTGGGGTAATCATTTCACCCAGCTTTTTTCAAATGCTGACAGACTTCAATCGGCGATTAGGCCTATAAAAAACTATCGGCCGTTATCGCTCTCTTGATTTTCTGAGACAGTTCTATGTTTATTCCCGTCCCTTGCCTTTCTGATGCCTGAAGAAAGAATAAGCCCCCCCAGCAGCCAATCCTAACCCAAGCAGAATAAGCGTAGAGGGTTCCGGTACGGATACCGGTCCCTTGTCTTTATCCTTGTCTTTATCCTTGTCTTTATCTTTGTCCTTATTGTCTGACTGAGCAAACAATGATTCTGTTTGCCACGACACCATGAAACCACGCGGTGCGCCTACAGATATTCCAATAACAAATACGAGGCCAATGATCAGATATAAGATTTTTGATTTCATAGACACCCCTCCCAATAGATTGCTCTATTAATTTAAGGCTTCAATCAACCCCTTTTTTTCTTCAATATTCGATACCCTAACCCTGCGGCCAATCCAATTCCTAACAGGGCAAGCGTAGAGGGCTCAGGAACACTTTTGTAATAGCCACGAGCAGCATCACCTCCAGGAGCGTAATAGTCACCTTTGGGAGAGTAATAGTCACCTTTGGGAGCGTAATACTCAACTTTGGGAGCGTAATACTCACCAACAGCACCATTTCCGTCACCCGCGGGCGCGACAGGGGCAACTTCCTGCGCATAGACTGTAACTGCTGTGACGGACACCGCCAGAAGAACCGTCAACAATATTTTAATCGTATTCATAAAAAAATCCCCCATTTGCTTAAAGTACTGTAACATCCAAAGCAATAATCTTGCCATCGAGACTCAGATATTTGACAAAGCTATTATATGTACTAACTCATTGATTTTAATAAAGATCTTCATTGTAAAGGTGTGACCTGTCACCCTGAGATTGTTTGCCTCTTTTGGGTTGAAGTGTAAGACAATCCGACACTGTAGTGAACTTCGCGGCCTTGGACGCTAATTAAAATAAACTCTTAAATAATTACAAGATGTTAGCAACTCTATTAGAGTAATCTGCCTTTGTAAGAATTTCCGTCGAAAATGGGCCTGAGTTTGGTTCATTCCTTCACGATGTCCAGTTTTTGCATAAGCTCATAGAGGGTTGGACGACTGATCCCAAGATCAGCTGCTGCTTGGCTGAGATTCCCCTTCTTTGCTTTCAAAACCCGGGTAATCAAATCTCTTTCGAGAGCCTCGCGCGCTTCCTTTAGCTTCCCGCTACCATATCTCGCATAAGGCGAAACAAGTTCCAGATCTTCCGGTGTGATTTTTCTTCCCTCTGCCATAATCACGGCCCGTTTGATCCTATTCTCTAACTCCCGAACGTTTCCCGGCCACGAATGATTTTCCAGGCCCAGCAGTGCCTGAGGGGTGAAGCCGCTTATGCTCTTCTTTGTATCCGAGGCATACTTGTGAAGAAGCGCAGTTGCAAGGAGTGGAATGTCTCCCTCACGGTCTCTCAGCGGTGGCATTGAAATGACAACAACGCCTATTCGGTAATACAGGTCTTCTCGAAAGCTGCCTTCACCAGCCGCCTTTTTAAGATCCCTGTTACTGGCTGCCAGGACTCGGGCATCGACTACAATCTCTTCTCTCCCGCCGACTCGTTCTATTTTCTGTTCCTGAAGAAAACGGAGCAACTTGACCTGCAAAGGGGGTGTAAGTTCTCCGATTTCATCAAGAAAGAGTGTTCCGGCCTGGGCTGCTTCAATTCTTCCTTTTCGCTGAATGTGAGCCCCTGTAAACGCTCCCTTCTCGTGGCCAAACAGTTCACTTTCAAGAAGTGTCTCGGGAATGGCACCGCAGTTGATCACAACAAAGGGGCCGTCTTTTCGTAGGCTTCTCCTGTGGATCGCCCTTGCCGCGAGCTCTTTCCCGGTGCCGCTCTCCCCGACAATCAATACGGGGACGTCTGTCGTTGATACCTTACGGATCGACGCGTAAATCCTTTCCATTTCAGGGCTTGTCCCGATCATCCCGTCGAAGGACTTGTCAAACGCACGTTGTTTTAGTTCTCTGTATTCTCTTTCTATGTGAGAGAGGTAGAAAGCACGGTGCAGCAGAATTTTCAGTTCGTCTATTTTTACTGGCTTGACGAAAAAATCGTACGCCCCTTGACTGATTGCGTGAAGGGCATGTTGCCTCTCCCCGTGAGCCGTAATAACAATGACCTTGAGCAGTGGTTCGAGGGCAAGCATCTCGCCGAGGGCAAGGAAGCCCTCCCCGACTTCAGTGGGTTGCGGAGGCAATCCCAAATCGAGTGTGGCCACCAGTGGGTGTTCATTCTTGACGACCTCACCGGCTCTCGCTCGATCTTCTGCTACGAGAACCTCATACTCTTGCATGAGGGCCCACTTCATCTGGGTCCGGATTTCTTCTTCATCCTCCACGATCAAAAGCTTGGGCTTTTGGGCAAGGGGCAGGGGGTTGGGTGTAGGGTGGAGGGTGTTAGTGTCGTTCATGCTTTGGGCCTTAACAAAAATGGTTACATGTTACAAGTTGCAAGTTACGGGTTTCAGGTTACAGCTCTCAGGTTACGGGTTACAAGTTGCAAGTTACGAGTTACAGGTTTCGAGTTACAAGTTACGGGTTACGGGTTCATAAATGAACCGCTTCTAACATTTCATTCCTTTTCAACAAAGGGAAGCTCCATGCCCTAAAGGGCGTAGCTTCCCGGTAAGGTACTCTCCCTTTATATTGTGCCCCTTAACCCCGCCCTCAAGGGCGGGACTCAGGGGCACTTGCCGGCCAATGAATCGACTGATTTTTCTACCTAATTCTTCATATGACGTAAGAAATGCCTCTATCTCTTTCTCAATGGAGCCCCACGGGCTAAGCCCGTGGTACCTCCACAAGAATACCCTCCTACGCCCATGGGCGCCGAAGCGCTCCCGCCTTCGCGAAGCCTGCTACGGCGGGCGTAGGAAGGTCGGTACGCAGGCACCAAGGCTTCGGAGGGTTATCCGCCAGTGGCGAAATCCGCCGAAGCAGTGATACCTCGGCTCAGGATTAGCACCGACACCTCTCACGCATTCATCCACGGGCAGAGCCCGTGGTCTTCTGCGTAGGCGGATAAAACTATGCGCATATTCTATAATAGCATTGATTTATTGAAAAATTTAAAGTAAAATTTTCATTATCATCTATCGATCCAACTTTCCCGAAAGGAGCTAAAGTGGAAAAAGCAAAAGATATTGAATATACAGTACAAATATGGAAAGAAGACAATCAATTTGTAGCCCACGCCATGCCACTGGATGTAATGAGTTCTGGGAAAACGCCAGAAGAAGCTCGAAAAGCCCTCGATGAAGCGGTACATCTATTCCTCGTTACTGCAGCGAACATAGGTACCCTCGATGAAATTCTCCAAGAAACCGGGTATGAACTCAAGGAGGGAAGATGGATTGGTCCTTCTTGGGTAGCCATTGAAAAGCATTCTGCACTCCTTGGTGCCTGAGAATGCCGAAAATTAAACCTATCCATTGGAGACGTTTGGAAAAAGTCTTCCTTTCCGTAGGGTTTCGATTCGCAAGGCAGGAAGGGAGCCATCGTTCGTATACAAAACCAGGAGTTGTGAGGCCTATTGTAATTCCAACCTATGATGAGGTCCCAGTATCAATTATAAGGAACAATCTTAAGACAGCCGGAGTAACCAGGGAGGAATATCTCATTTTATTAGAAAAAGATTGAAATGTTTGAGCATCTGTTGCTGATTTCCCTCGGTTATATAGCGCATCCATTTCCAAAGTTGCAAGTTGTAACCTAAGTCGATCTGTCTTCTATCTTTTCCCTCCAATCTGTATCAATGGTAAGTATTTTGGCTCAGGGTGTAGGGTAGAGAGTCTCGGGCGAAGGGTCTAGGGTGTCGCCCGTAGGGTCTAGTTTAGTTTCTTTCATTCTTTCCTTTAACCAAGGATGAAATTAATCCTCTCAGAAGTTTTGAGATTTCTTCTTGCAATGAATATAATCTGTCAAAGGTAATTTTATCAAGCATAGCAAAATCATAAGACAACGACAGAAGTGTTTCTAGTTCTGCACATGACCCATGAGCCATATGAAGGAACTGGATATATTCCTTTCGATGACCCCGGCGATATCCTTCAGAAATATTGCATGGAATCGAAACAGCGCTTCTCCTCATTTGAGAGACAAGGCCGTAAATTTCTTCTTTTGGAAAATTTTTTGTAGCTTGATAAATCTCAAGCGATAGTTTGTACCCTTTTTGGTAGACTATTAGATCTTTATAACTCTGCATTTTTCCTCTCTTTCTCCCTACTTGCTCCCCTCTACCCTCTGTTTACTACACCCTCTCCTCTAATCAGCTACCCCCTACACCCTATTTCCTGCTGTCACCGGCAGAAACACTTTAAACGTACTCCCCTTCCCTATCTCACTCTCCACTTCGATCTTGCCGTGGTGGGCCTCCACAATCATCTGGCTATGATAAAGGCCGATACCCATTCCCTTCTTCTTGGTCGTCTTAAAGGGACGGAAAAGCGACTTTTGGATGAACTCGTTTGACATGCCACAACCCGTATCGCTCACGCAAAGCACAACCCAACCGTCCTCTCGACCGGTCTTCACATGAATTTCGCCAATTTCAGCAATCGCTTCTCTTGCATTCAAAACAAGGTTCGTGAGAACCTTCTGAATTTCCTCCCCGTCAAGCATCAGCTTCGGCATGGGAGAGAGGTCTTGAACGATCCGAATCTTCTCTCCTCCATTTAAACCGGCAAGAGTTCTTGCAACAAGCCCATTCAAATCTACCTGTTTCGGCTTCAATTCAATCTTCTGACTCATCAGAACCAACTGGCTGCACAGGTCTTCGATTTTAACCACGCTCTGCCGGAAAAGCTTTACTGCGTCGTTTCGGAACTCAGGATTGTCGTAGTGGACAGGAAGGTTCTCTACAGTTAACGAAAGCATGGAGGCCAAATTCTTGAGGTCATGCATCATAAAAGCCGCCATCGTCTGAATAGCTTCTGTCTCTTTCATCTTCCGAAGACGTTCAAAAAGCTTCAAATTGAGCAAAATTCCTGCTGTCTGATCTGAGATGGTCCTGAGAAGATCAATGTCCTCAGGAGAATACGGATCTTCAGCCACCCGATCACCCATCGTCAATATGCCCAGAAGCTCACCCCTCGCGGACAAAGGAACACAAAACCTTATTTGGGCTCTCCCCAGATAGTCGGTATTTCGCTCCGCAAAATCAATAGCCCATCTCTCCTTTGCCCGGCTGAAATCCTCAGGTCCCTGTTGTTCACACATCCGTGTAATGAGCTCTTTCCAACCTTTCCAGGATCCTACCAATTCTTTTCCTTGCTCGCCGGTCAGAGCGGTTGATCCACCCAGTACAAGGTCCTCTCCTGTTTCATCCAGCAGCCAGACGGAAGCCGAAGGGGCATCAAAGGTCCGCGAGACTTTCTTAGCTATCGCGCTGCTGAGCAGCTTGATTTCCGTTATGGAAGTCGTCGCCTGAGTAAAATCCATCCATTCTTTGCGGTAATCGTAATGTGGACGCTTGAAGTGGAGGCTAACAAACTGTTTTAAGCTTCTTTTGACCCGCTCGGATAGAAGAAGAACGCCAAGACCCAAGAAGGCGAGGAACACCCAAAAAGCCTCAACATAAACAAACTCGTGCAGATGAAGGTAGCCCCCTATCTTAGCGACGAGTCCAACAACGATAAAATACAACCCCGCAATCAGAATCGTGAGAGATCCGTAAAGGAACGATCGCGAGAAGTAAACTTCAATCTTCAGAGCTGGCAAACGAGTGAATGCTAGGGCCACGAATACGCATGCCACCAACAAAGTCCCTATGTTCGCCATTTCCAAATTCGAGTTTATCGAAGAAAACAATAGAATTTGGCTTCCAGAGTAGAGCCTGAACGCAAAAATCCCCCCAAGCCCCAAGACGACGAATTTGATCTGCCATCGCATCTGGCCAGCCGCGGATCGGAGTGTTTCCTCGAGTCCCATCAGTATCAGTATGGCTCCAGCAATGAAACTGATATAGAAGAGATAGCCTGCGGATCCGAGAGTTATTGTCCATTTTAGTGACTGGTCCACATAAGGAATCCCCCTCAGCAGATCCTTTTGAAAAATACTAACCAAGACCAGGGGGAGAACTAAACTGCTGAGTAAAACCCATCTGAACTTTTTTACTATTGTTTTGGCATTTGACCGACCAAAACACAGAGAGAAGAAAAGCCAGCAGCCCGGGAGAAACGCTGTGGCAGCCATCCTCAACCGTTGCCACAAAAGAATCTCACCAGGAACAAGGGTCCTGAAACTTTGGGCCGTGAAAAAAGCCTCAAACGCGAAAGCCATCATCCCGGCCACGAAAACTCGATGTACAAGAGGCCGTCGATCGCGCACCAGAACGAACACAGCCAAAGCAAAGCAGAAAAATGCGGTAATGTAGGGAATGATTACGCTGGTGTTCATTAGAGGTCCAATTCTCTTTGCTCAGTCTCCAAGGCCCGATGATATCGCCAGAACGATTGGCCTCGAGTTGTCTATTTCCTTGGATTCCAATGTGTCATCTTTCAATGAAATCCCGAGGCCGACTTACTCTCTTCCTTCTCTGACCTGGTCCTTTATTCTTTTTACGTGCCCTCTTCCTAATCCTTTTACTTCACAGCCGAGCTCAAAATATCGCCTGATCTTCTCGTCGTCCAAGATGCCAAAACAATCGATCACTGCGACCGGCCCACCAGCACATCTTACAATTTCATCTGGATCAAGGTCCAAATAATCCTTATGTCTCACGGCGAATAGGATAGCATCCGTCCCGACTAACGCTTTTCCCAAGTTATGCTCAACACGCAGGTCTTTCAGCTTTTCCTGGCCACGGAAAAATCTCTTGAGACTGTGGGTTGACGAAGGATACTCATCCTGTTTTTCAAACTCCCACCAGTGCGTCACATAAGGATCGTGGACCCTCAATTCTCCCCCCATTTCGGTTAACCGTCGGACGATCAGCTCAGAGCCACTGTAGCGAGTGTCTCCCACGTCTTCCCGGTAAGAAGCTCCGAGCAGAAGAATCTCCGCGGAGGCCAGGGGCCGGCTCATGTTCCGGAGGGCATCGCGGGTGAGCTGGGCCACGTGAAGCGACCGCGTGTCATTGATATCAATCGCCAGAGGCGTGATCTTGAAAATATCCTCTTCAAACCCGTGAATATGACGGTAGGCCCAAAGACCCAGACCTCCATCCTTCGGGAGGCAATAACCGCCAATTCCAGGGCCTGGAAACATGATGTTGCTGTGCGTAGGGCGGACCTTGACTGCGTTGATCACTTTGGTGAGGTCCACTCCGTTCCGCTCTGCAAAGAGGCTCCACTCATCCATAAATGCCAGCATTGTCGCCCGGAAGCTGTTCTCAACGATTTTGGCGGTTTCCGACTCAATGGGTCGGTCCAATACAGTCAGCGGGTATTTCTCAGTGTTGATTACCTCGTTCAAAAACTTGACCACCTTCTGTTGGGCCTCGCTGTTGATTCCGCTGCAGACTCTCCAGAAATCTCGGATGCTCGCAACGTAATTCTTGCCAGGCATGACACGCTCAAAGCTATGAGCTAAAAGGGGATCGATCTCGATACCGCGCTTCCGAAATCGTTTTTTCATGATGGGGTATGCGATCTGTTCTGTCGTCCCAGGGGCAACCGTTGTTTCGATAAGAACCAGTGTCTCCGGAGGGATGTGCGCCGCGATAATCTCAAAAGATTCCTCCAGAGCCGCCATATCCGCCCGGCCATTCCGCACATTTCCAAGCGATTCCTTTAGATAATCACATTGGACGTCAACAACCACAACATCGGCTAATTTGAGCGCATCGTAAGTGAACGTCGAAATGAGCGTTTTCTTCTTGTTCACACAGCGGTCGATCATCGACGCTACCTCGGGGTCGTCGGCACTCACTGGCGACAGACCTCGATTCAACGTAGGAATCTTCCAGTAACTCCGCGTGCTGGGTCTCTGCATGCCCATGACGAACTTGATAGGATTCCCATTTTGATCCGTGGCATCAGCAACCACGGCCGCCATCACCGCTCCCACGAACCCCAGGCCCATGACCACAACAATCTCACGGCCCAGGGAACGCTGATGACTCACGACTCCCCGCAGGCGCTCAAACTCCTTTGAATAGTCTTCTGAGGTTGGTATTTGAAACTTTTCCCCCATCGGACTAAAAGAATACTCTGGCATTTTCTTCACCTTGTGAGTTCTTTTTCTTTTGAAATATTCTCGCGAGCAAAAACAATTGTATCTCTCACAGAGCGCACAGAGATCACGGACAGTTGGAGTTCTTGAGCCAAATCGTTAAGAGGACGATTTGACTCAAACTCACATGCGATATCTTCTCAGTGATCTCCGCAAGCTAGAGTGCAGCCCTGCACCATATGGAGTGCAGGGCCCACGTCACCCAATTACTGAAGCTATCTATTCGGCATTCTTAGCAGCACTATGAGATTGTGGTCAGTCGCTGTTTCTCAGCAAAGTCAGAGAACAGTAACTCAGGGGGCACTGGGAAGCCGAATGGTGAAGAAACCATCGCTCGCATCGCTACCAAGACTATTTCCCTTGGCATCCTTCAGGACTACTTTCACCTTGCAGTAACTCGATGACCTCGGCACAGGGGGTACTGGCCAGTCATAAGAGGTTTGACCAGCCGGGAGAGTAATGATGGGTTTCCATGTGTCTCCATGATTTCTAGTGTAGTACAATGCGATATTCGCCACAGGCCTTTTCGTTTGAAATTTCTCCCAAGAAATGGTACAGGGGCTCGGCCTATTCGAAATTAGTTCCTCATTTCCATTTGGAGCCAAAACCCTGACGATCTTGATCTTAAATTCCGATCTGTCTCCCCCTACATTTACCTTGGAGCCATTGAAGGCCACCATCCTGAACATGCAACTGCTCATGTTCACCGTTGGAGTTGGAATCTGCCATGGGAAGGATGTTGCACCCTGAACGCCGCTCTTGATGAGGGTCCATGTCACACCGCGATTCATCGAATAATAGAGGTTTAAGCTGACATCCTGAGAAGGTAGGTTCCATTCTATGTCAAAAGGTGAACCTGAATCAACGACATCCCCCGCAACGCGTTTCAGGAGTGTGGGGGTGGAATCGACTTCTCTTGCACTAAGTTCCTTGGTCTCTATCCACTCTGTGCTAATGCGTACCGTGGCGACGTCGTTGCTGGTGTCTGGGTCTTTGGCCGCCTGCAACGTATATGGTCTTCTTATCGGCGCCTTCGCTGTACCCGAAGGCAGATCCTACTCCCCCTTCATAGTATCCCACCCAATGAAATTCATCGAGATGAAATGTCCCTGGCTGGTCCGAACTTACGGTATAAACAATTTCTACGTTGGCTCCGGAGGGAATGGAGTTATTTTCGGAAAAAGTAGCCGGGGTTTCCATCACCCACCGGTAAGGAATGTCCCCAGGATAAACATCCCCAACAGAACCGGACTCCAGGATGTAATCCGAAATGGGATTTCCATTCATCTTCACGCTGACTGTGTTAATCGCCAGACCCTGGGGTATTTCTTCGGCGTAATAGAATCCGCGAAGGGAATCAGGCTCCAGATTCGTAACGTCCACCGTAACCGTCACGCTGGTACCGGGCACAGCCACATCCTTATCCGTACTCCTGGTTACTGTTACATTATCTGTTGTGAAACAAGAACCGGATTCAGCAGATAGAGATAAGGAGCACACCAACAGCAGTATTATCCCAAACAACTTCAAAGGTCTCATTTACTTTTCTCCGTAGGTTTTCGAATCATCCTTTGTTATGGCATCTCCATGTACGAGTTGATCAAGCTCTTACTTTCAGTCATGGATTTCCAAGTGTAACAGCAGATTATTGGAGATAGAGTATGGTTGTTCGAACTCCTTATTGCCTAACGCCAAAGACTTCAATTTCGGATAACCCGACGTTTATCGTACTGCTGCTGACCTGGTCCACACGCATCGTCAAACTCGTAATCACCCTTGGCGTAAAACTGTACGTCGTGGCCGCACCCGTGTTGTTCAATGGACCTACCGATACCGTCGACCCATCACTGAACGTCAACGTCGCCGCCGTGATCTGGTCAGCCGTATTGGGCCGGTCATAGAGCACCACCCTGTCCACAAGATAGGGAACCGCCCAACTCAGCCGCAACCACGCCCCGGCCCTCTCTCCTCTCGAAGCCCACTCCCGTGTGTGGTCCCCAGGATAACCATCAATCACCCCATCCACAGCCTTTATCGCAAGCTGGTCAAAAGCCGGCGTCTCAGTGGAGGCCGTCACGGTCGCCAGAGAGGCAATGTTCCCATAAGAAGAGGCCTGCACCGTCAGGCTCACCCCA
>Ga0315282_10006484_pt1 | contig 19573 bp, 14 predicted proteins | sample YL17G07_20_MG_FD_203693 | JGI IMG/M metagenome (GOLD analysis project Ga0315282, IMG submission 203693) | Sediment microbial communities from Yellowstone Lake, YNP, Wyoming, USA - YL17G07_20 | ecosystem: Environmental > Aquatic > Freshwater > Lake > Sediment | place: USA: Wyoming | collected... | reverse complement strand
ACAGGCGCCACGGAAATAGAGGTCCGCTATGATGTCGTTAGCCAGGAATATCCCGAATGGGTAGGTTCCATGTATAATGACATATTCACCATGATCATCCAGGGCGCCCCGGGTTATGTAATCAACCGCACCATCAACAATATCGCTTTGGATCAGGATTGGCGCGATATCCCGTTGGGCGGAAAAGCCGTGGCTAACGTAGAATTCTCTGAAGATGCTCAATACAACACAACCAACAACGGCCATTACTTTGACGGCGATCTGAAACTCCCGGAAGGCACAGGAGGCCCGCGGGGTTCTGCCGGTAATGACTGCAAAGGCGTAGTGGCCACTTATCCGGTCGAAGCCGGCTCTACTATCACATTGCTCATGACTGTCACCGATACTGCCGATGCGTATTGGGACACTGCCGCGCTGATCGACTATGTAAAATTCAACTACTGATTCAATAATCCGCCAAAGGGCTCCTTTCTTTATTGAAAGGAGCCCTTTTTGCAAAATTGCAGACAATCCTGAATTTATTGTTTCATCACAATATATTGACTTGGCTTATGGCGGGTGCTACAAGATATTGCATTAATCGTGGAGATATTTTCAGGATGAAATCGGCGAAAATTATTGCCATTTTTATGATCTTAGCCATTTTCTTATGCTCTTCGTGCGAAAGAAAGCCGAGGGTAAGCCAAGTAAAACAAGAAAAGGCAAAGGCTTCCTACGAGTTGGCCGTCGCGTACATGAACAAAGGCGATGGAACCTCGGCGCTCGAAGAATTGATGAAGGCCGTAGCAACTAACCCATACGATGCGAACATCCAAAATGCTTTGGGATTGGTTTATTATCACAAAGAAAAATTCGACCAGTCGCTCGAGCATTTCAACAAAGCTCTTGAACTGAATCCCAAGATGTCGGATGCAAAACATAATTTGGGAACAGTGTATTTGTATCTCGGAAGGTATGATGAAGCCATCAAATTATTCAGCGAGGCGTTGGCGGACGATCTATATCGCAATCAAGCGCAGACGCTGAACAGCATAGGCTGGGCTTATTTCAAGAAGCAGCAATATACGCAAGCTGAACAATATTTCCAAAAAGTGCTCGAACACGACCGACTTTATCTGATCGCCTATGATAATTTGGCGAAAGTGTACATCGCTCTCAATCGCTATGAAGATGCGATAGAAAAACTGACGAGGGTGCTCGAACTGGCTCCTTTGTATCCGGAAGCTCATCTCGATCTTGGAATCTGTTTTTTAAAACTGGATCGCAAAGAAGACGCCAGACAGCATTTCAGAAAAGTCCTGGAAGTCGATCCGTACGGAAAACTCGGGAGCCAAGCCCAGGAGTACATTAACCTTCTGGAGTGAAATTATGGTACAACCGGTAACCCGCGGAATCGCGAAACAAATTGAGAAACAAACTTTTGCGGTTGTCGAAACTTATGGCGCCTATCTGCGAAAGATGCGCGCGCGCCGGGGAATGACGCTGGAGGAATTGTGCGAGCGCACAAAAGTGAAGATGGAATATATCGAGGCGCTTGAAAATGAAAACTTTTCGGTGCTGCCCTCTGAAGTTTATGTCAGGGGATTTATCAAGGCTATTGCACAATCGCTCAACATTCCGCCTGAGCCCGCGTTGTCGTCTTACATGCGCGCGTTGACGGATCTCAAGCCCACAAAAACCGTTTATTATTCGCTGGAGCAGAAACTGACCTTCTGGCAAAAACTATGGCGGTGGTTCAAAAAGCTCTTCACGGGCCGTGAAGACGAACAAATTTTCTGGTAGATGTCATGCCGAAAAAAATGAAGAAAAAGGTGGCGGCCAATCCAAAGCATCTGACTTCAAAAGCCATTCTTGCCCGTTGTAAAAAAGCCGGGATCGAGCCGCCCAAAGTCGCAGTGGTCTGCGGTTCCGGCCTTTCCGGGCTAATGAAAACGGTATCGCCTTCGATTCAATTTTCTTATAAAGAGATTGCGGGATTACCCACGCCGCGAGTGCCCGGCCATCCGGGCATACTGTCTTTGGGGTACTGCCACGGCGTGCCCACCGCTGTTTTTGCAGGCCGGGTGCATTTATACGAAGGAGCAAGCTACGAAGAAATCACCAGCTTTGTGCGGCTGGCGAATAATCTGGGTTGCCGCCATATCATTCTTACTTGCGCAGTAGGCGGCATCTCGGGCGATCTCTCTCCCGGCGACGTAGTCCTTTTCGAGGATCACATCTTTCTTCAGCCGGGAAACATGCTCTTGGAAGCTTCACGGAAGCGCTCCGAATTCGATCCGTTCTCAGATCCGAACCGCACACCGTTTGTGAATCTGTCGACGTGCTATGACAGATCCTTTTACGAGATTCTTGCCGAGGCGGCCGCCAAAGCCGGCACAAAAGCCAGGCCCGGCGTATTGGCTTGCGTGCTCGGGCCTCATTACGAAACTCCTGCCGAAGTGCGTATGCTGCGGGCTATGGGCGCTCACGCAGCCTGCATGTCGTCAGTGGCCGAAGCGATCTATGCCAAGTATCTGGGCATGAATGTGCTGGCTTTCGGCATGGTCACCAATCGTGCTTACGATATGCTCCCCCCAGCCAAGGGCCCTCTGCTTCCCTCTTCGCACGAAGAGATTCTGGCCGCTGCCAAAAAAGGCACCAAATACATGATCGCGGTCGCTGTCGCTGCAATTCGCGAGTTGGGAGCGAGAAAAGAATAATATCCGCAAGCATCGGCGTTCCGATGATCGCCAAAACAAAATTCTCATTATTAGGCTGAAACCCGCTCTCGATAAAAACATTACCGGATTTATTTTATGTACCCAAGGCTGCGCAATGCTTGCTTGGACAATTCACTTAAAGCGCCGGTGACCTTTGAGGCAGGGGTCAACGGTTTTGCGTTGTTATCGTATGTGGACAGGATGAAATCGAGTCTAGCAGCCAAATTCGGTTTATCCGTCAATAAATTATGCTGCTCTCCCGGGTCGACCGTAAGATCGAACAATTGCTTTTGTCCGGTTATTTTATCTAATAGGAACTTGTAATCGCCCACTTTAACTCCCAGCAGCTTGCTCCATCTGCCCGGGAGATTCAGGTTCATCTCTTGGATCACCGAAGAAGGATGTTTGAATTCAGCATTCACTTCCATGAATATCGGTCTTGGCACGACTTCATCCGATTTCGTTTTAGGAGGCCAAAAGCTGTTGTGCGGAAATTCCTGCGGCGGCTCGATTCCGGCGATAGACATAATAGCGGCGCCGACTTCGCTCAATGTGACAAAATCAGAATTTCTTATGCCGGCCGGCAATTTTCCAGGCAGGCGCATGATCAACGGTACATGCACTTCTTCTTCGTAAAGGCCGAATCCGTGCAGCATGTTCCCGTGCTCCATGAATGCCTCGCCGTGATCCGAAACTATGACTATCAGCGTATTTTTAGCGATCTTTCTTTTGTCCAGCTCTTTCAACAACCGGCCGATTTGTTCATCCGCATTAAAAATCTGAACATCATAGTGCCTGCGATATTCCATGACCTGCTTCGGATCCGATAATGCGGACATCTTGGCGCGTTCTAATTCGATGACCTGCAACTTCTTGATCGGCTTCTCATCCGAAGCCAAAAACATCCGGGCATGCCGTTTCGGCGGACCGTATGGATAATGAGGCTCCATTAAATGGACATATCCGAAAAACGGTTTTTGATCAGGGCCGGACGGCAAATACTCTAAGGTGCGATCAATAGCATGGACCCCATCGTAAAACGGTTGCTTTTTTAATTCGATCATATTAAACATGCGCGGAAAAATTGCGCCGGTCATAAACCAGGATGTGTCAGTGACGTCGGTTCGATCCATAAATTGATCGAATCCCTGACCTAATCCGTAATAACTTTTTAAAATTCTATTGGTGATCACCGCAAAGGTCCGCGCACCGGCAGCGGAAAAAATCTCCGGAAGAGTGATTAAGGATGCATTCAATAAATTGTGGGAATCAATAAATCCATGAAGCCGCGAAGGCAAGCCTGTCAGAAGTGATCCCACAGAGGGCCTGGTCCATGATGAATCCGCCGTCGCTTTTTCAAATAGGACGCCTTCTTTTGCAAGAGAGTCTATCCATGGCGAAGTATTTCTTGGATAGCCGTAACACCCCAGTGCATCGGCGCGTAAGGTATCGACCAGAATAATAAGAACATTGCAATTCAACTTTCCTTTAGGTTTGGCGACCTTGGGAATAGAAGAATCATTTTTGATTGATTCTTTGTAGATATACTTACCGACAACGATATCCTCGGTAATGACCGGCGATAGCGTCGTCAGACCGACAATGATCGCCAAAAACAATATCACAATAAAAAAAGCGTTCTTGCCCCCTCTTCTTTTTCGGAGATAGACAATTAAAACAATCAGGGCGACCGCTGCCAAAACACCGGCGATATAGGTCATCGGATTTTTGAAAGTCGTCACATTCATAAAAGCGCCGTAGATCCTTTTGAGCCAAAAGGCGCTTCGAACGACCGCGAATAATCCTAATGTCGCTAATACTACATTGGTCATGCTGACCAATCCGCCCAATGCTCCCGCAAAGGCGCCAAGAATCATCGCAAAAATCGTGGCGTAAATCAGGTTATTGACATCCAGATAGAAATCGCCGATCCAGATTGACAGAATCCTACCGGCTGCGACCTCCAAAAGACAAACGCCGATGGCGATTTGCATTCCGACAAGGGCGCCCGTAAATGGGGTTGAGTTTGAGCGCAAATTGGTTTCCAACTAATTTACTTTTCCTTTCAAACCGCCGGACATTTTAAGATAATTATTTAAAAAATGAAGCAATTTAAATACCACTTTTATCAGCACTAAAAAATATTTTCAAACCGATCACAATGAATTGCACCGTAAAAAATGTTAAAAGGACGGCTCAGGCTAGACCAAACAACATCTTGTGTCAAATCCTCTCCATATGTTGACATATTGAGGTGTAGCTGATAGATTTCGCCACAATTCTAAGCAGTTAAGTAGGAGCCGATCAAGGGATGTCCAACATCAATTCCAACATTTTGGAATCTAAAATTCCGGTCAATATCGAAGATGAAATGAAATCCAGTTATTTGGATTACGCCATGAGCGTAATCATCGGCCGGGCGCTGCCGGATGTCCGCGACGGCTTAAAGCCTGTGCATCGCAGGATTATGTTCACGATGCACGATACAGGCAATCACCACAATAAACCGTATCGAAAAGCCGCTAGAATCGTCGGCGATGTAATGGGCCAATTTCACCCTCACGGCGATGCAGCCATCTATGACGCCATCGTACGGATGGTCCAGGAATTTTCGCTTCGCTATCCCTTGGTGGATGGCCAGGGCAATTTCGGATCGATCGACGGCGATCCGGCCGCCGCTTACCGTTATACGGAAGTCCGCATGGCCCGCATCGCTCACGAGATGCTTGCGGATATTGAAAAAGACACGGTGGATTTCCAGCCCAACTATGACGATTCGCGCTTCGAACCCCGTGTCTTGCCCACACGCATCCCCAACCTTCTGATCAATGGAAGCTCCGGCATCGCAGTGGGCATGGCTACAAACATCCCGCCGCATAATCTTTCCGAAGTGTGCGACGGGCTTATCGCTCTGATCGACGATCCGAGCGTAACCATCGACGAATTGATCAGGATTATTCCCGGGCCCGATTTCCCTACTGCCGCAATCATCCACGGCAGAGAAGGGATCAACGAGGCTTATAGAATCGGTAAAGGGAAAGTCTCCATGCGCGCGCGCATCTTGACCGAACGCAACTCGCGCAACGACCGCGAATCCATCATCATTTCCGAATTGCCTTACATGGTCAATAAAGCGCGCATGATCGAAGAGATTGCGCAGCTCGTTCGCGACAAAAAAATCGAAGGAATCGCCGATCTGCGCGACGAATCGGACAAAGACGGCATCCGGGTCGTCATCGAACTTAAGCGGGATGAAATCGCCGGTGTGATTATCAATCAGCTATACAAGAACACGCAACTGCAAAGCTCGTTCGGAATCATCATGCTTTCATTGGTGGATAACCAGCCTAAGGTGCTGAACCTCAAGGAAATGCTGGAGCTTTTCCTCCAGTTCCGCCGCGAGGTGGTCACGCGCAGAACGCAATATGAATTGACCAAAGCAGAAGAGCGCGCTCATATCCTGGAAGGGCTCAAGATAGCGCTGGACGAGCTGGATGATGTGATCGACATCATCCGGACTTCCAAGACCGTGCAGGAAGCCTCGGCGCGGTTGCAGAAGCGATTCGAGATGTCGGACAAGCAAGCCAATGCGATCCTGGAAATGCGCCTGCAAAGACTTACCGGCATGGAACGTCAGAAAATCGAAGAAGAGTACGCCGAGTTGATCAAGCAGATCGCCTATTTTCAGGAAATTCTCGGCAACGAACGGCTGCTTTGGAATCTGATTCGCGAAGAGCTGATCGAAATTAAAGACAAATACGGCGACGAGCGCCGCACTGAAATTGTCGAAGAAACCGGCGAGATGTCCATCGAAGATCTGATCGTCGAAGAAGATATGGTCGTCACCATCTCTCATGCCGGATATATCAAGCGAAACCCGCTTTCTCTATATCGCGCTCAGCGTCGCGGCGGCAAAGGCAAAATCGGCATGGAAACCCGCGAAGAGGATTTCGTCAACCAGCTCTTTGTCGCATCAACGCACGATTACATTCTGGTCTTCACGGATGCGGGCCGCGTATACTGGATCAAGGTTCATCAGCTTCCTCAGGTCGGCCGCGCAAGCAAAGGCAAGGCCATAGTCAACCTGCTTAATTTGCAGGATCAGAAAGAAAAAATGGCGGCCGTCCTGCCTATCCGCGAATTTTCGTTGGGCAAGAGCATTTTGATGGCTACGAAAAAGGGCATCATCAAAAAGACGGATCTGATGGCCTTTTCACATCCCAGATCCAACGGAATCATCGCCATCACGATCGATGACGACGACGAGCTGATCGCGGTGGAATTGTCGGACGGCGCAAAAGACATTTTCCTCGGAACCCGAAACGGACAGTCCATCCGCTTCAAAGAAGATCAGGTGCGGCAGATCGGCAGGCAGGGCCGCGGAGTTAAAGGCGTCTCACTGGGAAAAGGCGACTATGTGGTCGGAATGGAGCTTGTTTCGGCCAATGCCACCCTGCTCGCCGTCACTGAAAACGGTTACGGCAAACGCACTGACACCGCCGAGTACCGCGTGCAGGGCCGCGGCGGATCGGGCGTGATCAACATCAAGACCACGGAGCGCAACGGCAAAGTGGTCGGCTTCTGCCAGGTGACAGATGAAGACGAGATGATGCTCATTACGGACGGCGGCATAATCATCAGGCTTCGCTTATCCGAGGTAAGAACGATCGGCCGCAATACGCAAGGAATCCACCTGATCGAACTTGGCGAAGGCCAAAAAGTCGTTTCGATCGCAAGGCTCGCCGAAAAGGCCGAAGACTAGTTTACATTATTCATGAAAGAAGTGCGGCATGGGCGCCACGAGCGGTTGCGCCACATTCATATGTTTCAATATTCAGCACCCGCATCCGGCGGAACTTTTCCCTTCCATAGCAGTGTCGTCATCTGAAGCGGACGTGTCATCATCGGAGGTATCGTCATCGATAAACGTGTCATCATCCGATGCGCTGTCGTCATCAATCTCAGCGGAGTCGTCGTCGCTCGCGTCGTCATCAGTCGGCTGAGTCGTCGTAGTTGAAGATGCGGTTGTCGATGTCGTGGTGGATGTCGTCGATGTCGCTGTGGTTGTAGTTGTGGTTGTGTGCGTGGTGGTTGTGGTGGTGGTCGTCGGCGTCACACCGCTGCGGGTCGCAATCACAAGACTATGATCTTGAAAGTCATAAAAAGTGAAGCTCGGGTTGTCGTTCGAATCCAGAACCAATGAGGTATATTCGCCGGTTGCGCCCTGAGAATCCACGGCTTCAATCGTCCAGGCCGTTCCGTTCTTGAATGCATATTTGGCGTCTTCGCCGGCCATTGCATGAAAGCTGATATGGGGCCTGTCCGCTCCGTCCAATTTGATCGAGGTGTAATCGCCTCTTGGCGCCACGTTTTCGGTGTGCCAGCCTGAAGCGTCTTTGTATGTGTATTTCAGTTTGAGCTGGATTGCATTAGAGTTGCAATGGCTGATGTGCGGGAATCCTTGGCTGTTTAGCGCAATGGATGTGAAAAGCCCTCCCTGGCTGAAAGCCGTTTCGACGCTCCATTCATCGCCGTTATAATATGCATATTTCAACGCTCCGTTCGTATCGTCCAGATAGCTGATGTGCGGCAAATCCGAATCGTCGAGCGCCAGGCTGCTGTACATGCCTGTATGGGCTGATGATGTATCCGCCGCCGCCACATGCCAATCGGTTCCATCGGAATAGGCATATCGCAGATCCCAATCAGGCCAGCCCGCAAAATAGCTGATATGCGGCTTGTCGTCCTTCCCGATTGCAATGGAGGTGTAGCGGCCCACATCGCTGCCCGAATCTATTGTTTCAATCTGCCATGTTTTCGAATCATTGTGCGCATATTTCAGTGCGCCGTTGGTTTCATCGTAGTAGGCGATGTGCAAAGCGTCGTTGCCATCCACGGCAAGCGATGGATATTTGCCCGCGCTGGGTGAGGAATCAACGACCTCCATCTGCCAATTCGCGCCGTCCTTCCAAGCGTGTTTCAAAACGCCATTGGAACCCTCGTAATAGGCGACGTGAAAAACTCCGCCGGAATCCGCGGCCAGCGAGGTTCCATAATCTCCCGGCTCTCCTTCGCTGTCGATCACCTCAAGATTCCATGTCGCGGCGAATAAAACAGAGATCCCAAATCCCAAAACGGCAAAGCATATCAGGATGATGATCCCTATTTTGCCGATAAAAAATTTGCACATCAAATACCTCTAATATGATTTTTCAGCCTATATCAGGGATGAATGAATTGTGGTCAGAAATTATCGGCATTTGCAAGCCGCAGGAAAAATTAATCGCACAGGCATCCCTGAAAACCGCTCTCATTTCGCTTCTTGACTCTTTGATGCGTAAATGGGTACATTCCCGATGTTTCAGTTTGAATCGTTTAATACAATGAATTGGGTAATGGCGCTTCTAATTCAAAGCTGATGAACACACAAAAATCAAATGGAGATGTAATTCAATTGATGCGCTATAGCGATCAAATTACTAAAAGGAGGAAAGCATGGATACAATTCGATACGACGGAAAAGTAGCAATCGTAACAGGAGCAGGCGGAGGCCTGGGCAGGACGCATTCTCTGCTGTTGGCGTCTCGCGGAGCCAAGGTAGTGGTAAACGATCTGGGAGGATCGGCTTTTGGCGAAGGAAAGGACACCACGCCGGCTCAAAAAGTAGTGAATGAGATCAAGGCTGCCGGAGGCGAGGCTGTGGCCAATTACGACAGCGTTACGAACGGCGAGAAGATCGTGCAGGCCGCATTGGATTCGTTCGGCCGGGTCGACATCGTGATCAACAATGCAGGAATCCTGCGAGACAAATCCTTCCATAAAATGACGGATGAAGATTGGAACCTGATCTTCGACGTTCACGTTCAGGGAAGCTATAAAGTCACCAAAGCCGCATGGCCCTATATGCGCGACCAAAGTTACGGCCGCATTGTATTGACTTCTTCCGCCGCCGGCATTTACGGTAACTTCGGCCAGGCCAATTATTCGGCTGCCAAAATGGCGCTTATCGGCTTCGGCCAGACCCTGGCCCTGGAGGGAAAAAACCGCAATGTGCTGGTCAATATCATTGCTCCCATTGCAGGCAGCCGCATGACCGCCACGGTTTTAAGCGAAGATCTCATCAACATGCTCAAGCCGGAATACGTATCACCGCTTGTAGCCTATCTGTGCAGCGATCAGTGCACGGAAACAGGTTCTCTTTACGAAGTGGGCGCCGGATGCATCCACAGACTCCAATGGCTGCGCTCGGTGGGCGTCATGCTGCCTCTTAAAGAGGGCATCAAGATTGAAGATGTGGCGAAAAATTTCGAAAAGATCAATGACATGACGAATGCGAAAGTCTTCAGGACAATCGGCGAATCCAGCATGTCGATCATGGGGAATCTTGCGAGCGCCCAATAATCCGGTCTTAAGACACGGTATCGATGTAATAAATATTTTCGACATACTATGACCAAAAATCTTTTGCAGGTCTTTTCACTTTCCGACTGTAAAAAACTCGGCTAGTATTGCGGTCCTCGATTGATGTCGGAGGATATGTGAGGATACTTTTATTTCGCATCTGGTCCCGAGCCGATGAGATCATTCCGCCCATCGGCATAGGGTATCTGATGCAATCCGTCAGGCAAATCAGTGAGGTGGAGCTTCTGGACGGCCTGAAGGATCGGTTGGGGCCGTGGGATTTTGCAAGGGCGGCATCCTCCGGCAAATATGATCTGGTCGGGATTACGGGTTTTTCAAAAGACGGCCAGGCGATCAAACGCCACTTATCGGCGCTTCGGGCCATTACCCTTCAAGCAAAGATCCTGGTGGGCGGCATCCTGGTCACGGCTTCACCAAAAAATACGTATGAATATCTAAAGGATACTGCGGATTATTTTTTGGCCGGAGAGGCTGAAGAATCGCTGCCCATCCTGGTCAAAGCGATCCAAAACGGAGGGCCGCTGCCGAAGATTCCGGGATTGGCAATTCCCGATTCCGCCGGCCTTGAATGGCCGCCGCCAAAAAGGCCCGGGGATCTCGATTCGCTTCAGGTAGCGTGGGATCTGCTCAAGCCCGAATCGTATCCTCAGGCGCCGCACGGAGCGTTCTCGGCGCAATTCCCATGCGCTCCGATCATCACCTCTCGCGGTTGCTCGATATGGTGCAAATTCTGTTCTGTGCCGGCAATAACAGGCCGAAGGATCAGACGCCGAAGCGTAGCCAATGTAGTCGGCGAAATCCGCCTGCTCCACGAAAGACACGGCATCAATGAAATTCATATCGAAGACGATAATTTCACGGAGAACGAAGAATATGTCCTGCAATTCGGCGAGCAGCTTCTTCAATTGCCTTACAGCCTGACATGGACTTGCCCGAACGGGGTGCGACTCGATACGTTGACTCCGCCGGTTTTGGATGTCATGAAGCGAAGCAATTGTTCTTTTGTATCCGTGGGAATCGAATCGGCGGATGACCGAATGCTGGCCAAGATGCATAAAGGATTCAATACGGCAAAGGTTCGCTCTAAAATAAAGGAGATCGCCAAAACCGGCATCCGCGTCGGCGGCTTTTTTATTGTCGGGCTGCCCGGCGAGACGTGGCGATCGATTGAGGATACCGCGGCCTTTTCGCGAAGCCTTCCGTTGACGCGGGCTTCTTTCAGCTATTATCAGCCTTTTCCTGGCAGCCCGCTCCGCGCAGAGCTGGAAAAATCGGGCGGAATAGGGCCGATCGATTTCGACCGCGAGATTTTGGAATTGCATGAAGTAGGGTATGTGCCCAAAGGAATGACCGCCTTGGAGCTTATCTGGCTTCGCAGAAAATCTTTTTTGTGTTTTTACTTAAGACCAGCGCCGATCATCAGATTGGTTGCCTCGATTACATCGTTCGCGCACTTTCGTTTTGTTGTAAGGCGCATCTTGCGCTGGTTGTTGTGACAATTTAAAAAATACTAAAATATAATCGGTCCTGTTGAGGAATGGTGAGGATGAATCTAATGCGGATATTACAATTTTTGTTAATGGCCGCCATTGTCGCGGCTTTTGCATTCTCCTGCGGCGATATGCAACTCTCTTTCGGCAAAAAAGATTGCGATTGCCCGGAAGGCGCCACTGATGACGATACCGCATCGAACGAGTTCCCCAAAATACAAGATTTCACGTGGACCGCTTCTGATGGCTCGGATATTCATTTATATGATTTCGAAGGCACGGTGTTGATTCTGGGAAGCGCAGCCGGATGGTGCGTTTCGTGCAAAGATGAAGCCCCCAAGTTGCAGAAGCTTTATGAAGATTACCAAGACCAGGATTTTAATGTAATTATCCTGCTCACGCAGGACGGCGCGGGCAATCCGGCCAAAATCCAAAACGCCAAGGACTGGGCCGATGAATTTAATTTGTCCTATATTGTGGGGATCGATCCGGATTGGCTGTTGTCGCAATATTATATCGAGCAGGGAGTTTTGCCGTTCTCAATGATTTTGGATCGCGATTTAAGAATTCATTACAAGACCCACGAATATAATGAGAACATTTTTCGCGCCACGATAGAGGAGATTCTCTGATCCGGGCTTCAAAAAACAGCTCTAAAGAATTGCCGCTTCCGGGTCCTGAGCGACCGCTGCGAAGAGTCAGCCTGATTTACCCGCCCTATGGCGCCACAAAAAATGAACCGGGCATTAAAGTCGTCAAAGAAAATTACGGCGTATTTCCGTCCTTGTCTCTGGCTTACGTTGCGGCAGTGATGGAAAGATGGGGCGCCTCCATCCAATATATTGATGCAAATGCTTTGGAATTAAGCCTGGAAGAGACCATTGCGCGCGCGGAAAAATTCAAACCCGATTTACTGGCATTTTCGATCACGACTTATCTCTTTCACCAGACCTTGGCGTGGGTGAGAGCTGTTCGCGAAGCGCTCATGGTCCCGACCTTGCTTGGCGGCGTGCACATGGGGCTTTATCCCAAAGAGACCTTCAGCCATTCGGAAATAGATCTGGGCGTGATCGGAGAAGCGGAAATCACCGTGCCGGAGCTTTTCGACGCATTGAATCAGGGTCGGGATTTGACTGCGGTGCGAGGATTGATTTTCAGGAAAAGCGGCGATCTGGCAATCACCGAGCCAAGGCCTTTAATGGAAAATGTTGACGATGCCCCATTTCCGGCGCGACATCATTTGCCGAATGAACGATATTATTCCTTTATCAGCCAGTTCAAATATTTCACGCCGTTTATCACATCGAGAGGCTGCCCGTATCAATGCGCATTTTGCGAACAGGGAAGCCGGAAATTCAGGCCCAGGTCGCCTGAAAATGTCATCGAAGAAATCGAACAGTGCCACTACGTTTTCAAAGTCCGCGAGTTTGATTTTTTCGACTCGGCTTTTACAGTCGACAAGGCAAGAGTCCATAAGATTTGCGATCTCATTGCGAGCAGACCTTTCAAGGCGGTGTGGGCCATACGTTCCAGAGTGGACCTGGTTGACGAGCCCATGCTCAAAGCCTTACGCAGAGCAGGATGCAAGCGCATTTATTACGGCATCGAATCATCGGACCCGTCCATTCTCGATGCTCTGAATAAAAAGACCGATTTGAATCAGATCCGCCATACGATCTCGGCCACGCGCAAAGTGGGGATCGACACCTTCGGATATTTTATGGTCGGCTCTCCGGGCGAAACGGAGCAGACCGTTTTAAATAGCGTGGCCTTTGCCAAAGAACTCAAATTGGATTTCGCTCAATTCAGCAAGGTGACCCCTATGCCGGGAACTGCGCTTTATCAAAAGGTCGTTGAGGAAAAAGGGGTGGATTACTGGCAAAAAATCGTTCTGGATTCTTCCGCTGACGATTATATTTCCAGGCCCGGCACTTCTCTGACCGAAGCGGATGTGCAAAGGCTCACTCGCTTGGCGTATATCCGATTCTATTTCAGGCTGCGTTATATTATCCGCGCTTTGTTGCGCATAAAAAGCTGGGCAGAACTGGCAAGGTCCGTAAGGACCGGCTTGTCCATGCTCATCACCCGTGATCGGCAATTCGAGCGAACCTGGACCAGCAAGGTCCAGTATTAGGCGAGATTCGGAATGCGACGTTTCAATGTCCTTTTAGTCAATGCTCCGTGGGACAAACCGGGATTTTATGGAGTAAGAGCCGGATCGCGCTGGCCTCATTTTGAGCGGGATACGGCAGAATATGTCCCGTTCCCGTTCTTTCTGGCATACGCCGCAGCTCTTCTGATCCGCGAAAAATTCAATGTGTTTATGATTGACTGCGTGGCTCAAAAACTAGGCGAAAAGCAATTGCTCGAAGAAGCTCAAAGGTTTTCGCCCGATCTGATCCTGATGGAAATTTCCACGGTTTCTTTGGACTGGGATCTGGCTGTCAGCCGCAAATTGAAAGAGGCTGCGGGAGGAATGCTGGCTCTGGCGGGGCTTCATGCTCCTTTAGGCGATCCGGCGTTTTTGGCTGGACATGATTTTGTGGATTTCGCTCTGTACGGAGAGTATGAAGCGACCTTGCTCGATCTGGCCGTACGGTTGAGAAAAGACGATGCATTGGATGCTTGCCTCGGCCTTGTGCATCGAATCGAAAACAGCTCGCGAAAAGAAGCTCCGCGGCCTTTAGTGGATGTGGATTCCCTCCCTTGGCCTGCGCGCCATTTTCTGCCCATGCTGAATTATCGCGACGAACCGGGCAACATCCCGAGGCCCTCGGTTCAGATGTGGTCTTCGCGAGGGTGCCCTTTCGGATGCACGTTCTGTGCGTGGCCGCAAATCATGTACGGAGGCAGCCTATATCGGCCGCGTTCGGTCGACAATGTCGTGGATGAGATGGAATGGCTGGCGACTCGGGCCGGATTCGCATCGGTTTATTTCGACGATGACACTTTTAACGTGAATCGCGATCGAACCCTTCAATTTGCCAGCAAAGTGGAAAAAAGGCGCATCGGTGCGCCTTTTGCCATTATGGCCAGAGCCGATTTGATGGACCGCGAACAGCTAGTCGCCTTAAAAAAAGCCGGCATGACGGCATTGAAATACGGCGTCGAATCAGCCGACTCTACATTGCTGCGAAACGCCGGGAAAGCACTCGACCCGTCTAAAGTGGAAGAAATTGTAAGCATCACTCATGAACTCGGCATCAAGAGCCATCTTACATTCATGTTCGGACTTCCCGGAGAGACCGAGGAATCTGCGCAGCAAACCATCGATCTGGCTTTGCGGCTGAATCCCGAGAGCGTGCAGTTTACCATCGCCACGCCTTTTCCCGGCAGCAGGTTCTACCGCGAACTGGAACAACAAGGAAGGCTCATTCATTCGGATTGGTCCAGATACGACGGCTTTTTTCATGCCGCGATCAACGGCGAGCATCTGTCGGCGCAACGCCTGGAGCAGATCGTTGCGCAAGCCAACCAAACCTGGTGGCGTCATGTTCGGAAAAGGGCCGGATATAAGCCGGACGGCTTTCAAAATACCGTAAAAAAAGTGACATCCAAAATTGGAAAAATGGCCAAAGATGCATTATTCGGCGAGGAAAAGTCGTGAGGCAAATTTTGGTATATTCCGCTGTTTTCATTCTTTTTCTTACTGTCTTGTCCTTGATGGTTCGGGCAGAGGATGAAGAGGAAGCAAGCGGAGCCGATTCACGCGGCGTCACGACATCATTCGATCTGATATGCCCGGTATGCGGAAACCATGTCGTCGGTTACAAAGTAGGCGCATACAACACTACCGGAACCGACCGCGATTTTTGCCAACGAGGCGCAACTCCCACTTTTTATCGCCTTTTAGTCTCAACTTGTCCCAAATGCGGCTACACCGCTTATGCCGATGATTTTCGCATCAAGATGACCGATCAACAAAAAAGCAAGATCAGGGTTATATCGAGTAAATTCCTTAAAAAAGAAGATGTCGCTGATTGGGATCGCTACGATATCGTCGCAGAGATTATGAAAATTCGGAATGCCAAAGATTACGATATTGCCAATGCTTATCTTCGCGGCACTTATACAATGCGCGACTTGCCTGAAAAAAACCGAAAGCTGCTTCGCATAGAACGCAATCTCAGAGCGAAAGCCATTCGACGTTTGCTGATAGCTGTCGACAAAGCTTCTTTCTCTGTGCCTGAACAAGCCCAGATCAAATACCTGATCGGAGAGCTTTATCGAAGAAACGGCCGTTTTTCCGCTGCGCTTCGGCATTTTCAATATGCCAAAGCTTTTAAAATTGTTCCTTTATGGCTTAAGCCCTGGATAGAAGAGCAAAATCAAAAAGCATTAAAATCAATTGCCGATTAATAAGAGGAAGGTCAGTGCGTATTCTGTTTGTATGTCAACATCAGCCATTTGGATTTTCAGGCGGTGCGGAGGTTTATGCATCTTGGTTGATGAATGGAATGGCCGGACGCGGCCATCAGCCGGCGGTTTTTTATGCTTATGGCGAAGCGCCTGACTGTGCGGATATTCCTTGTTTTCAGTCCGCCAAATCGAATCCGATTCTAGGGCGGGTCGCATTTTTCAACTCATATGACGACAGGCTCGCCGCTGCTTCGTTTCGAAAGATCCTAAGCGAAATAAAGCCCGATGTCGTTCATATCCATCATCTGTTGAATTTATCATGGCGCATTGTCGGGATTGCGAAAAATGCAGGAGTTCCTGTCGTGGCGACTATTCACGACCATTGGTTTTATTGCCATCGCATTACCCTGACCAAACCGGATGGCAGTGTATGCACAGGTCCGTTGCAAGGATTGGCGTGTCCGCCTTGCGGCAAATCGGCTTATCGGAAATGGCCCGGCGCCGTACTATGGCCCGGACTCTCAATGGCTCACGTAAATCGAAATCGCCGACTTAAACAAGCCTTGAAATTGTGCGACAGAGTGCTTGTACCGTCGCGATATTTGCTGAATCGATATCAAAATTGGGAACCGCTGTTGAACGCATGTCATTGGCCTTACGGCATAGGACCGGTCAAATTCGAAAAAAAATCTTCCGGACCGTTTTTTCATATCGCCTACGCCGCAAAAATCTCGCGTGAAAAAGGGGCCTTTATTCTGCTGAAAGCCGCAAGGCGCTTGAAGGATCTTCCGGTCAGATTTTTAGTTGCAGGCGGAGGATCACCGGAAGATCTGGCCGCCTTCGACCATGAATCAAAAGATTTGAATGTGATTCGGCTCGGAAACATTACTCCGGATCGAATCGGAGAAGATCTGCTCGCCGGAGCGGATATCCTTATTCAACCGTCGATTTGGCCTGAAAACAGCCCGATCTCCATCGCCCAAGCCCTTGCCGCGGGAATCCCCGTGATTGCAAGCCGGATAGGCGGGATTCCGGAAATCGTCGGTGAAGGCGGTTTATTGGTGCGGCCTGACGACCCTCTCGAACTGGAATGGGCAATTCGCGGATTGGTTGAAGACAAATTCAGGCTCAAAACATTGCGGAAAAATATCAATCCCCCGCGAAGCATGGATGACGATTTAAATTCAATGGAGGAGTTGTATTCGATTTTAATCGGAAGGGCTTAATGATTACAGTCGGAATCCCGGCAAAAAAAGCAGCCGGAACTTTGGATAAGGTTCTAGCCGCTGTTTCTATTCAGCAACCCGCTCAAATCATCGTTTTTAACGACGGCCGCGATCCTGTCATTGAGCGCATTACAAAAAGCTTTGGCGCGATATATTTGTTTTCCGAAACGACTTTGGGGATCGGAGCGGCGCGCAATCGCATACTGGAACAAGTGAAGACGGATTTTGTCTGCTTTTTCGATGCGGATGCTTGCCCTGCCCCACAGACATTGGCGCTGCTGGAGCGAGCCATCTTTTCAAAAAACGCCGATGCCGCATGCGGCCGGTCTGAAGAAGATCCGGGATCAAGCGATGCCGCAAAGTGGCGCGCCAGGTCGGCCATGCAATCTTTTGGCCCGATCCCGAACGATCAAACCAAATCCTTGCTGGGCTTGTGCATGATGTTCAAGACGGATGTTCTGCGTGAAGCGGGAGGATTTGATGAGACCTTTGCAGAGGCCGGCGAAGATCAAGAGATCGCTTTGCGGCTTGCAAGCATGAGGAAAAAAATAGCGTATGTCCCTTCAGCCAAGGTCTTTCATATGGCTAAAGGAGCCTTTTCAGATGTGCTCAAGCAAGCGTTTCGCCATGCAAAGGGCCAAGCCGAAGCCTTGAAAAAACATTCGGTGTCTTTGCTGCCTTCATGGAAAAGCGCGGCGCGTGATTTGACGCTTGCGGGTTTGGACGACCTTCATGCGTTTGACATAAAAGGCGCTGTCTTTGCGGCTTGCATCCTTGCCGCGCGCACTTTGGGCTTTCTGGCCGGAAAATTAAAGAAATGATACATTCGGGCGCCGTAATTAGGAATCCGAGAACAACATGGAAAATCCGGCATCGGCGAAATATGCTAAAACCGAGAGAATAAAATGACTGAAAGCTCATCTGTAATTTTTTCCCAAAAGATATTCGGACCTATCGGCAGAATTCTCCGGAGGCCGAAAATATATGTCGCCTTTTTAGCGATAAGCGTTTTCGTTGCCGCCACTTTGTTTCTCGCCTCGGATCTGACCAGCCGCGAAGTGGATGCAATGGAGGCGCAGGATTTAGGGCATGCTCATAATATCTATACGACCGGCATTCCATATGACCAATCATTCATGTACTATTCATTTCTCCACTACTGGGAAAAGCTGAGTCACTCTTCCTATGCGTTTCTCAGGTTATCTTCGACTATATTTGCCGGTGCTGCAGCCATGTGCATATTTCTGCTGTTGGAATCTGAAATGGGAATTACAGCGGGCCTTTTGGCGGCGCTGTTTTTTACGATCAATCCCCTGGTGGTCGTATATAGCCGCCTAGCCCGCGAATACGGGTTGATCATGGGGCTCGGGTCTGCATGTCTTTTGTTTGTAAATCGTTATTTCAGAAATCGCAAACTTTTCGATCTTATCGCCTTTGCCGCTTTTGCGGTGATAGGCATCTACACTCACTTCTTCTTCATGATTTTTATTTTTTCGATAGCCTGTTTATTTCTCGTCGATTATTTATTTTTTCGAAAGCCTTTAAAAAAGATTCTGATAGTCAGCGGAATAGGATTTGCTTTAATCATTCCACAATTTTTTCGCATTAGCGGAGCTGTTTATCAAACCCACCGTTTAAAACTGACGCAAACATGGGGTCTTCCTCACGAACCGGCTGATTTCTTCAATGCTTTGGCCAAACAATTTTTCATGGGTTTGGGAAAAGATCTGCCTGATGGAAAAATAATTCTCATCGCATTGTTGGCGGTAATATTAATAGGAATTCTGACTCAGAAACGGCGTGGGGTTTTTGCCGCCGTTTTTATCTTTCTCCCGACTTGTATTATCGGTTGGCATCTCAGCGAGAAAAACCCGATTGCCGCCAGGTATATGATGTTTCTGTTGCCCTTAATAGCGATATTTATGGCCTCTGCATTGGCCGGCCTTAAACGAGTGTATCTTTGGGGACCGCTCGCAGCCGCGATTATGGTGCAGTGCCACTTGTCAATTAATAATGAATTCAACATGCCTCCTTCTGATTGGCTGACTGTCGAAAGTCTTATCCAAAAGAACGCCGTACCTGTCGATGTGTACGCTGTCTTTCCAAGGTTTTGGACGCACACCGTTCAACGCTTCGTTCATCGAGACGATCTGGCCGGTTTCACTTTGAACGAAGAATTGGACAGAATTTTGGCTCGCGCGAAAAGGATATTGATCATCCATTGTCCCAACCAATTCTTTCTCAACATCGATAGATTTACCAAGACAAGAGGAAAGGAGTTGAAGCGGTTTTCCACAAAAGTGCGCGGCAGATTGGAGATGATCGTTCTGGATGTGGACAAACCCAAGATTGTCTCGCCGACCAAAACGACTGACCC
>Ga0315282_10006483_pt1 | contig 19574 bp, 19 predicted proteins | sample YL17G07_20_MG_FD_203693 | JGI IMG/M metagenome (GOLD analysis project Ga0315282, IMG submission 203693) | Sediment microbial communities from Yellowstone Lake, YNP, Wyoming, USA - YL17G07_20 | ecosystem: Environmental > Aquatic > Freshwater > Lake > Sediment | place: USA: Wyoming | collected... | reverse complement strand
GCATAGTTTGCTACTTTTTCTCTAAAAACGCAGCGATCTTATCCATTCTCTCTGGGTTTTTCATGGCCGCAGAGATGATCTTTGTCAAAGCCGCTTGTTTTTTACTGTCCATCCCGCTGGACGAGAATCTACCCATAGGTGGCGGTGCTCCACCGAGTCCTCCAGCCTCCGCTCCCGGGGGCGGTGCCGGTAGAGGATCGAGCTTAAGATATTCCGCCATCTTATCAGCAGAGGTATATCCCTCAGCCAGCCTGGTAGCCGTGGCCACGTACAGGTTCGTCATGAGCTGGTTGAACGCGAAATCGTTCACAGTAAACAGATCAGCTTCAATTTTCTTGCGGGTAGATATGGGGTCTATATTCAGCATCTCGAGTATGACATCGATCGATATAGAGCCCTTGTTATAGAGCTGCATAGCCTGATCAAAGAACGCGTCATTGTCTTTGATAGCCAGGCGCGTAAAGCTCAGCTTGGGATAGATCAGTTTCTCTCGACCGTATTTGTCTTTCTCAATGAATCCTTTTTTCTTAGCTACCGGCTTGAACAGGCTATTCTCCACGAACTCCTGTAGCTGCTCTCTAAACAACAAATACTGAGTGTTCAGGATCTCCAGCGTGATCCTATTACCAGCGTACGTACCCTCACCGGTCAGGAGCTCACGAGTCACTCCCAGACCTGCGAACAAGCAATTCGCCACGTACTCATGCTCACTATCTAGCTGCAGTAAACGACCGTTAGAGCCCATCTCCTGCCAGTTTACCTGATAGTTTGTGATGATAGAGAAATCAGGGTCCACCAGAGCCATGTCCACCTGCTCACGGAGGTTCTCTACGTCTGTTTCAGATAGCTCCTCAGCCCACACGACACGCATAGGAGTCATATGTCGAGTCGCTATGGATGTCTGTGCCTGACGCAGTTTATCATCGTACAGGAGGGTATTTATGCAGCGCTCGAGGATCGATACGCCATAGGTCTCATATTGGCACTTTTTACGACATAGGTAGTACACATGCGAGCCACTATACGGGTCGGTATCCAGAGATATGCTACCGTTCTGTTTCAATTGTTCCAATAACTTACTCTGGATGTGCGGGATCTTTTTCTGTACATCTTCTTGTGCGGAGCTATAGTAACTCGGATCTTGTGAATTGAGGATACTTCGGCGGGTCTCCGGTTCCGGTATAAACTCTACTATAGCTTCATCTGATAGAGGTATTTTCTTTATACGTACCTGGTCTGGTGGGAGGATTATAATTTTTCTAAAACCCTTATAGTTCGGGTCTTTGTCTATCACTTTAAACTCTTTATAAAGTCGCTCTGCTTCGGCTTTACCTTTGAGTTTCATTTCTTTTACTTTATCTTCTCCACCGTCATCCTCCGGCACTTCATAGGGCTCATGATCTTCACAGAATAAAAATGCTTGCCCTAGCAAAAAGAATTCATGACTTATCTCTAGTAAACTCTTAAACAGCTTTATTTCTTCACACATCTCCATGAAAAAATTATACACGTATTCGCACTGCTCTTGATTCTCACCATGCGGCTTTTCGAGACGGAGCTTTGATAGAGGGAGTGTGGAGTGGAGGTCTATAGCCTGTCCCACGAACTCATTGGAGTGGTAGAAATGCCGGTACCAGGCTCTACGTTCACGTTGGTTTTGCGGTTTTTCCAGAAAGTCCGTGGATAGCTGTGGAGAGTAGAAATTACCCTGAGTACTTTCCATCGACCCGCCGGAGCTGTATCCTATACCCGCCGCGGTCCTCGTATTAAACCCAAAGGTCGTGGTGGCGTATTTCTTTATTCTACGTACCTGAACCTCTTTTTCAGTGAGCTTGTTAGACACCCGGACATTGTCCCCATTTCTCACAGGGAGAGGGGAGCTGCCATCCGAGGCGGTTTTTCTTACAGTTGTTCGCATATGCTTTGATTCTTCCATTTTTTGTTCCTATTATGTGATATTTTATTTGAGGAGCTCTTCGAGTTCCTTATCGAGCACTTCCTCCTCTGTGATCTCGTAGCCAGCCACATCACGCATTCTTTTTAGCAGGGCGTATGCATTTTTCACAGAGATGTTGTTCTTTTTCACGGTATTATGGAGCATGTAGAAATCTTCGAGACCGCTGACAGCTCCCGCGCTTTTTGTGTACTCGTCCTTGAACCTATCAGTCACAGACCCTTCGAACTCCCCGTACATCCTCATCAGAGTTTCGAGATCTTTGAGGATCTTTATCCTCAAGGTGGTCGCATCTCGCACGATGACATTCAGATCTGACATATTATTTGGGTCCCACTTTCTGTATTGAGTTACTTAAAACTTCACGGACTCGGGATCCTGGTTTCTTACTAATTTCAAAACATTCACAATCATTTTTGTACTAGGTATCGGACCTTGTGAATCGGGATCAACCGGAACATCATCGCCGTTAGAACGATAACGATGCTCGTACATCCCGACGTCTTTACTTTCCATTTCATTTCCCAATTCGCCGGGCATTTGTTAACCTTTCTTTACTACCAGGTTTAGAAAATCTGTCGAATTCTGTTTTTCAACAAATCCTCAAAGAGTCTTTTCAACTCCAATAGGTTTTTTAAACCTAACAGATCCAGACCTGAAATAGGATCTGATTACCATTAGCTCTGTAGGTTTTCTCTACATGAACTAACCTGTGCCGTAATTCCCGAGTCCGGGAGTAAGGCACGGCGGTGTGACCGCTGGCAGTTTCATCTCCACCACCCTATAAAGGTGACGGAAATAGGCATAAGCTTTCGCCGTGAGAGCGATCTTAAAGCCTTTCCCTTCAAGGTTCAGCTTCTTGTTCTCTCCCAGCTCCAACTTAACCTTCACTCTCTCCATGATACCCATCCCGCGACGGCCTATTACTAAAGCCGCTGCGGTATGGCGATTCAGGCTATACTGCTCTTGATACTTGAGGATCCCAGCAATAGACGTGAATGCGGGATTGATCTTCCTAATCTCTACTCCATCTTTTACTGCTCTTCGTTCTATAGCCAAAAGTAACTGGCTATAGATAAAATTGTGACGCATCCTGTTGAATTTACGAGAGCCGCGCTTTCCGTCATTAAACTTGAGGTCTTCGATCACGATCCCTTTATTGGCTAAAATAGCCTTGTTGACTATCTGGAGAGCGAGGGCCTCTATATCATTCTTTCTTTTGTCGTGTTGAGCAAACTGTAGTCGATCACACTCCAAATACTCATGCTTTATAAGATTTCCATCTTTTCCTACCTCAACTACAGCGAGGCCGTCAGGGTTTGTGTCTACTCCTATAACCCCATTGGAGCATAGGTAAATAGGTTTCACATCAGGGATCTCCAACCCTATAGAGACCTGAAACTTTCCCGCTTTGTTGTTGATTCTTACATCATAACAGTCCCTATAGAGGTCCAGCATCTCTTTATAGTTTTTCTTATTGTTTTTTCGGCCCTCAGGAATGTAGAGATCAAACATGAGAAACTCTCGGGGACCTGGTAGTCCTATTCTGAGTTTATATCCTTCAGGAGTATTCAGAACTCGAATGTTTGAATTACCCTTTTTGGATCTCTCTCCTCTTGAATACAGCTCAGAGTCTCTACGCTCCTGCCATTCTTTTTTTGGCAGGAGACCTGAAAGCAAGTCTCTCCATCGTTTCTTACCGCCAAAAATTACATGGTCTTTTTTTATAGTTTGAGCTTTGAGTACAGCGTCTGCTATATACCGTGCATTTAGCTTCTTCATATAGATAGGTTTACAGGCTATTTTAATAGCATTCCCGGTTAAACCATCTCTATGGATTCTTTGGTAGGCGTAACGGACACAGGAACTCCAGTCCCTCATGAGCTGTTTGAGAGCTACGAAATTTCCTTGATGGATGGTTCCTGGAACTATTACACGCATATTTACTCAGGTTTCTTCAGATTTCGTTACATTTTCTATAACTGTTTAGAACCACCTAATAGAAATACAGGCAATGGATATAGCACTATCTGTTAGGCTGGAATTATTAATAGGCTATTAGAAGGGCATTAACGACTTACACCGATAGCCCTCGATATCTCTATCAAGGGCTTTTTTATTTCAAAAAAGTCCTTGATTTTCTCATTCCATAAAGGTATATTAGTAGTGAAAGGCAGAAACCGCAAACCATTTTTCACAGGAGGTTTCAGATGAGGAAGGAACTCGTAGGTTTGACTCTGTTGATGATGTCGATCAGCTGTTTCGCCGGTGCGCTCACCGAAACTCTCAAGAGCACAGGCTTCTCAGAAGTGAATGAACTCACCGGGGTGCCCGCACCGTTAAAGGGTGCGATAGTGTGCACTGCTGTTCTCAAGAATGATGAAATCAAAGGGATGAATCTGAAAGGCGAATATGTTGGTAGAATATATGACGACCACATCATATTCTCAGACGATGATATGCCGATTAACGAGATAGCGTGCGGCACAGACACTAAAGGAAAATTTGTAGTGGCCCTCCAAACAACGACCATGTTATTTTTCTTCTATATAGTAGACGACATAACCATACAGAGGAGAATGGGACGGTTTATTTGCCAGACTATCATAATCAGCAACAAATCATCTATGAAATTCTTCATGAAATAACTTCAAAAAGTCCTTGATTTCTCCGTTCCATAAAAGTATATTGTTAGTGACAGGACAAAATCGCAAACCCTTTTTCAGAGGAGGCAGGAGATGAGGAGATTGATCACAGCGGCACTGATGCTCGTGACAGTAGCGATCGCAGGATTCGGGCAGATTCCCCAAACCGGGCTCGTGCTCTGGGTCCCTTTTTCGGACTCCAGCTACCAGGATAGCTCAGTATCTCATGTCACTTTCACGGCAGTACCGAGGTTAGCCCCACCGACTCCTACTGCGGGCCATACCGGAGACGCAAACAGCGCCTATTCATTCATACAAGGGCAAGGAAAATGGTTCGAAGGCAGCGACTCCCTGATGCCCCAGGGCGCTCACGACCGCACTCTCTGCGCGTGGATAGCCACGACGAGCCCTGGAACTCGTGCCAATATCATTGGCTACGGAGATACCAATCCAGGCCACGCCTGTCATTTCTATCTCACTCAAAACGGTAACAACAAATACCTCAAACTATCTAACAAATCGGACTCTATATCATACTCATGCGTCGGACATGCCTTATCTGCTACGACAAACGGAACATGGCTCCATGTGTGTGCTGTAATATCAGGTACTACAACTCTACTGTATGTAGACGGGGCCCAGGTAGCCTCTGCTACTATCTCGTCCTGGAACACGACACGACGCGGTCTGGGTATCGGCGGGGCATACATCACCCCCTACAACGGTGGTCTTTCATGGCAAGGTAAACTCGATAACATAGCTATTTATAATCGAGCCCTGTCATCGGCAGAAATCCAAGAGGTGTATAACGAATCGTATACTCACGCACGCCCCATCACGTATGCCATACGCACAGGTAAATCCATCGCTACGAAAAGCTATTATCTGGTATCAGGGAGAAAAATACAGGGGATGAACCTCGAGGATGTTGTAGCCTGCAGTCAAATCAGAAAAATACTCGTAACGAGATAGTGTATTATCTTAGCTCATAAAAAGGGGATGAGTACTAGGTACTCATCCCCTCTTATTTTAGCTCTGAACATAGCTCACGTAGAGCTTTCCAATCAAGTCAGCACAGCGTCCTTGCTGCTCTGGTAGGATAGCAATATCAAGATCCCACTGAGCCGTGTAAAGTTTATCCAAATTAGTGCCCGTAGGAACTCTATTCTGCTGTACAAGCCTTGGATATACAGCTAATTTCCAAGCAGGAGGAGTTGACACGCTCTCAGGATAAGGAGGGGTGTCCTGCCTGATAAAAGATCCTATGTTCAGACCAGAAATAACATTCTCATACGGATAAAAAAGAGCGAAAGATGTGTAATTTGTGGTGGTATCATCAAAATGATACTGCCACCAATTATCCTTTGGTATGTACAGGCACAAAGGCTGATCGACCTTATAGATATTAGGATAAACAGTACTGGTATCTACGAGGTCTCCTGTCACTCTAACAATGATATTATCATCCCCAGAATGGCTGCTACCCGACAACCAATCGATAGTCTGACCTCCAGAACTGTTCCTAAAATACGGCGATGTAAAATAGTATGACTGTATAACATTTACACTAGGGTCGCTAGGGGAAAATTTATACCCCGCCCACTGTATAGTTAATGTACCTAATGTAGCGACGGTTATTCTCTCGCAACTAAACTTTTTATATTTGTCAATAGTTATGTTGCCTACTATTATCTCATTACCAGTGCTAGTAGCTATCTCATTAAATTGATCCTCCGTATACGATACATTATCAAAAGCCCATCTTGTCTTAGGAGGATTTGTAGGATTATCAAAATTAGGCTGTATGTTATTATTATAGTAGTCCTGGGCACTTTCGGGATAGCCTAAATCTCCCAAGCTACCTACATTATTAATGTTAATGACACCATTAGAGGTAAATTTTTTCTCCCTAAGAATAACCTGATTGTTATCTACCGACTCTCCTTTATTGCCATCAGGCAGCACCCCAATAACAGTGACATTCTGTGGAGTCTGGATGTCCTGCGTCCCCTCAGGAGCCGAGGCACCTATGAATCTCAGCTCCTTTACCTCCAAGACATCATTTATCAAAGCGCGCCCATTACACTGGAACTTGTAATCCGTGTTGATATTCGTGATGTTACCAGCTGCCAGATAATTAGCCGAAAAGTATCTGTCAGTACTCAGGTCACCCTTAATACGCAAACTCGCCGTACGATCATTACCCAACCCGTCACTCGCGTCTATAGTCACCCGCGTGAGCCGATCAGCGTCGGCTATTGTCCCAGTTCGGTTATCAATCAGATGTATCCCATAATCAGTCAGCGTCCCACCGATTTGAGCCGACACATTATCCTCACGCGTAGAGATCTGTTTGATAATCCCTAAAGTCGTAGCAGCATTGCTCGTGTCCCGAACCACAATACTATTAGACAATAATTTACCGCCTACATACAGCAAAAGATCTGGATAAGTCGTCAATAAATCCTGTAGAGTTTTCCAAGAGTTTGCTCCAATGGCCAGGCCCCCATCGATCTCGGCATGCCCTGAGACAGTGACATTCTTGTCAACAAAAAGATTTTGTATACGAGCTAAATTAAAGAACTGCTGATCCGAAAATAGACTCCCATAAATAAACACGTCGTTTCGAAACATCGCGTTGGGACTGAATGTGACCCTGTTAGCTAATCCATTCCCGTTAAAGAACACATCACCATTGATCAACCAACCATCTGCTCCCTCACCGAGATCCAGCTTGGCAAACTTAACATTTGCTACAGAGCCGCCATAACCCACTCCACCATAATACGCACCTTGCGTGAACGCGATACTCACAGTGGGATTCAAAGGCCGAGTCACCGTAAACAATGCTACCTCATCTAGCTCTACCTTTACAGGGTCCTCAGGCATATCTTTGAGAATTAATTTTCCATCGTCCAAAGGATAGGTAGGATGTAATGCATGGAATGCAGCACCAAAAGGATCCGATAGTATCTGTACACCATAGGCTACGCCATCGTGCTTGAGAGTAGGAGTCCCATCTGTTTCATAGAATATGTAATCAAATCCCGATCGAGTATACCCATTAGGGAATAGAGGATTACTGAGTATGTGCGTCCTGACCTGCTCTACACCCACCGCCCCGCCAGTCACTATAGTCAGAGTACCCGTAACATTCACACCCTCAACGAGCGTGATATCATAACTAACGACATCACCAGCAGCTATCTCTCCCAATGAAGTAACACCATCATGCACGTCCAACAAACTAACATCTGAGGTAAATGTTTTCCTAGTAGACGTACCATACAAAGTCATCACAGTACGATTGAAATCATCCCCTAGATCTCCAATCGTGAACATCCTCTTGCCATCAGAATCAAAACACTCATACTGCCCCGCAGCCCCCATCCCTGTATAGCCATATCCCAAAATACCCGTATCACCCATCACCGCTATACCACGCTTGAATACTATAGCCGCTATAGAGTTCGGGATCCCAGTGAACGCCCCGTAAGGTATCCCCGTAAACCCAAACAAAGCCGGAGACTTATCAGACAACGCTGCAGGTATCTTCCAGGACTGCCCATACACATCTCCGTCTACGTATACGTCACCGTCAGCGAATACATGATCACTCAAACGCAAAGACCCGTCTATCTCCTGGACTACATTGACACCAGTCTCCCCATGGAGCCCGTCATTATACCGATCCGTATTCTCCCATCCGAGCGGCTTGTCCCACCCAGGAGTGTCCGTGTTCAAACCTACCCGACCCGCATAGTCCACCGCTACAAAATTTTGCTGCTCCCCACCACGCACCGCACGGATATACGCAGTTTTAGAGCCAGTCACACCGTCCATATTCATAACAGAGAGACCACCACGACCCGTCTCCCCACGTACCACCACACTCACACTATCTTTATACTCACGCATCCCCGTGATACCGGTCTCACCATACCCCGCATAAAGAGAGTGCACCGAGAGATTTCGTGCGATCATCTCTCCTGCGCCCAAAGACTCAGGACCCGTCTCATAGGTCACTATCCCCGTGTAATGCCCAACCATGAGACCACGCATGAAGAACTTGCCGTCATTGTCGAGGATACGAGGAGTCACTGAGTTCGTATTGAGAGCCTCAGTACCCAGACCTTGATTGAGCCCAGTCGCGAATGCCCCCTCATCATACCGAGCACCCACCGGATACTGTGACTGAAATCCAGAGAGACCTACCTCATAGAGCCCCGTCTCCGTGTACCCACCGTTCCTGACCCTATAGGATAGCTCCGCCAGACTCATAGCTCGCTTGTTGTATAGAGAGAGCAGGTCCACGATCTGACTGTCGTTTATGAGATTGCTGAAAGCGTCACGATAGATCACCGCGATCGGAATCTTGTAATGGTTATCCGTAGGATCGAAATCATTGGGGAGTATCCCCCCGAGGAAAAACGTGTCGTCAAATATATCCTTAGTGATAGTAGAGGTCCACCCCTCTTTCACCTTGATATCTATCACCGCACGGAGCCTATTAGCAGTCTCAGTACCCACCACGGGATTTTTCAGACCCGTATCTCTGTACACTCCCACGTCCGTACCAGACACCGCGGTGACCTCTTCAAAATGCAGGTCTACGTATACGATATCGATCCTATCTACAGTCGGAGTCGTGAGCGCCGGTATGGGAGTTAGGGTGAGGGATTTATCTGACTGAGTCTGTATATCAATAGTGTCACTGGGGTACTGCTGGAGCTTGTACTCCAGGTCTCCAGTCAAAAAGATATAGTATCCCTTAGCGAACAGCACCGCAGGATGGTCCAGGCTCGACCCCCCAGTGACTATGAAATTTCTATCATTGTCACTCGCCTGCCGTACCTTGAAAGCCCCAACAGTAGAATGTAGAGTACTGGCAGCATATTCCACGTAAGGTGCTGCTACGTCCCCGTACGTGCTCTGTACAGCACGACGTACCTGGTCGAGCAGACCTATCCCCATATCACGTATCTCGTCATCGAGCAGGGGCTTGTTTTTTTGAGGATTTATGTAGTAATAACGTCTACGTTCATCGTAAACGATTATATTCGAGTAGTTTCCACGTTTTGCGGCCATGGTCACATCCTTTTACTAGCGAAAACGTCCAGTCATTAGAGGCATCCTCATCCTATTGCCCAGCATGCTCCCCATCATCCCCATCCTACCCGCAGTAGGTCTATTCAGGCTCGCTTTCATCATCTCAGATCGCTTTATCATCCGCGCAGCATGTACCGCACTAGTGGTAGTCGTAGCAACGATAGACGACGAATACGATTTACTCTTGTGCTCATGAGCTAAAAACACCATACGAGCGAGGCTATCGCTCAGGTCATCATGCTCACCTTTTCTATCGGGAGCACCTACTTTGATCATATATTTGCTTTTTTGCTCTGCCTGCAGAGTCAGGAGCTCAGTCACCAGATCAGAGTCATTGACTTTACTACCCTCTACCTGTCTCAGCTCACCCGCGGGCAGCCTGATCGCGCTCGATATGAAATCCGTCATCAGTACCTGATACACTGATGAATTCAGCTGATCATTAAACTGCCTGAACTCAAACTGCCTGAATCCCTTCTTATGCAAATACGGCACTATAGTCATACCGTAGTACTGGTCCATCAGAGCCCTATATATGTAGAATTTATCAGTGAAAGTAGCCAGCCAATCAGCTATCTCATCCGGTACAAAATAATCTCGTCCCTCTGCCTCCGCGTTTCTCACTATAGACTGATCTACTTCGAGTCTATCCACTTTCAGGCCATTTACTATTTCCTCTACCCAGTGTCCTACTGTCACCGCGGTACCGTCGTTCTTGAGCCCCACGTCGATCCCCATGAAATGGGGCACACGCATAGAGCTCCTGTCTTTATATTTCAGATTCGCTATGATATTCTGTCTGACGATCTGTGGATCGTCTATCCATCCGAACATTCTATCACTAAACTGAGCCCCGAACTCAGACTTATAGGCGATCGGATTCTCTCTGTACTTATTCTTGAGATACTGAGTAGGGATACTAGAATCGATCTCCCATGTAGGAGCTTGCATCATGAATAGATCATTATCAGGCTCAAACGATCTCTCAAACTCTTCATAAAACTTACCACTTTTAGACCCCGGAGACGATATACAGATCACTTTACCGTCCGGTGTACCATCAGTCCTCTTAAACTTAGCTACAGAGGGCGTCACAGCTTTATATATAGCCTTATCATTTTTATCCTTGTTAGACTCAGCGTCCTTATTCTTTTCATCAGCAAAGAAAAACGCCATCTCGTCCAGTGCTACGATCATATTATTCGATCCACGGAGACCCTTTGCACTACATGGCGCTACCCGTATAGACAGAGACGACCGCCCTCTGAGACCATATTTGTCGATATCCCTCTGAGTCCTCAGGTACACCCATTGTGCTGTAGGTTTACTGCGATACTTCCTGAAAAACTCAGACCTCTCTATATGCCCCGTGACCATATTAAACAGTTCGCTGGCAGTGTCCCTACTCGTGGACACGCATGTGATACGTATATCCTGCTCAGGCATGATCCCATAATATTCCTGGGGACAGTATTTATTGAGGAGTTTGTAAGCTTCATAGGCTATAATGCAAGAGGTGACGGTACTCTTTCCTGCTCTCCTTCCGATGACCAATACTAGGTTAGGATACGACTTACCTGCCTCATACGGTTTATTTATTCGACCCTCGTTCAACAGAAACTGAGAGTATTCCATCTCATTGAATCTATATACCTCAGCCTCGTTAAACTTGTCCCGGATTATGATGTTACGATTATCAGACGCGTCGAGTGGGAGCCCGTAGTACGTCTTTAGTATAAAAGTCTGCGGTGGGTAGAGCGGAGGGACATCCGGAGAGCAGCCGAGGCCTAGACCCCAGGAGGCAGTAGCAAATTCGATAATATTCTTATCCAGCAGATCACTATTGCCCTGCTTCTTTACTACAACATTGGCACATAATTCGGCTAGACTCATCAGGATTTACCATAGTAAGTTTTTTCCGCGGCCTTCTCAAACCCATCAAACTCTTTAGCGAGCTGCGTGAAAAAAATATCCTCAAACTGCGATGGTATAGCCACCTTCTGGAAAGTCCTCTGGATCACCTCTAAAAAGTACTTCAGGACCCTCTGGAAATTTTCCCCATAAAAATCTATCTTACCTACACTCTTCTCCTTCTTGAGCTTCTCTTTCTCTACCAGAGTATCTACCATGTCCTTCAGCATCTTTATGCGTCTGGCAGTAGCCTCTGATAGATCCTCTTTACCACCCCAGTTCAGATTCCTCCACGCCTTGATATACGCAGCCTCCTCAGCCATCTCCTCCATCAAAACATTGAGCAGCGTAGATGTAGAGGACTCTTTACGTACCGCTATCACCAGAGCATCATTCTCTGTAGGATCCCCCAGTGCAGCCTGTAGGGCACTGTTGTTACCTATACTCAGGGCAACAGCTTTGGTAGCACTATTACTGACTAGATCGGGAGATAAAGGCTTCTTCAGGGGACTCCTCTCTACCGCTCCAGCCTCTCCTGCCTCTATCTGCGTCACTATTTTATCGTAATCTTTTATCTCCGATTTCTCATCCTGCAAAAGCAAATCTATGACATCATCGACAGGCTTCTCTATCAGATCATCAGTGTCTATCTTTACGATGTCATCAGTGTCTATCTTTACCGTTTCATCAGGGTCTTCTTTCACCTTAGCTGCCATATGAAAAAACTCCTGTTATTTTATTTTGGATTTTAGCACTCAGATGTCCGATAGGTTGCCGTCGATCCCCTCACGGCTGAAATCGATCGACACATCCTGAGACGCCAATTTCCGGACATTGTCCAGGGCGATATTCATGCCCGACCCAAAATTATCAGACATATCATACGCCTGATTCATGTCAGACCGCGATACGTCAGGATTCTCGTCCGGCAGCACTTTAGCAGTCTTGACATCGATATCGAGATACGCCTTGTCCAAATCCTTAGACCCCGCAAACCTCAGCCCATGACGCACACACGCCGTAGGAGACGTGTATATGCACGTCGCACATTTCTCAGCCTGCTTAATCTGTGCCCCCTGCTTAAACTGATACTTTTCAGCAGCACACTTAGGCAGACAGGCCGCGTCCACCGTCTCCAGGCTACCTATCACCGACCGACACATCCCGATAGCCTCTACAGTCGGTATAATCGACGCCAGCTTGTCCTCTACCTTGTTGAGCGCTACACCCGCCTCCAGAGCCCTCTTGGCATTAGACCGCAGTGCATCACGATCAGCAGCCTTCTTGGACACTCCCTGAGCAACACTCGCCTGTATACCACCCTCACGCACAGGACGCTTATGCTCCTGAGTAGCCATGAAAGAATCTCTGAGCACCGCCAGGATGTTATTACCCGCGGTCACCTGCTTCTTCAAACTCTCAGCCTTCTCAGAGGACAGCCTATCACTGTACTGCAGATCCGTGATATAACTCATAGCTACAGACTTGTCGATCTTACCGTCCGTCGGAAACTCAGAGCATCCCGTAGCCTTAGCCACCTTGAGCAACGTATCATCAAAAGCATTGCCCTTCACAGTCTGTACGAGATACATAGGAGCCGTAGTAGCACTCTTGATAGACTTGATAGCTTCATCAGCATTCTTATAGTACGAGACGTCCACGTAGACATTACCCAACAGCCCCTGGAGACCGGCTACCTTCTTGATCTCAGGAGCATACTCAGCTATATCTGTCGTGAGATACTTAGTAGACAGACTCTCTTTCAGGGCATTGCCTATCTTACCCTTGAGCATTTGATCCTGCATGTACGCCAGGATAGGCCGTACCTTATAAAACCTCTGCTCACGCGCCTGCTTATCCTGTAGAGTCGCACTCTTTTCCATCTCTTTAGCATACTCAGAGCTGAGCTTCTCAGAATCTACTTTATCCTGTACCACGGGTACTTGCTCATCAGCCTGCTTAGGCTTTACCGTGAACGCTGCACGGAGAGCCTCTTTACTATCGATCGTAGCATCACCGGCTATCTTACCGGCTATCTTCAGATGCTGAGCATACCCATCCAGTACATCCTTTGTGTACTCCATGGACGCCACTACCTTCTTACCCAGATCACGGCACGTACCCATCTTATGAGACGTACACACGTGCTTTGTAGGCTCTCCTACCACATAGCGAGCGGTACGTACCTTGTTCCTACCTAGTAACCGAGCAGCATCAGAGCAGCTATCATACGCCGTCATATCCAGGTACACGTTACCGAGGAGACCCTGCTCAGACGAGAGCTTTACCAGCTCGTCTTTTGCGGCCTCGATGACATCGGGCATATACAAGGCACCCAGCTTTGCTGACAAGGCTTTCCCCGTGAGTCCCGCCATCATATCCCGTTTGGTCTGTCGGACGAGGTCATCCACAGACTCCGCGGATACCTCGGAGGCCTTTTTAGACGTGACAGTAGACACATTCGGTACCAGTTCGGTACTACGCTGCTCTGGGTGCGACCACGCTGCTTCCAGCTGTGGGAGTATCCGCACGTTATTAGGCGTAGGGATATTGTCCACGTCTGCAGTCTTGAGATCCAGCCAGTCCAGGTCTGGTATCGACGCTTTATCGTGCTCCATTGCTTTCCCTAGTTGGTCCATTATCGATCTCCTTTAATTAGATTGGCCATGATGTTCTTACTGAGTACCGAGGCTACTCGATCTTTCACGTTACCGTTTATGAAATCGCTATATCTCTTCAGAGATTCTACCTCTGCAGAATTCACGATATCTTCCGGGCTGATATCCTCCGGCTTTTCAGGAGTGATATCAGTCTCGGGAGTAGTCTCAGGGGTCCCCTCTTCCGTAGGTGCTGGGGTCTCCCCAGGCTGTCCTGGTACTGTCTCTTCTATTTCCTGGACTTCTTCCTCGATCTCTTTCTTCTCTCTTTTGACCTTTTTCTTCTCGTCAGGAGTCAGGCCCCATTTGGGATTCGTGAGCTCATCGGCGATGGTGTCTGTGATATCAGACAGGTCATTGACGGCGCTATTGATCTTGCTTTTCATCTCTTTGAAAGGCATTATGAACCCACGTCCACCGAGCATCCCGTCCGGGGTAATCTCAGAGCCTCTCAGGAGAGCCAGCTCTTTCATAGCAGCCAGGAGCGTGCCCAGAGAGACGTTTATGTTATGGAGAGATTTCTTGAGCACGGTCGCTTTGGACGGGTCATACTCAAACCCGTCGAGATTACGACGAGCGTCCCCATTGTCTCTCTTTTCCTTTTTCTTCTCAGCAGCTGCAGTAGCGGCTGCTATCTTGGTAGTCAGGCGTTCTCTGGACATGTTATCCCCTTAGCCTTTTATTGGTTCACCGCTGGCGTCAAACTGACGTGTGATCTGTACCGTACCGTTTTTATCGGTGTCTATGGACCACAGGTCATGAGTGGACTTGTGAATGAGATGACTCTTGTCTACTCTATCGAACGCGAACAGATCATCCAGGCTGGCGATCTTTACAGTGCTATCGCTGAGATAGCTATCTATACCAGCCTCTATGGCCATTGTGGTCACGTTAGAGGACTTGGCACCCTTATTGAGATCTCGATAAAGGTTATCGGAAACTGTCTTCAGGTAGTCCTCTGAGTTCGCCATTTTCTCTTGAGCCAGCTTTATCACGGCTGTGTACTTACTCATGCTAGCGCTCCTATCCGTTTTGAATCCCGGGCACTTTGGTGTATATTTCGTCGGAAATTTATCACACTGTTCTGGTTTTTTATCCCACACGCTGCACAGATTATCCTTCAGATACACGCACTCTTTAGAATTCTCTTTGTCCTTGAGAGTGTCTCCGTCATTCGTATACTTGTCAATGTACTCTTGTTTCTCTATCCCTTCATGCTTAGCGAGTCGGCTGATGTCTTCGGGAGTCAGATTGACGACACCATCCCATTTACAGCACTTACCGCACTGGGTGCATTCGAACTGGTGCCCATCGATCGTTTTCATGTTACTGTTTTGAGAGCTCTTTAGACTTACTCTTGGAAAACTCTAGGTCTTTCTCAGATTCTTTCACGAGTTTGCTTACCATGTCATGTATATCGTCTACTTTTTTCTCCAACTTTTTAGCCTTTTCCAACTCTTCCTTTTCTTCCCAAACCCATTTACCAGCGTCTTCTTTATCTATCTTAGAGGCTTCTTTAGTCCGGTTACCAGCTTCCACGAGATCGCTGAGTATGTCATAGACCTCTGCTACTTTCTTTTTCAAATAACCAAAAACTATCCTCTGCTCCAAAGGCTCTATAGCATCCGCCACCTTATCGATCTCATACGCCTCTTTGATGAGCCCGCGAGCCTCTAAAGAGTCCGCCACTGCATCTAGCATCGATGAAATCTTGTTCATGAAAAACCTCTATTTCTTTAGCAGACCTTTGATCATCTGAATGATCCTCTTTCGTATTCTCTCCATCCTATCAGCTGCCCTATCAATACGCTTCGCTATGACATCCAGCTCTTTGTCTTCGACGCTAACTGCTGATTTACTCATAGAGCCTCCTTTTATTTATTATTTACGTACCATTGTCGGAGATCCTGCTGGGGCCGTCGGACTCGCCGGAGCCGCTGGAGTAGTCGCTTGGTTGGTTTTCAATGAATTTATCTGTTGATCACATCTTTTTATAAGAGACATTATATTATTTGTAACTGCTTCATCCTGTTTTCCAGCATTTGGTAAATGCTTTGTTATCACATCCAAAATAACGTTCATGTGATTCCTGATAACATCTCTCAGATTCATGCTAGTCATTCTATTTAAACCTAAAAGATTACTGACCTGCTGAGCTACATCAGTCGCTGCTGCTACCTTATCCATCGAATCAGCGACCCGATCGATCTCCAGAGCCTCTTTAATCAGCCCACGAGCCTCTAAAGAGTTAGCTATTTTATCCAGATGCACAGTGAGAGTGTTCATAGCATTACGTTCCCGCCTTCGTCTTTTTGAGTCAAATCGCCCTCGTCGAAATTGATAGTATCACGATCACCTTCATCCTCCCGACGCCCACCAGGAGTCGTCGTATCGTTCCACCGCTCTCCCTGCAAGTCCTCTCTCGGCAACCCCAGCGGCACCGTAATAGTCACAGGCCGCTCGTAGTCCTTCTCCATACGATCAGAGGGCTCAGGCCGCGGACCCTGCCTACGTATGTCATCCTTGTTTTTATCGCGAGTAGATCGGTCCCAATCGTCATACATACTGGGAGGACCCATCCCTATCTCTCGGGAGTCCTCCTCAGGCTCTGTACGTTCTTGATAAACAGGTATATTTATATACGGGGCATCGCCAGAGTAACCGTCGTCGGCTACCAGGCACATAGCGGCTTTTTTAATATAGCTGGAGACACTCAGCAGCATGCTGCCCCTCACTGTATACCTTTACTTAGGATTTAAGTAAGTTACATGAGGGGACAACATTAATAGGTTATTAAATGTAGAATTCTTGTGAAACGAACTCCAATAAATCACATTACTTTACAAAAGCGAATATGATTCTCCTTTGTAAAGTGGGGAAGAATGACCTCGTGCATCATGTAAAGATTATTTTTTATGTACTTCATAAGATTAAAACATATTACCATATCTTCATTGTTCTTCTTGAGCTTATCCACCCTCTCCATGAACCTGTCGAACTTATGCCGCACCTTCACCTGAGTCATCCTATCATTCCCAGCCAGCCGGTATTTCTTGTTGAGTAAAAACGCCGTCTTAGACTGACACGTAGTCTCTATCATCAACAGTATCGTATCTATCTCGAATCTGGTAAAATGCCCCTTAAGAATATCCCTTAAACTACCCCTCAGCTTAGGCATATCCCTCAAAAACTCCAGCCTCTTACACGCCCGAGACAACCTGTGCGATATCGCCCCCTGAGTCACACTGAAAAACTCAGCTATCTCCTTCTGCTTCTTGTCCTCCCTATAATACATGTCTATGAGATCTATCTCCCTTTTAGGGAGCCTGCTGATAAAAGGCTTGAAATCCTCGTAAGAAAACGAGCTCTCCTCTTGATCAAAAAACAACGCCCGCTCATTAGAAAACCTACTCTCAATCTCCAAGGGATCCATATTCTTATAGCAGTTACGATGCATGAGTCACTCCCGTTAAAAAAGTGAGTAAGACTCAATTTTAACTGAGGGCCGCGCCTCGGTATATCGAATGTTCAATGAGGATCCAAACAAATCCGCTACCACCACAGGATCCATCGATCTTATCTCATAACGCTTAAATAGCTCAGCGATGTGAGCACCGTCTATCTGAGACTCCTCCAGCACCAACCCACGTAAATCTCTGTTCAGAGTCACTATCTTTTCATTTATCACTATCCGACTACGAGCCTCCTCAAACGATCTCTTCTGAAACTCAGTGAGACTCTCACCCTCCAAAGCCATATAAAACGACTCTACAGAATCCGTAGCTGTCACCAGCCGAGCAATAATCTTACGAGATATCCTACTTACCCCGGTGATATTATCACTAGAGTCCCCGTCCAGACTCCTATAAATAGCCAGTTTCTTGGGCGATACTCCGAACTGCTGTACCACCGCCTCCTCATCATAAAACTTTTCAGGACTGAGACCCACTTTGGGCTTGAAAACCACTACCCTACCGTTTTCCACCAACTGCAGCATATCCTTGTCATTCGAATACAGTACGATAGTACCTGCACCCTCTTTCTTAAACGTCTCCGTGAGTGTGGCGATTATATCATCCGCCTCCTCGTCCCGCATAGAATACTGATCGACACCACTATGGGACAGGAAACTCTTGATGTCATCTATCTGATGAGACACCACAGTAGGCGGCAGCGACGCTCTACCAGCCTTGTAATCCGGCTGCAGTGCGTATTTGGCTACTGGTTTACTATCCCACACCACTATGAACTTATATCCGCGGTACTTTTTCTTGAGAGACAGTAGAGTACGCACGAACCCGTAAAACATCCCGGAGTATAGCCCCGTGGACGTTTTTAGCTCCAAATTGGCATTATGGGCCCGATAGGCTAAATTTAGCGAATCTACAATGAAATATTGCATTGGGAGCTGTCCGATAAAATAGAGAGGTTTACTACGTTGAGCGGGGCCTCAACGACTCTAGAAGCTTTTTCAAACACTACGATAGCGATTAGTTTTTTCTTATCTACTGATAAGACTGTGCCCTCCAGGTTCTTAAATACGCCTACTCTCGGTATCACACGCTGACCTACGACAGGGATCAGAGTTTTTACTCTCTCCTGCATCTTTGTTTTATACTCGTTGATTCTGACCCCAGACACCAGCCTCATACAGCCGTCTATAAATAATGGCCCTTTTATATGCTCGCTCTTCAGACGAAAAATTTTACTGACTACGTCATCTGTCCGACGTATAAAAACATACCCGTCGAATAAGACGTAGCTCGCATTCTTACCCTGTACTTTTTCTACGTACAAAGGTATAAACGACTCCGTCTCAGGACCGAGCACATCCTCTATGGTGTGCACGATCTGCTCGTAATGTATTTCCAGCGAGGTTTCTTCAGAGAGTTCGATTATGACCCACTTACTTTGCGGGTCTACTATTTCGTAATTCTTCTCGGACAGACAGACGCGTTTTACTTTTGTAGGGCTCCCTTTATGGGGAGTTTTTTTCAGGGACCGTCTCAGCAGCTCCCTGGCGTCTTTTTTAGTGTGTTTTTTTGTATTACTCTGTTTCTTCCTCCCGGCTCTAGGCTGCTTCTCCCTCAACGATGTCCCCCATCATCCTCTGAAACTCTTTTGGTGAGAGTTTCGGCTTTTTGATTTGAGCGGGTGTCTTGTCTACAGTTTCAGGTCCCCACTTATGAGAGACCCTCTCAGATACTTTAGATGTTACCTCGCCCTTCTGGAGCTTCTCCAGCTTATACTGCCGCAAGGCTTCATCTTTTTTCCATGGCGGGAGATTTTTGGTATCGA
>Ga0315282_10006482_pt1 | contig 19577 bp, 18 predicted proteins | sample YL17G07_20_MG_FD_203693 | JGI IMG/M metagenome (GOLD analysis project Ga0315282, IMG submission 203693) | Sediment microbial communities from Yellowstone Lake, YNP, Wyoming, USA - YL17G07_20 | ecosystem: Environmental > Aquatic > Freshwater > Lake > Sediment | place: USA: Wyoming | collected... | reverse complement strand
CGAGGTCGGCGACATTTTTTATCAGGATGCCGAGGCGGGCGGAGGCTGAAATTGCCGCGACCATTGCGGTGGGCGTTGCGAGGATTAAGGCACAAGGGCAGGAGACGACGAGTATCGTGATGGCCCTGTCTATGTCACGGGTGAAGAACAGGACTATGCCGGCAATCATCAGGATGGTAGGCGTGTACCATTTAACGTAGCGGTCAATTATCCGCATAATCGGTATTTTTGTCTGCTCGGCCTGTATAATCAGCGACTGGACTTTGCCGAGTGTTGTGTCTTTGCCGACCTTGGTAACGGCGATGTCGAGTACGCCGGTGAGATTATTTGTGCCAGCGAAGACCTTCATCCCCGGGACTTTGTCAACGGGCAGAGATTCGCCGGTGATTGTCGCTTCGTTGACGGAACTAAGGCCCTTGATGACCTCGCCGTCCGCGGGGATATTGTCGCCGGGCCGGATGCGGATGTGGTCGCCGGGTTTTAGACCGGCAACCGGCACTTCTATTTCACTGCCGTCTGTTTCGAGAAGATTTGCTCTTGTAGGCGTCAATCTTATTAGAGATTCGATGGATGCACGGGCGCCGAGAGCGGTGCGGGTCTCGATAAGCTCGCTCATCAGCATAAAGAATGCGATGATGCCTGCGGTGCTGTATTTTTGCGTGGCAAAGGCGGCGATTATCGCAAGCGCCACCAGCTCATCCATATGCATTTGCCTTTTGACGAGGCTTTTGACGGCGTGAAGGACAATTGGCGCACCAAGCAGTATTGCGGCGGCCAACGCCAGAAATTCGGTATTGAAGCTGCCTTTGCCGTAGAGGAACCTGGCGAGCCCGCTATTTATCAGCAGCATCCCCCCCGCCAGCGTCGCCAACAGCGCCATACTTACGCGAATCTGCTTGCCGTAAGTATGTTCGGCGGCAATATCGTCTTTGAAATGTAGATGTTCATGAGCCATAATATCTTTTTATGAATCGCGTCTAATCTGTTTTCGACTTTTGCTCTCTTTCGGTCCGCTGCGATTTGTCGGATTTCGGTTTCAAGGTTGTGTCTCTGCTTATGAGGATTCTGATTTCTTTGGGGCCCGGGCCTTTTGTCGGCTGGATGACGAATTTCTCATCGGCCTTGTCAAGGACGTATTTCACGGCATCCTGGTAAATTTTCTGGATAACAAGCTGCGGGCGTTTGCGGTATTCGGGCAGTAATTGCTGCAAATAATCAGCATTGGCTCTGGCAGTTTCGGCAACTTTCGTGCGGTAGGCCCTCGCCTGCGCGATTTTTTCCTGGGCTGTGCCGGCCAATTGCGACCACAACTGTTCTTTTTCCGCCTCGCTTACAGTTTTGTCGTGCAGGGTCTGGAACAATCGTTCGGCAAGGGGACCAGAGGCCTCGTTGAGGGTGTTTTCGGCGTAGGTCCTGGCCTCACTGATTGCCTTTTGGCTTGTCTGACTGGCCTTAATGGAGGCCAGGAACGCATCATCGACCTGCCTCGGCCAGGTTATGTCGGTCAGATATACGGAGACGACTTTTATGCCGCTTTCGATTTTGTCGAGCCTTTCCTGAAGCAGAGCCGCAACGTGCCTGGGGATTCTGTCCTGGCTTTTGATTGCTTCGTCAATGGTATAATTGACCATCGCGGTAACGACCGAATCCTCGACGAGGTCCTCAAGAAACGGCGTTATGCTTTTGGTCATTACATCGAAGTAAACCTCGCCCGGTTTTACGTCTTCGATATAGACATTTCTGAAGAATCGTTCGGGGTCGTCAATCTGGTAGGTTATCAGCCACTTGCAGTGGATGATGTTGTAATCGCTGCCATCGGAGTCTGCGACGGAGCTTGTTTGTTTCTCGCTTCGAGTAAGACAGTAGCCATCCTGAAGCGGGTTGAGACTGGCTGGGGGGCGTCTTACCTTTTTCGGACCTTCCAGCAGTTCTTCCTTTGTCTGGAAGTACCAGAACGAGTTGACCGGCAGGTCAACTTTTTTCTCCACGGGTATCCTGACGATTTCGTCTATTGGATACGGATAGACCCAGTGCGGGCCGGGGCCGAGGACCCTTTTTTCGCCGACGCCGCGAATCTTTCCGAAATGCAGGACGAGCGCACGCTCATCGGGTCCGACGGTTTTGAAACCCGAGGCGAGAAAGGCGACAATCAGCACAATCATTATTATCTTTAAGATGATAAAGCTGATTCGAAGGGCCTCGGACAGGGACCTGCCGCTGGCGTCGAGCTCTTCGCCGGCAATATTTTTGGACGGCTTAGTCCGGAAGTCCTTATTGTCTTGGCTATTCTGTGTCGGCATAATATTTTGCACCGGATATTACTCTCGCAAAAACATTCCACGGTGTCATCATTTCTTTGGTTCCAGAGCGGGCTTTTCTTTAAGGAGCTTGAAAGGCTCCGAGTCCGTGCTAAGCACGATGGTTGACCTTTCTTGCAGCACCTTTTTGAGCGTTTCGATGTCCTGCAGGAACATTGCAAACTCGGGGTCTTCCTCGAGCAATTTGTAATATTTTGCGGCTTCGGCATCGCCATGGCCTCGTATTGCCTTTGCCCTGGCCTCAGCAGCGGCAAGCAGCTCGGTCTTTTTCGAATCGGCGTCGGTTTTTATCCTGGTTGCCTCGGCGTTCCCCTGTGCAATGGTGGCTTCGGTCCTTCGATTTCTTTCGGCCTTCATCCGCTCAAAGACATCTTTGCTGACATCATCGCTGACTTTAAGCTGCTTTATGCCGACGGTCTTGACTTCGATGCCGTAATTTTGCCTGACGGGTTGTTTGAGGCCGGCGAGCATCTCAGTCTGTATTTCCTCGAATTTTATTTTGTTAGGGTCGCTGTTGACAAATTCGCTGAAGGAGTGCTGGCCGATTACCCTGTTCTGGGTGTCACTTATCTGGCTGAGCAACATACTCTCGGCTTTTTTGACGGTTCCCACGGCCCTGGAGAACTGCAGCGGCTCGGTGATTCGCCAGACAATGTAGGTATTCACGATAATCGGGACGGCCTCTTTGGTTGTCGTCTCGGTGAGGCTGGCTTCGAGGACCCTCGTTCGCGAGTCGAATTTATAAACTCGCTGGATGGGAGGCGGCCATTTGAAGTATAAGCCCGGTGCGGGGATTTGGCGAGTGGGCTTGTCGAAGGTTGTCACCAGTGCGGCTTCTGTCTCTCTTACCTGGAACGAAATAAGGTACAGGACCATAGCTGCAACCAATAGTGCAATGAGAATTATAATTGCTGCGTTTTTCATTTTTCGCTGCTTTCCTCTAAACCGGTTATGTCATACAGACTCGGCACAAGTTTTTCCTTCACGTCCACTATAAAGACCTGCGTATCATTGGTGTCGGCGACCACGAGGTATTTTCGCACGCCCTGCAATGCCTCTTCGAGTGCCTCCAATTTTTGCTGGCGTTTGTAGATTTGCTCTGCCGCCCGGAACGCCTTGAGCTGGTCGGCGAAGCGTTCGCCGGTGGCCTGTGCGAGCGTGGATTTCTCAAAGGCGTAGCTTTGGGCCTCGCGGAGCGTCTTGAATATATCGCCTCTGGCCTTTGCAAAGGCCTCATCCAGTTCGCCGCCGAGCTTTTCGGCATCCGGAGACTGGGTTTGTTGTTTTGCCTGCTGATATTTGGCTGCGAGGTCATAAAGCTGGTCGGCGTCCTCTACCGAGCCGACAAGGGCGCTCAGGCTTTTGTTTCGCTCCGCCTGGGCCTGAAGGATAAGGGCCTGCTTTTTCTGGATGGCGCCGACGACCTTTTGATAATCAGAGGCGACTTCCGGCGGCGGGTGGATGCCCTGCAGGCCAAGAAATACGATTTCGATGCCGAGGTCTGCCCGGTCTGCGGCTTTCTGGATATTTTCGGTCAGGATTTCCTTGGCTTTGGTTCTGCCGGCGCCGAGCAGGCTGTCCTGCAGAGCGACTGGGCCGCGGCCCTGGTCGTCAACCTCAATTTTGGCACCGGCGGCGAATTTGGCAAGCTCGTGATAACAAATGGCCTCGAGTAATTTTTTCGGGTCGCTGTGGCGGTAGAGGTATGAATACAAATCCTTCACCCTGTACTGGACGGGGATGTTTGCCTTGACGAAACTCACGGGCATCGCCCCTTCAGGCAGGTTTGTGCCGTAATATTGGCTTGCGACAATCACGCTGTATTCCTGCTCGAAATGGGTTTTGCCCCAGAGCAGCGGCTCACGAACGACCTCGTTGGTCTTCGGGTCGATTTTGGGGACGAAGCCGATGTTGAGTTCGGCGATTTTTCTTGTGGGATATTTGTAGGCGATGTCGATTGGCCAGGGCCATTTGAAGGTGAGGCCTGACTCTGCGCGCCTGATTTGATTTGCATTGTTTAAGGGGTTGCCGAAGCGCTCTATTATTGCCTCCTCATCGGGGCCTACCACGACGATGCAGCTTAATAAATACAGCGTAACGGCGGCAAATAAGACCAAAGGCACAATCGCCCTTTCGAGGAGCTTGTAAAACCAGGTTTGCGAGACCTTGAAGCCGAACTGATAATCGATGGTGCTTGCGACGCTGCGGAATATGCCGCCGGGTTCATTGATAAGGCCAAGCAATCTGCTGTCGAAGGCACTTCTGCTGTACTGGTCCTTCAATCTCGGGCGGTATATGTCGAACACCGCGTTCAGGGCGGTCTCTACGCCCAGCACGACCAAAAGTGCGGGGACGGCCAGCGTGATGACTTTTATCAGGACGGAAACCTTGAATTGCACAAGCGCCAGGCCTATCGCCAGGGCAAAGCACAGGATGGCTACGGCGAGCAGGGAGCTGCCGCCGGCGCGTAAGGGTCTCCAATAAGGCTGGGTCGAGAGGCCGGTGGCATAACGAGAGACCAGAAAGCCCACGAATGCGATGGCTGTCAGGAAGATTGCACAAAGCAGCGGCTGTTTTACTTCGATTTCAGCCCCACCGGGGATGGTTTTCAGCAGGTATAGGCCTATGGCTATCTGATAGACGGCGATGACGGCGGAGAATATGGGAAGGAACCATTTCTCCAATATCTGGAGGCGGTGCTGGGCGACGGCGAATAAGGCGGCACGTTCGCCCTTTGCCTGAAAGATTGTGGCGGCCTTTTCGTCGCCGGCCAACTGACTCATATCGAGCTTTTCCTGCTCGGCGAGGGCACGCTGATGGAACTGGATGAGCAGGACGAGCCAAATCAGTGCGGCCGAGAGCAGCAGCCAGCTAATTGCGGAGATTGCGAAGCAATTGCTCCAGCGGCCTAAGAAGAAGATGATACCGAAAAAGAGGACGCTGAGAATCAGAGAAATCAAGGCAGCGTGTTCAGGGCGTTTGGATGTTGTAGGCATTGTTTATCTCGATTTTACGATTAGAACAAAATAACCATAAAGCAGTATTAAGAACTATCTCAAATTACTATGGGCAGAGCACTGGCCCCCGCGTCTTCTGTCGAAGACAGAAGCGGGGGTTCAGGGCGACAAATTTGTGACTTCCCATTCAATATAGCCATAACCTCTTTACAAAATAGAGGTTGTGTAATATAACAACAAACGCAATTATAGTATAGGGGCAACCGCGAAAAAAAATTAAGTCCCAGAATCGGGCGAAAGCCCGCACGGTTCGGGTGACTGGGTCGCAGATAAAAGCCGGTAATGACTTATGCATAAGTTACTGACGATAGCAAGAAACACATTCGTAGAGACACTCAGACAGCCGGTCTATGCCATAATCATTGTCGCCGCATTGTTTCTGTTCCTTCTCAGCCCATCCGTGACGATGTACACGATGAGCGACGACAATAAACTGCTGCGAGAATTAGGATTATCTACGCTGTTTTTGAGCAGCTTGTTCATAGCAGTATTTTCGGCATCGGGGGCGGTGGCGGAGGAGCTGGAGAATAAGACTATAACCACGGTCCTGAGTAAGCCCGTCCAACGTCCGATATTTATTATTGCCAAGTTTCTGGGCGTTATTGCGGCGGTGGCGCTGGCGCACTATATCTGCACGATAGCCCTGCTTATGGCAATCAGGCATGGGGTGCTCGAATCGGCGTCGGACACTCGCGACTGGACCGTTATAAGTGCGGCGGCAGCAGCGGCAGGTGCAGCACTTTTGCTAAGTGCTTTTCTGAACTATTCTTATGACTGGAAGTTTTCTTCGACAGCCATTGTGCTGGCTGCGATATTCGCTACGATAGGGATAGTGTTTCTGGCCTTTATGGACAGGAACTGGAAATTTAACCCCAGGAACAACGGCATAAACGCGGTGGACATCTATGGCTCGGTTCTGCTATTGCTGGCGGCGATTATAATTGTGGCGCTGGCGGTGGCGTTTTCAACTCGGTTCAACGTGGTGGTGACGCTGTCGGCCTGCATCGGGATATTTTTGCTCGGCCTTATAAGCGATTACGCTTTTGGCAGGTTTGCGGAGACCTCGCTCTGGGCAAAGGTCGGCAGATTCATCGTGCCGAACCTGCAGGTCTTCTGGATTAGCGATGCAATTTATGAAGGCAGCACGGTGCCGCTTAAATATATCCTGATAACCGGTGCGTATGCTGTGTGCTATGCGGCGGGGATACTTTCATTGGCCGTTGCGCTATTCCAGAGAAGGCAAGTAGGCTGAATAATCGATTCCGCCATACGGCGGCGGATCTGCGATATTGATTATTGATTATTTTCAAGGACTTTCACCACGGCGATTTCGTCGCAGTTCTGCTGCTTGGGGCAGCGGGCACAATCCTTCCAGACCTTCATCGGCAGCGAATCCATCTCGACTGTGTTGAAGCCGAGCTTTTCAAGAAAGCCGGGCTTTAGCGTAAGGGCAAATACACGCGGCAGGCCGAGCTGATGGGCCCTTTCCAGAGCGGCACAGACGAGCGTTTTCCCGATTCCTTTGCCTGTGTGGTCGTTATCGACTGCGAGTGATTTTATTTCCGCAAGGTCCGACCAGATAATCTCCAGGGCGCAGCAGCCGACCACCTGGCCATCGAGTTCGGCGACGGTGAAGCTCTGAAGGTTTTCGTAAATGTCAGCCAGTGAGCGAAACAACATCATATCGCGTTCGGCGTAGTAATTGATGAGGCCATACATCGCCTTGGCATCCGAGATTTTTGCGCTGCGTACGTTCATACGCTCAAAAGTATAATAATTGCCTTTGGAACTGCAAAGGAAATCTCAATGCAATAGATATCTCAGAGAATAACTAAAAAAGACTGGAAAAACGATTGGAACTCGTATATCGTATTGCGATGACCGGTGGTAAAAACCCGCCGTGAAACGGCAGGCTAAATACTACAAACTGTAAACTACGAACTGTGAACTAACTTATGCGATTTATACTTATTGACAAGGTTGTTTCGTTAGAGAGCGGCAAGAGGATAAAGGCGGTCAAGGGCGTTTCGCTGGCTGAGGAGTATCTGGCCGACCATTTTCCTGCGTTTCCGGTGCTGCCGGGGGTGCTGTTACTGGAGGGGCTGATTGAATCGGCATCGTGGCTTGTGCGGGAGGCGGAGAATTTTGCGCACAGTATGATATTGCTTGAACAGACACGGAATGTAAAATATAAAAGCTTTCTGCCGCCGGGCGAGCAGATAGAATACAGCGTTGATGCGAAGGCCATCGAAGAAAACGTCAGCAGCTTTACCGGCGTCGGGGTATCGGCAGGCGAGCAGATTGTAGAGGCACGGTTTGGCCTGCGGCATTTTAACCTCGCTTCGCAGAATCCGGCAATGGCGGCGGTGGATGCGAGGATTATTGAAAGTTTGAAGCAGCGCTGGAAAATATTGTGGCGCTAAATTGACAGCAGCGTTCGGGTATGGATTGTTAAGGAACCGAGTTTACCGGAGGTAAAAAAGTATGGCAGTGAGTCGGGATGAGATTTCTCAGCAGGTTCAGGGAGTTTTGGTCGATGCGCTGGGAGTTGACGACAACGAGGTTGCGCCGCAGTCAACATTAATGGGAGATTTGGGGGCGGAGAGCATCGATTTTCTGGATATTGTGTTTCGGCTGGAGAAGGCCTTCGGGATAAAGATTCCGCGGGAGGAGCTGTTCCCCGCTGAGAGTTTGATGAATAGTCCGCAGTTTATCAGCAACGGCAGGTTGACCGCAGCGGGATTGGAGGAGCTGCGAAAGAGGCTGCCGCATACCGATATCACTACATTTGAGAAAGACCCCAATATCAATAAATTGGGTGACTTATTTACCGTCAACACTATCGTCAATTACGTTGAGAATAAACTAAATGCTGCTTAAGATAGCAGCGGTTTTGGGGATTTCAACGGCAGGAGTGCACGAAGGTGAGCCTGCCGTTCGTTTTAGAATGGGCAAAAGATGCGATGGATTTGGATAGACAAGTTTGTTGAGTTTGACAGCGGGCAGCGTGCGGTTGCAGTCAAAAATGTGACGCTTGCCGAGGAGCATCTGCACGACCACTTTCCGGGTTTTCCCGTGATGCCGGAGAGCTTGATGATTGAGGCAATGGCACAGACCGCCGGGATACTTGTCGGCGAGGCAAAGAACTTCAAGGAAAAGGTGATTCTGGCGAAGATTAAAAAGGCAGTATTTTTTGATTACGTAAAGCCGGGGGACACGATAAGAATAGATGCGAAGATTGAATCGATTGCTCCGGAGGCGGCGAGCACCACAGGCAGGATTACCTGCGGCGAAAAGATAATTGCCGAGATAGATTTGATGTTCAGCCATATAGACCAGAATCTCGCGGGCAAGGAGTTCCCGAAGGAGAATTTTGTGTTTACCGGTATGTTTGAGTCGCTTCTGCGGGATGTGCTTATGGCCGGGGGCAGGCAGAAATCGGAGCAGGACCGATGAGTTCGGCTCGCGTGGTAATAACCGGCCTTGGTGCGACAAGCCCGCTGGGACTATCCGTCAAAGATATGTGGGCAGGTCTTTGTGCGGGCAGGTCGGGGGTTAGCAGAATCACGGCGTTCGACCCCGCGGGCTTCCCGTGCAAATTGGCCGGCCAGGCGCCGCCTTTTAACATCCAGCAATATGTGCCCAAGACCTATCGCAAGGCAACCAAGCTGATGTCGAGGGACATTGAGCTGTCGGTCATAGCGGCAAACGAAGCGCTCATCAGCAGCGGGCTAATTACAAAAGGTATCGACCCGGAGAAGGTCAATATCAATCCGGAGCGTGTCGGAATCAATCTCGGGGCGGGACTTATAAGCTGCGACCTCGTTGAGCTGGCGCCGGCGGTGGCGGCGAGCGTTAGCGATGGAAAATTTGACATCCGGAAGTGGGGAAAAGAGGGACTGGGGCTGGTGCCGCCATTGTGGTTGCTGAAGTATCTGCCGAATATGCTTGCCTGCCATATAGGTATTATTCACGATATTCAGGGTCCCAGCAATACGATTACGTGCGGCGAGGCCTCGGCCCATCTGGCGATAGGCGAGGCGGCCCAGATTATCGCACGCGGAGATAGTGACATTGTGCTGGCCGGCGGTGCGGAAACAAAGGTCACCCCAATGGACGTAACACGCCAGTGCCTGCTCAAAAGGGCCAACACTGAAGATAATGACAAACCCGACTCGGCGTGCAGGCCGTTTGACGCCGATGCCGGAGGTTCGATTTTCGGCGAAGGCGCCGGCATAGTGGTTCTGGAAAATATAGAGAGCGCCCGAAAACGAGATGCAAAGATTTACGCTGAGGTAGTCGGCATCGGACAAAGCGCCAGTATCAACCCGGCGTATGAACATCTCGAGCAGGATGGCAGAGGGCTTCAGATAGCCATCGAAAAAGCAATTGCAAGTGCGCAGATAAAACCTGATGACCTGGATTTGGTCATTCCGCACGGGACAGGGATAGCTGCGGATGATTTGGCGGAGGCGAAGGCGATTTACACTGCTTTGGGCGAAACGGCGAGTAAGGCCGCGGTCTGGCCGACGAAAAGTATGATGACCAATACAGGCGCTGCGGGCGGGGCGCTTGATGTCATCGCCGCGGTTTGTGCGATGGCTGAAGGCAGAATACCTGCTGCAAAGAACTGCGATAAGAAAGCACAGGGCTGCCGGCTGAATATTGTAACGCAGATGCAGCAAAGAGAAGTTCGCTGTGCGCTATGTTGCAGTTATACATTCGGCGGGCAGACGGCGGCAGTCGTGCTGAAAAGACCGGATTGAATGTCGAATTACGAATTATGAATAATGAACCGCATACAAGAACATCTGAGGGCAGTTAGGTGGCTGAACGAGTCGTGATAACAGGGATGGGCATCGTGTGCCCGCTGGGAAATGATGTGGAGACGCTCTGGCAGGCGATATTGGCGGGCAAGAGCGGGATGGCAAAGACAACCATTTTTGATGCCTCAACATTCCCATCCACGTTCGATGCCGAGGTCAAAGATTACGACTTTACGAAGCGCACGAGAAACCCGCAGTTGCACAAATACAGCGGCCGGGGTTCAGCGTTCGCCATTGGCGCGACCGTGGAGGCCTGCAGGCAGGCGCGGATTGATGTAGAGACTTCGTCGCCAAATGATGGAATCGACCGCAGCAGGTTAGGGATTTACCTTGGTGCGGGAGAAGGTTCTCTCGATAACGATGCATTTTTTGCCGCAATAGTTGAAGGGTGGGACGCAGGCAAAAACCAGATGAACTGGAATCGCTGGGCGCAGGCAGCTTTTAGTAAAATGAGCCCGATGCGAGAGCTTGAGCAGGAGCCGCACATGCCGGCTGCACATATCGCGATGCTTACAGGAGCGCGAGGGCCGGTGAGAAGCTGTCTTACCGCCTGTGCGGCGAGCACACAGGCGGTTGGCGAGGCAATGATGCTAATCCGCAAAGGCGATGCCGATGTGATGATTGCCGGCGGGACGCATTCGATGATACACCCCCTGGGCGTTACGGGTTTCAACCGGCTCACCGCCCTATCGACAAGAAATGACAGCCCCGAGACGGCATCGAGGCCGTTCTCGGCAAGCAGAGACGGCTTTGTGCTCGGCGAAGGCGCGGCGATTTTGATTCTTGAGAATCTGGCGTCGGCGAAAAAAAGAGGCGTGAAAATTCTGGCGGAGGTCATCGGCTACGGCAGCAGCTCCGATGCGTTCAGGGTTACGGATATGCACGAGGAGGGCAGAGGACCGATTCAGGCAATGAATGCGGCGATTGCCGACGCGGGCATCAGCTACAAGGACATTGACTACATAAACACGCACGGCACGAGCACGGCGGAGAACGACTTTATAGAAACAAAGGCCATCAAGGGGGTCTTTAAGGAAAGGGCAAAGGACGTCCCTGCCAGCAGCGTCAAGAGTATGCTTGGTCATCTGATTGGCGCAGCCGGTGCCGCGGAATTGATTACGTGCGTTCTGGCGATACGTGATAATATCGTTCCGCCGACGATGAATCTGAATGACCCCGACCCGAAACTTGATTTGGATTATGTCCCGAATAAACCCAGAAAAATGCCGGTCAATGTCGCAATGAACGAGTCCTTTGGATTCGGCGGGCAAAATAATGTGGTGATCATTAGACGCTTTCAGTAAACCATACATCACAGCACGAAATACGATATACGAAATACGAGACACGAGCAATGATTGATATAAAGCAGATACGAGAAAATCCGGAAAGATTTGAAAAGGCCGCTAAGGACAAGGGCTTCGATGTCAATATTCAGGAATTGTGGCGGCTGGACCAGGCAATCAGGAACGCGAGAGCTAAGCTGCAGGATATTCTCACCGAGAAAAATAGAATCGGCAAATCGATTCCGAAATTGTCTGGAGCCGAGAAACAGGCGGCGCTAGCGCAATTAGCAAAATTGAAACAGGATGAAGCGGCTTACGAGACCAGGGTTACAGAGATTCAGCCGAAGATTGACGAATTGATGTTGCTTGTGCCACAGCCAGCCGATGATGATGTGCCGCTGGGTAAGGATGACACAGAGAATGTTGAGATAAAAAGAGTCGGCGAGGTGCGGCAATTTGACTTTGAGCCAAAGGACCACGTGCAGTTGGGCCTGGCTCTGGGCATTATAGATGTCGAACGAGGGGTGAAATTAGCAGGGACGAGAAATTACTTCCTCAAAGGCGACGGGGCACTATTGCATTGGGCGGCGCTTCGGTTTGCAATGGACTTTATGGTCGGCAGAGGCTATGTGCCGCTTGCGGTGCCGCTTCTTATGAAAGATGAGGCGATGAGAGGAACCGGCTATTACCCCGGCTCCGAAGAGCAGACGTATAGAATGGAAAAAGATGAGCTTAGTCTGGTGGGGACTGCTGAGGTGCCGCTGACGGCTTATCGAATGGGGGAGATATTGGATGCCGAGGAGCTGCCGTTAAAGTATGTGGCTCTGTCGAGCTGCTTCAGGCGTGAGGCCGGCGCCGCCGGCAAAGACACTTATGGGCTTTACAGAATCCATCAGTTCGACAAGGTTGAGCAGGTGGTCATCTGCAAAAATAGCATCGAAGAGAGCAATAAATTCCACGAAGAGATTTTAGCCAATGCCGAGGCGGTAATGCAGGCGCTGGAGCTGCCCTACCGAGTTGTGAACGTCTGCACAGGCGACCTGGGGAGAGGCCAGGCGAAGAAATACGACATAGAGGCCTGGATGCCTTCGCGCAGGCGATATTCGGAGACACACAGCGCAAGCAAACTCTATGAGTTCCAGGCAAGGCGGATGAACCTCCGCTACAGAGATGATAAGTCGAAAATCGAAAATCGAAAATCGAAAATCCAATACTGCCATACGCTCAACAACACTGTAATCGCTTCGCCGCGGATATTGATACCTATCTTAGAGCTTTATCAGAACGCCGATGGCTCGGTGACAATGCCGAAAGTCCTTCGGCCATATATGAGGGGAAGAGAAAAAATAGTTCGTTGTTCGTAGTTCTTCGTAACGCGTTAATTGATTAGTGTCATTCCCGCGAAAGCGGGAATCCAGACCGCCAAAGTCGGGTTTGTACGTCTGGATTCCGGCTCAAGGCCGGAATGACAGTCTCTGGTTTCAATAGTTTGGAGTACAGTTCTAAGATTGAAGGATTTGTTATGAGCAGGATTGTGCCGGTATTGCTTTTGATTGGTTCGAATGTGTTTATGACTTACGCCTGGTATGGGCATCTGAAGGACCTCAAGGGTAAGCCGATTTTGCTGGCGATTATCGTCAGCTGGGGCGTGGCTTTTTTCGAATATTGCCTTCAGGTGCCGGCCAACCGGATTGGCTTTCAATTCTATTCGCTTCCGCAGCTAAAGGTGATGCAGGAGATTATTACGATAAGCGTATTTGCGGTATTTGCAGTGGTCTATATGAAAGAGCCGTTAAAGCTCGATTTCCTCTGGGCCTCTTTGTGCCTTGCCGGCGCCGCCTATTTTATGTTCCGCCATTTGGCTGCGACATAGCAAACGGTAAAGGTTTACGGCCGTCCGCCAAATATGGATGATATACGGCGAAAGTTGGAATTGATTGACCAGCAGCTTGCGGGCGGGCCGAATTTTCTTGAGCGAACCGTAAATACATCTCCCCTTGCTATTGTCGCTTTGGGTCTGATAGCAGGGATTGGCATACAGAACTTGTTGTTCGAGTCACGGGCCACGAGTTATGAATCACGATTCGCCTGGCTATGGGTTGCGCTATTAGTCTTTTTCGCGGCGTCAGCTTTCACACTCTTTACCATTCACAGACAAAGGCCTCGGCCGCAGATAATTGCGGTTGTCGCATTCGGTTTTTTCCTGTGTCTTGGTGCGATTCGGCTGGATAGTTTCTACCATTCAAAATCAAATGACATACGCAATTTTGTTACTGATGAGCCGAAGTTAGCGACAATTCGCGGGCTGATTGTTACTGAACCATATATTCAGGACAACAACGATTGGAAATTCGCAAGATTTAAGTTCACCGACCCTGCCAGCAGTTTCTACCTGAAGGTTAGCGAAGTGGAAACCCTTGTCGGCTGGGCAAAAGCAACCGGCACTGTTCGTGTGCAGGTTGACGGGCCGGTGCTGGATTTGAAAGCGGGCGATTATGTCCAGATGTATTGCTGGCTGGATAAGTTCAAACAGCCGACAAATCCGGGGCAATTCAATACGGCAAAGTATCTATCGAGGAAGAATATCTTTGTGGCTGCTTCCGTGCCTTTGCGGGATGCTATTGAATTACTATTGAAGAATAGTTCCACAGGGACTTTTGTAAAAATAAAAAGGCGTCTGCAGGAAATAGCCGGCCAGGCGCTGCGAGGTGATTTGGATATAGAGGGCCAGAACTATGCCCTGCTGCAGGCATTGGTGCTTGGCTATAGAACAAAAATCGATAGTGACACCTACAGGGCGTTTCAAAAGACAGGGCTTTTGCATTTTTTATGCCTGTCGGGAATGAACTTCGGGATTTTGATTGGGGTTATCTGGTGGTTATGCAAAACAGCAGGCCTGATGAAACCCGCCCGTGCTGTTATCTGCATTTTTGCAGCGGTTATATTTCTTCTGGTTGTCCCGCCGAATGCACCTGCGTTAAGAGCGGGCATCATAAGTTTTGTTTTCTGTGCATCATTTTTCTTTCGGCGGCGTCCAAATTCTTTCAATTCACTTTCACTGGCAGCGATAATCCTGCTGCTTATAGAGCCGACGCAGTTGTTCGAGGCCGGCTGGCAATTGTCGTTTGCATCGGTGCTGGGAATACTATTATTCTGCCAGCGGATTCTTTTTTTCTTATATGAGAAGATTACAGGTCATTCATGGTTCACTGACCTTCCGAAAACCAGGCCGTTTTTCCAGATTGTCCCAAGACCCGGGCCATACGCACTCCAACTACTCTCGACTGGCATTGCAGCGTGGGTCGGCAGCGCAGGAATCCTGCTATACCAGTTTTACACAATCAACTACCTGACGAGCATCTGGACGGTGATTGTCTCGCCGCTGATAGGCGTCATATCAGTTTTTGGTTATGTTAAAATAGTTCTGGGATTGTTTCTTCCAAGTGCAGCAGCAATGCTGGATATGGTGATAAGGCCGCTGTCCGACCTTTTGATATGGGTTGTAAAACTTTTTGCCGGCTGGAACATATCGGAGATACTTTTAGGCAAAGTATCACCTGCGGTGGTTATCCTCTATTATGCTTTTTTACTTTTTGCTTTTTTTGTTCACTTTCGCAGGCCCTTTGTGAAAAAACTGATATGTGCAGCAGTCGCTCTTGTGATAATTGTTTCTTTAGGTGCTGCAAAATGGCACAGGACCTACAGGGATGATTTAGTTTTGACCTGTCTTGACGTCGGCCACGGGCAGGCGATACTGGCCCAGCTTCCGGGCAGAGCTAATATCCTGTTCGATGCCGGCTCGCTGCAAAAAGCCAATGTCGGCGGACGAGTAATTGCACCATTTCTGGATTACAGCGGAATTAGCAGAATTGACGCCATTGTCATCAGCCATAAGGATATAGACCATATCAACGGCATACCAGAGATTGTCGAAAATTGTAAAGTCGGTGCAGTTTATGCCGATGAAGTTTTTTTTGATGAAGCGCAAAAGGGCGGTGCAACAAAATTTCTTAAGGACTACCTTGCAACAAAAAATTTGGAAATTAAACACATAGATACCAACCTGAGTTTTGAAAGCCCGGCTAACATAAAGACGCTTTGGCCAATAAAGGACATGCCGGAAGAGCAATTAAGTGACAATGACAAATCGCTTGTATCATTGATACAATTTGCAGGCGTCAAAATGCTTTTGTGCTCCGACATCGAAAAATTTGCACAAACACAACTATTTCAGACAATTCCTGACCTTAAAGCAGATGTTGTCGTTATTCCCCATCACGGCTCAACAAGAACCTCAGATGCCGATTTTCTGGAAAAGCTTGCTGCCGATATTTTGATAGTCAGTTGCGGCCGAACCGACTTTGAAAGGCAAAAGAAGGCGGGACGAAGTCCCGCCTCGCGTTCATTCTATACTGCTGAAGACGGAGCTATTACCGTCACCATCACCAAAGACGGCACAATAGGAACTACGGCGCTCGCCAGGCAACAAAGATAGCCTTCGTATTAGAGCGAAGGCTATCTTTCCATATCCTTAGTCTGGACTCATACGGTAGTATCCGCCAGAGGCAGAGCAATCTTACCGCATGTGGACAACGATTTCGACCCTGCGGTTTTTTGTCTTGCCGGCGGTTGTCGTGTTGGAAGCAATGGGCTGGCTTTCCCCACATCCTACCGCCCGGATTTTATCCTCAGAAATACCACGCTGGATAAGGTATCGAGTCACCGTAAGGGCGCGTTGGGCCGAGAGTTCCCAGTTGTCTTTCCATTTTGATTTTTTGATGGGGTCTGTATCAGTATGCCCGACGACAGCTATCGGTCTGCCGGCATATTTATCCCGCAACACCGACTGAATATGGTCAAGCTCAGCAATGCTTGCCTTTTTCAGCTCTGCTTTACCGGAGTCAAATAGTAGCGCATCCGGCAGTGTCACTGTAATCGTGCCTGCAGCAGGGTTGAATTTGACGTCGTAACCTGGTCCGAAACCGGTGGCCTCAGCCGGCGACTTCTTCAGCACCTCAATCTGTTTCTGGAGCTCGTCGATTGTCTGCTGATTTTGCGTAACCTGTTCGGCGAGCTGGCCTTTTTCCGTCCTCTCCCGCTCGAGCAAGCCCTTTACATTCTCGTTCTCCACATTCAGGCCTACATATTTTTTCTTCCAGTTTGTGCACCCGGGTAAAAGAGCAAACGATACCAGGCAAGTTAACAGAATGGCCATTTTTTTGTTGGTGATGCGCATCTGAATTCTCCTTAATTCCTTTAACATTTTAACGATAAAACATAAAACTTATACGGTCACGAATCCAATCGTGTGAAATCATAACAACAAATACGCCCAAAGACAAGAAAGGACCATAGGGAATTTGTCGAATTTTTTTGAAAAACATCTGGAAGCCCGCCCAGGCGAGTCCGAAGAATGGTGCGATGAAAAATGCCACGATGACAAAAAGCGGACCCACCACTGCCCCCGCAGCGCCCATAAGGTGCACATCGCCCATACCCATTGCCTCTTTGCCGAAGGCCAGCGTTCCGAGTATTCGGACCGCCCAGACGACGCCGCATCCTGCGAAATAGCCCCACAGACTGCCCAGAAGTCCAGCAATGACAGGATGTTGCATCGGGAAGCTGTTGCGTGTTTCAAGCGGGATGACTCGGCGGACAATCCAGAAGGCCGCGATTGAACAGAAGATAATCGGCAGCAAAAAGATTATCTCGCGGCAGCTTTCCAGCCGGTGATTAGGCTTCGGCTGGGGCGGTTGGCTCTCCGGGCCGGGTGAACCGGCTTCTACCTGTGCCTGTTTTTCGACCATACGATTCCAGTCCTCGGCGTTTTCCGATTCGTAACTTCTTTTGATTAGGCCGGTTACCACCAGCCCCCAGGATATTGCCAACCCTATTGCTGCTCCTGCGGCAAGCGCCCCGGCATCGGCAGAGGCCCTCGGCAAAAGCGAATACGCCCAAATCAGGGAAGGGTGAATGATGTAGGGGCCAACCGCTGAGGCAACAAATCCTACGGCGGTAACTAACCAGCAGACAGACAACGGGATGACCCAGTATTCGAGGTCGATTGCTGAGACGGCAATGAAGGCGCCTAAAAGGATGATGGATGTAAGGTAGATTAGCCAGCCGCCGCCCGGAAACGGCTTGAGGCCGCTGCGCAAGTCCGTATGGAAATACAGGATGAAAAGGCCGAGAAAAACAAGGGCTGTCAGCAGCTCAATAATAAAATAACGTGCCGAGATTGGCGCCTTGCAGTGCCGGCATTTGGCCCTTAGCAGCAGCCACGAAACAATCGGTATATTGTCATAGAAGCGGATGTGCTGACCGCAGGCGGGGCAGGATGAACCGGGCGTTATCAGGGATTTGTCTCGCGGCAGGCGATAAATAACAACATTCAGAAAGCTGCCCACACAGGAGCCGAACGCAAAAACAAAGATAAACCAAATCCAGTCCGGTACTGCTGCCACAATGCCTCCTTTGCAAAAGCGGCACTTACATAAACAAGACCTTGTGCTCCTACGCCTTTGTGCTTTTCCGTCCTTTTCTGTTGATTATACCGGCCACCTTCGCCGGCAAGCCGAACAGGCGTATAAAGCCGGTCGCATCAGTCGGGTTGTATTCGGCGCCCATTTTGAAGCTTGCCAAATCGGTGCGATATAAACTATTTGGACTTTTGACGCCGGCGGGTGTGCAGCGGCCCTTGAACAATTTCATCCTGACTTCGCCGGTAACGTTCCGCTGAGTAACATCGATAAAGGCATCGAGCGCTTCACGCAGTTGAGTGAACCACAGGCCATAATAGACAAGCTCGGCGTATCGCAAAGCGACCTGCTGCTTGTAATGCAAAGTTTCTCTGTCGAGCGTAAGGCTTTCAAGACAATCGTGAGCGGCCATCAGGATTGTTCCGCCGGGCGTCTCATACACGCCGCGTGATTTCATCCCGACCAGCCGATTCTCCACCAGGTCCACTTGGCCGACGGCGTGTTTGCCGCCGAGCCGATTGAGCATTTCAACGATTTTGACGCCGCCGGTTTTTTTACCGTTGAGTTTTACCGGCACACCCTGCTCGAAACCGATTACTACATACTCCGGCTGGCCGGGCGCTTTCGAGACCGGGCTGGAGATAACAAACAACCCATCCTTCGGCTCATTGGCAGGGTCTTCGAGGTCGGCGCCTTCGTGGCTTATGTGCCAGAGGTTGCGGTCGCGGGAGTAAATTTTCTTCTTTGACTGCTCAATCGGAATTTTATGCTTCCTTGCGTAATCTACAGCCGCTTCGCGAGACGTTAGCGTAAAATTCGGGTCCTTCCAGGGCGAGATGATTTTCAGCAATGGGTCAAGGGCCATATAGGTTACTTCAAACCGCACCTGGTCGTTGCCTTTGCCTGTTGCACCGTGAGCAACAGCGGTCGCACCTTCGGCGTGGGCGACATCGACCTGATGCCTGGCGATTAAAGGCCGGGCGATGCTCGTGCCAAGCAGATATGCCTTTTCGTAAATCGCGCCAGCCTTGAGCATCCGCCAGAGGTAATCCTCGACAAATTCTTTTCGCAGGTCCTTGACTATGCACTTGATTGCGCCGCTTTTGAGGGCCTTTTGCTTGATGCCGGCCAGCTCTTCGCCTTGGCCGAGGTCGGCTGCAAATGCTATCACCTTGTAGCCGTAGGTCTCTTTCAGCCACGGCAGAATCACACTCGTATCCAGCCCGCCACTATACGCTAATACAACTTTTTCATTCTTTGCCATTTTTATCCTCACGAAACTGCTATTTTCAAAGCAGGGATTATAACTATTATCTGAAGGTAAGACAATTAAAAGGAATAATCTAACCGCAGAAAACTGCAGAGAATCAGCACAATTTTAGGCGGGGTTTGCTGCCTGTGAATAAATTGTCTCCAGCGACTGCAGGATATGCCGTCGCCGGATATAGTTTTTGCTTGCCTCGACAGACTGTCGCTCAACGAGGTCCGCCTTGTGTCCCAGAATTTCCGATAGTTCATTCTCCATACTGTACTTTCCAAGAAACATGTTTTTAGGCGGCCAGTTTCAATAGCTTATAAAACTGGCGTACGATTTTCTGCGTTTTACGGTCATGAGCAGAAGTTGCAAAAAATGTCCTTTCCAGAATCTCAC
>Ga0315282_10006481_pt1 | contig 19578 bp, 15 predicted proteins | sample YL17G07_20_MG_FD_203693 | JGI IMG/M metagenome (GOLD analysis project Ga0315282, IMG submission 203693) | Sediment microbial communities from Yellowstone Lake, YNP, Wyoming, USA - YL17G07_20 | ecosystem: Environmental > Aquatic > Freshwater > Lake > Sediment | place: USA: Wyoming | collected... | reverse complement strand
AGAGACAAGATCCGGAAGATGAAGTATCAGCCTCCGGTGAGCGTTATGATGGCTGAATTTGAGCTCAGAAACTTCATCGACGGAAAGCGCAGCATCGCCGAGATCCGGGACGCGGCCTCAGCCGAGTACGGCCCGCTGCCTATCTTGGATGTTGAGAAATATGTGAACTTCTTGCAAGAGCTGGGGATGGTAGAAATCAAAAAGAAGTGAGCCGTGAGCCGTGAGCCGTTCAAATAAAAATCAGGATACGCCTGACTCCTGCCCCTTCACTCCTCACAGATTCTTTATTTTTGAAATAGCTTTCCCAACTCTGCCATCAGGTCCAGGTTCTTCTCCACCTCAATGAGCGGGATCTTCTTTTCGTTGGCGATGGTCGTGAAGCGGCCGTCGACATTCCCTTCTTTATTGACCACCAGGAGATCTGATTTGGGCGCTACGGCGTCGATGCTCTGTTCATCGGTGGTATCGCCCGCAGCCGCTCCCTGGGCCCGCCTTTTCATCCCCTCGATGTGAGCTCCGATAATTTTGATGCCCTCGCGGCGCGCCTCATCGATCAGCTCACCCGTTCGCTTCAGTTCATCATCGATGGAAATGCCGGCCGCTCCCATTCCCTTGAGGCTCGCTCCCATGGTGACGATCAACGATTTATATGGGGTACCCGCGTCTTTTTTTGTCTTCAGGTCTTGGGATGTGGCGAGGGGCGCGAATTCGAAATTGACCTTGAGCTTTTGGAGGATAACCTTGAGCATCACCGGTGCCGGACTCTGTCCGCAGGAGGCGATGAGGACAGGCTCTTCGGCCTTGAGCGCCTGGCCTTGCCCGCCCGCCCAGGAAATGGACAGGTAGGTAATTAGGCTCAACGCAATGAGAATCAAAAAACGTTTATGATTTCTTTTCATCAGATTTTCTCCTTTTCTTTGCCCTGTTTGAGGGTTTCAATGGCTATGCTATAAAAATTATCAAGGATGGTCAACTTTGCTCTGCGCAGCGTAAAGCCAGTCCGATCAATTATGGAACATAGTTTCGGATGGCGCCGGAGGCCACCCTCGGGACCCCGTAGCGGAGGGGGAGCCGTCGGCTTGTCCGACGGGGGAACCGACGGGACTGGTTCCCCGGGGTCCGGGGGCCAGAGGGTGGCCTCCAGCGCCACCTCAAATGTGAAAATAGCGCCAACGATTGGGTTTGTCTTAATAGCCTTGAGCAAGTCCGCTGCCGCGGGGATCGGAACCTCCATAAAAGCGAATCGGATGGCCTTTATCATCGTAAACGATGACCAGGCCGTGGGCGTCGCCGAGCCCGCCAGGAGGATTTATGACTCTCAGCTTGTGGCCGAGCGCGGCCAATTCCAGCTGGACGTTTTCCGGAATTCCCGCCTCGATCAGTATGCTGTCCGGCTCGTCAAAGCTTAACCGGGGAGCCGAAATGGCGGCCTGGATGTCCATTCCGAAATCGACCAGGTTCATGACCATCTGGGGCACGGTTTGCCCGATCGTATGTCCTCCGGGAGTACCGAGGGCGGCCCAGGCCCGGCCCCCGCGGAGGAGGATGGTTGGGCAGTCGCCGGAGAGTTTCCGGTGTCCGGGGTGCGCGTCCATCGGGTTCCCTTTGGGTTCGAAGGTGCAGTAGGACAGCGAATTGTTGAGCCAGAGCCCGGTGCCGGATGGCATGATGCGACTCCCGAATAAGTTGCCTAAGGTCTGGGTCGCGCAGACGATGTTTCCCCGCGCGTCGGCGACAACAAAATGGGTGGTGTGCCGGGAAGGGGAGCCCTCCAGGCCAGGATAAACAAAGGGCTTCGCTTTGGCCGGATCGATCCTTGCGGCCTGCTCCTTCCAGTAGCCCGCTGAGAGGAGCACTTTCAGAGGAGGCGGCGTGATCTCCGGATCCCCGGCGTATTTTAACCGGCACCAAAAACCATGCTTGGTTGTCTCGATGAAGCGGTGCAGCGTGGGAAGGGTATTATGGCCCATCTTGGCCACGTCGAACTGAGCCATCAAACCCAGCCGGATAAGCGAATCGAAGGAGGTGGCAGGCGGCGACGCGGTAAAAACGTCGCAGTCACGGTAGGCGATGTGAATGGGCTCCCACCACTCGGCGCGATGGCTGTCTAAGTCTTGGAGCGAAAGGAAACCTCCGGACCGCCGCATCTCCTCATCGATGGCTTTTCCGAGCGTTCCACCATAAACCGCTTTAGAGCCCTCTTTTGCAATAAGTTCAAGAGTCCGGCTGAGGTCACTTTGAACCAGCCGCTCTCCTGTCTGAAGAGGTTTTCCCTTGGCCCCGTAAATATTTTGGGCATGCGGTGGGAACTCGGGAAAAGCTTCTTCGATGAGCCGCGCGATTCGTTCGTCGAGAATGAACCCTTCCTTGGCTATCCGGATTGCCCCCCGGAACAAGTCCGGCCAGGGAAGCGTCCCATAGTTCTTGGAGAGGGCCTCCCAAGCGGCCACATTTCCAGGCGTCGAGACGGCCTTGGGGCCGACCCTGTTTTTAAGATAATCCGGATAAGGTACACGGAAAACATCCGAATTGACGGAGCGAGGGATCTTTCCGCTCGAATCGAGAAAGCGGACCTTTTTGCTTGTGGCGTCATAGATGAGAATCGTCCCATATCCGCCTGCGCCAGACATCATGGGCTCGACGACGTTGAGTGTCGCGGCGACCGCGATAGCCGCATCGAACGCGTTTCCGCCTTTTTTTAAGATCTCAAGCCCGGCCTGAGTCGCCAGGGGATGGCCTGAGCTCACCATCCCATTGACTCCTTGGGCCGGCGTGGCTGAGGTTTGTTTTTTTCCCCAGCTCCAGAAGCCAAGCTGGGCGGCGATGACGACCATCAGGCCTGCTTTCAACATCTTGGGTGGCCTCCTCATTATGTCTTTGTTAAGCCTCGACACCTAGCGAACGTCGAATTCTCTTATCTTATTGAAAAGCGTCTTGCGGCTGATACCCAGGAGCTGCGCGGCTCTCGTTTTGTTGCCCCCGGTGGCCTCGAGAGCCTTCTCGATCATCCTTTTTTCCATCTCATCGGTCAGGCCGTGGACAACCTCATTCAGAGGCTTCCCCAGCTCCGAAGAAAATTCCTCATTGCCCGCGCTCCAATTCCGGATGCGGGGGGGTAGATTCCCTTCTTCGAGCTGTGGGCTGTCGCTCATGACCATCGCCTCGTAGAGCACGCTTTCCAGCTCCCGGATGTTTCCCGGCCAGGGGTAGGATTCGAGCAACGCCTGCGTCCGCGGGGCCAGACCCTCGATCCTCTTTCCCAACTCTTGGTTGTATTTCTTAATGAAATGTTCGCAGAGGAGGGGAATGTCTTCGTTTCGCTCCCGGAGCGGCGGCAGGCGAAGCGACAGGACGGCCAGCCGCCAATACAAGTCCTCCCGGAAATCCCCTTTTTTGACCGCGGCCTCGAGGTCTTTGTTCGTGGCCGCGATGACTCGAACATCGACGGGGACCGTTTTGGTTCCTCCGACCTTGACAATTTCTCTTTCGCCCAACGCCCGGAGGAGTCTGACCTGTGCTTCCGGTGAGAGTTCGCCCACCTCGTCCAGGAAAATCGTGCCGTTCTGGGCGAGCTCGAATTTCCCGGTCGTCTCGGTCTTCGCATCGGTGAACGAGCCTTTCATGTGGCCGAAGAATTCGGATTCGACAAGATCCTTGGGAATCGCCCCGCAATTGACCACGACAAAGGGACCCCCTTTCCTCGGGCTGTTGAAGTGGATGGCCCGGGCCACCAGCTCTTTCCCCGTCCCGCTCTCTCCGGTGAGGAGCACGGTCCCGTCGACCCGGGAGATCTTCTCCATCATCTGGAAAACAGAGCTCATCCGGCTGCTTGTCCCGATGATGTTCGAAAATCGGTAGCGGGAGGTGAGCTCGGATTTGAGAGTTTCAACTTCCCTGGTTAATCTTTTGACTTCCACGAGCCTCGAGATGATGAGCAACAATTCCTCGTTGTCGACCGGCTTTTCCAGATAGGAATAGGCGCCGAGCTTGGTCGCCTCCACGGCATTCTTGATCGTTCCGTAAGCGGTTATTATTATGACTTCCGTTTGGGGGAGCGAGCTTTTGATCTTGGAGAGAGTTTCGATGCCCGAGAGGTCGGGGAGGTTCATGTCCAGGAGGACGAGATCGGGATTGAACTCTTGAGCACAGCTAATTCCACCCTTCCCGGTCTCGGCCGTGTCGACTGAATAGCCCTTCTCTTCCAACAAAAGAGAAAAGATATCCCGGATGCTTTTTTCATCGTCGATGATGAGAATCTTGAATCTCATGAGAATCACACGTTCATTGGGATTTTGACCAGGACGGTCGTCCCCTGGCCGACCTTGCTCCGGACTTCAATCTCTCCGTCATGGGATTTAACGATTCCGTAACAGATTGAAAGCCCCAGGCCGGTGCCCCCTTTTTTCGTCGTAAAGAAAGGGTCAAAGATGCGGTCGAGGTTCTCTTCAGGAATTCCTTCGCCCGTGTCGGACACGGTGATCAGAACATTCCGGCCGTCCGGAGACCGCACCTCCAATTTCAATTCGCCGCCCTCAGTCATCGCCTGGATAGAATTGAGGAAGAGGTTAAGGAAAAGCTGTTTGAGCTGGGACTTGTCAGCATTCAGTTCAAGCGGAGAGGAGGGGAAATCCTTCACAATCGTGATTTTTTGCTTCCTGGCCTGGAAAGAGATGAGCTCGAGGCCTTCTTCGAGGCTCTCGAGAAGGTTGTGGCGTTCTTTCCTGATCTCTGATGGACGGGAGAACGAGAGAAGGCCGGAGAGGATTTCATCGATCCGGTCCGTTTCTTCGAGGGCGGTCGTGAGGAGCTTTTTGGCCTTTTCGTCCTGGCTTTTTGTTTCCAGGTATTGGAGGGAAGACTTGATGGCCGTGAGAGGATTTCGGATTTCGTGGGCCGCGCCGGCGGCGAGCTCGCCGATTGTGGCCAGCTTGTCGGCCCTCAGCATCCTGCGGAACCTTTCTCTCTGTTCCCTGTAAAGCAGCGCGTTTTCCAGGGCGATTCCGATTTGAGGAGTGAGAGAAGAAATCAGGGAAAGCTCGTGTCTGGCGAAGTCCTCACCATCGGCTTTAAAGCCGACGAGAAGGATCCCGATCAACCGATTCATGGAGATGATGGGATAACAGAGTTCGATCGCGAGCGATTCCAGAATCTCTTTTTCCCGCGGGGTCAGGTAGTTGAGGACACTGGGCTGGTCTCTGAGGGATAAAAAAGTCTGGTTCACCTTGAGCCACTTGGCCAGAGGCTCAGTGCTTGACAGGGAGACGTTTTTTAATTCCCTTTCGCGAAAACCCATGTAGGTGGCAACTCTGAACTTCCCGAGATCCTGGTCGTAGATAAACAAGACCAGTTTCTCGACCGGGATAATTTCCTTGAACTTGCCAAGGAAATTGAGAGCGATCTGGTCGAAGTCCTCAATCAGGTTGAGGCTGTCTTCTAACTCCTTAAAAATAGACCATGGGTAGGCTTCGGGCGGGTTCTTTTTGGCGAGCCCCTTTTTCAGGGTCTGAATCAGGCCGGGCATAAGCTGGCTTCCTTCTATTATTCCCATCATACGCTAAGTTTGGATGAGATTCAACAATTTTGGCCAGATGTGGGTAAATAAATTCTCAACTATGGGTAAATATCTACTCGTTTTGATGGTTAAAGCTGCTGTTTTACGCGCCGAATCAGGCGGCACCTCCGGCAAAATATCATGGCATGATTATTGCTTAAGAGATATCAGAATGGAGTTGGACTATGAATATCAGGAGGCAGCAGATGCCCGTTCGAAAAATCATAAATTGCTTTGTTTTGATCTCATTCCTTTTTGGTACGGCATTCGCGCAATCAGAGAAGAAAAAAACGCTATCCCTTGAAGAATGCATCCTTCTTGCCGTCAAGAATAACCTGGGCGTGGCGGTCGAAATCATTAGTCCGCAGATTTCGGATCTCACCGTCGCCCGAGCCAAAGAAAAGTTCTTGCCCGCGCTCGGTCTTAGCTACCGCCGACAAAATACTAATTCCCCCTCATATTCGTGGATTCAGGCTTCGGAACAGCTGACGACGACTTATTCCGATTATTCGGCCGGAGTCGACCAGCTCATCCCAACCGGCGGCCGGTTCTCTCTCTTTCTTGATTCTTATAAAAACGATAGTAACACTAGGTTTCAGACGATCAACCCTTACTATGGGAGCACGCTTTCAATCGGCTTCACCCAGCCTTTGCTGAAAGACTTCGGCTTTAAGGTCAGCCGCAACGAAATCCTTGTCGCCCAGAACAACCATAAGATTTCCGGAAACGAGTTCAGAAGCGTCCTTTTGCGGACGATCTATGATGTCGAAGAGGCCTATTGGAATTTGGTCTATAGTATCGATACCCTCGAAGTCAAGCGCCAGTCGCTCGGGCTTGCCCAGGACCTACTCGAAAAAAACCAAAAGGAAATCAACATCGGGACACTTGCCCCCAAAGAGATCCTGAGCTCCCAGGCCGAGGTCGCCGTCCGGAAAGCGGACATCCTTCAGGCCCAGGCCCAGGTCAAGGATTATACGGACATCCTGAGGACACTGATCAACCTTCCCAAGGAAGAGGGCATCGTAGAGATCGTGCTCTCCGATAAACCGTCTTTTGAAAAGAAAGAGTTGAGCTTCGAGGAGGCCCTCGCTCACGCCAGGGAAAATCGTCCGGACTTGCAGTCCCAGGAGATTGACCGCGAGAACAAGGATTTGGGACTCCTCTATGCCCGAAACCAACTTCTTCCCGCGCTCAGCCTCAACGCGAGCTACTGGAGCCCCGGGATCTCGGGAACGCAGATTCTCTATCTCAATAACGATCCGCTTTCTGGAATCATCATCGGGAAAGTTCCCGGCGGCGCCTCAAACGCCCTCAGGGATGCCCTGAATTTCAAATACAGGAACTGGTCCGTCTATCTCACCCTGGATATTCCCTTGAAGAGCATCGTTTCCCGGGCGGCCGCGGCCCAGGCGAAACTCGACCTGGATCAATCAACCAAGAAACTGAAATATCTCGAGCAGCAGGCGGAGCTGGAGATCAGGATGGCTTTGAGGGCGATTCAGACGGATTATGAGAGAGTGGAGGCTTATAAAGCCGCGAGCGATCTGGCGGAGAAGAAACTGCAGGCTGAAGAAGCGAAGTTCAGAGCCGGGTTGAGCACAAATTACTTTGTGCTGCAATATCAGCGGGACCTGGCCGACGCACGGAGCTCCGAGCTCAGAGCCGTGATCGATTACAATCTTTCGAAGTCCCGCTTGGACAGGGCCCTTGGTGTGAGCTTAAAGAATAGGAATATCAAACTTGCCAGTGACTAATACAAACGCAATAACTCATGCGCCACCTTGACCATGGCAAGTTACTTATCGCGTTTGCATCAGTGACGAGTGATTAGCGACGAGTGACCAATGACGAGTCCCAGCATTTTTGCACAGGAGATAAGACAATGAAGGACCAATTAAGGATATTGTTGATTCTGGGGTTATTGATCTTCTGCTTTCAATTTGCCTCTTCCCAGGCTTATCAGCAACAGCAGGAATCCCAGACGATGAAGCTTTTGACCCTTAAAAAAGCCCAGCTGCATCTGCAGGAGACAAAGGGAGATTTCGAGCGGGCGCTCAAGCTCAAGGAGCAGGGGCTGAGGTCGGAGGAGGATTTTGCCAGGATCCAGACGGCCTATCTCCAGGCCCAGGTGGACTACCAGCAGGCGCTGATCAATTTCATGGGCAGCGAAGCGCGCATCTCGGTGGCCAGCGCCGTCAAGTTCCAGGATGCGGCCGGCAAGAAATATGTCCGCGTCACGCTCCGCTATTCCTCCAAGGAGCTCAAACAGCTGGCTGAGCTCAAGATCAACGCCGAGGATCTTTTCCCCCTTGATTTTCTGAAGGAGCTCAAGGACGTCTATGTTTCGTTGCGATCGGAGGGGAAGATCGTCTCCGATCCCTACGAGAAGACGATCGTTTCTCTGCCGCTCGAGGAGCAGAGAGAGGCGACTTTTCAGCTTCTCAAGGATGTCGAAAACCTGGACGTCAATGTCTTTTATGCGGGAAAAAACGAGACAACTGCCGTCTACCTCCAGAAAGGCGTGAGCGCCAACATCGTCACCATGAACTCGGCCCAGTTTTCTCAGGAAGCCGACCTCGAAAGCCAGGCGACCTATGATCTCTCCCTCGAGAAATTCACCGGCGAGGCCAATGTCTTCAAGCTCGAGGTTGTCAATCTGCCGCACCAGATCACCTATGAATTCAGCGACCCGCAGTCCCAGGCCCGTCTTTCCCAGATCAAATTCACCGAGGGAATCACCAGCATGAAGCTCTCTCTCAAGCTCTACCTTCCGAAGAACGCCGATGCCCAGGTCGTGATCGATAAGCCCCTGGAGTTCTATGCCTTGACACTTGATAACGAGCAATCGAAGAAGCTCGCGGGGATGTTGAATGCGAACCCTCAACTCACTCCTAAGGACATGGAAGTTCTGAAGGCGGGGAACGTCCGGCTTGAGCTTATCCCCAGGGGAGTGGGGCGGATCGAAGTCCAGGCCGTGAACCTCTACCATGAGATCAAGGTCGGCGAAGATGTGAAGATGGAAGTGAGGGTCAAGAACACCGGGACGCGGAAATTGAACAATATCCGGATGTCCACAGACCTGCCGCTGAATTGGCGGGTCGAGATTCAGCCGGACCTCATCGGATCCCTCGAGCAAAGCAAAGAGGCGGTCGTGAACATCCGGTTTGTCCCTCCCACCGACGTTTCGGTCGGCGACTATGAGCCGAAAATCAAGACCGAGTGCGTTGCGGATAACAAAAGAGTGGAATCGGAAGACAAGATTGTCCGTATCCATATCAGCTCGAAAACGAATGTTCTCGGGATCACGGTGTTGATTCTCCTGCTTGTGGGTCTGCTCGTGGGAATAGTTGTGTTTGGAATCAAGCTAACACGGAGGTGAGCCGTGAGCACTGAGCAGTGGAAAAACAGCAGAAACCCCTATAAGAGCGTAACGAGGGCGAATGGGAGCATTGCCATGACGAAGCAATTCTCTAGAGCGAGGAATTAGAGTGTTCGCGACGATATTTAAGAAAGAGCTTTTGGATCAGCTGATAAGCCCCAAATTCTTGATCGTATTTTTGCTATGCCTGGTGCTCATTCCTTCCAGTTTGTTGATGAACTATTCGAGCTTTAAAAGCAACTATCTTGAGTATGACGCAGCCAGGAGGATTTCCAAAGAGACGACGACCGTTTACAGGGAACCGAGCATCCTCAGCACGTTCGGGATCGGGCTTGAAAGTGTCCTGCCTAAGATTGTTTCCTTTGATAAATACAGCCGGGACATGAAGGGAACGCAGGCTCAGAATGAAATCCTGAGCAATATCACCGGAAAAATCGATTTCATTGTTATCGTCAGCTTCCTCCTCGGGCTGTTTTCTATCCTCTACGCCAGCACCCTGATGTCCGGCGAAAAAGAGTCTGGGACTCTAAAGCTTGTCCTGTCCAATCAGGCCCGGAGGAGCACGTTTATCTGGGCAAAATTCTTAGGAAGCTACATTGTGCTTATTATTCCGCTTCTGGCGAGCTTCCTTATCGGGCTCATCCTCCTACTCCTGGAGAATTTTCCGCTTTTTTCGGGAGAGAATTTTTCCCGGGTTCTTTTTTTGTTTCTTCTCTCTTTGCTTTATCTCTCAACGCTTTTTTCGCTGGGTCTCCTGATCTCCACCCGGACCCAGAAGACGAGTGTCGCCCTTCTTGCAGGCTTCCTGATCTGGATTTTCGTGACTTTTGTCATCCCCAAGATCAGCGAACCGCTGGCCGCTCTCATCCATCCGGTCCAGAGCGAAGAGGTCATGAAAAGAAACAGAATCCAGGTTCAGAATCAGATTGAAAAAGAGAAAGCGAAGGTCTTAACCCCAATCAGGGAGCAATTTCTCAATGAAAAAAATACCTCCTCTCAAAAAGGCTGGGACTGGGCCGGCTATGTAAAGGCGCGAGGACCATTAGCGAAGGACTACGAAGAGAAAATCGGCCGGACCCTCCAGGAATTTGATGCCCAATACGAGAAGGAAAAGAATACGGCCCTCAACCTCAGTTTGAACATCGCCCGGTTGTCGCCGGCCTCGATCTTCACTCACTCCGGGCTCGATCTTTGCAACACCGGAGTCGTCGACCGCGAGAACTTTTTCCGGAGCCTCCAGACTCATTATCTTCAGCTGTTCCAGGCGGTCTTAAGTAAAAGGTTTGAGGATTATTATGATTTTGATGAGAAAGGTGTAGCCCACAGTTCGCATGGGGGCGGAGGACCGGGTGCATACCAGACAACTTACCCAGAGTATCGCTATCAGTTCTTAAAGTTAGACGCGACCCTGAGTCGGACGGCCCCCGACCTCTTGCTGCTAGTTCTTTACAACCTGATCTTCTTCGCCGCGGCATATTTTTCCTTTGCGAGATATGATGTTAGATAAAAATAGTGAGCGGTGAGCTGTGAGCCGTGAGCAGAAAATTATGAGCCTTTCTAGATTATTTCTATTTTGGAGGAAATAAATGCCGGATCAAAAACCGATTCTTAAGGCGGAAGACCTTTCCAAACGATATGAAGATGGAGTCTTAGCGCTCGACCATCTCAACCTGGAGGTCCGGGGCGGGGAGGTGTACTGTCTTCTCGGCGCAAACGGGGCCGGGAAGACGACGACCATCAACCTTTTCCTGAATTTCATCCCTCCAACGACAGGGACCTGCTACATCAACGGGATCGACGTGACCAGAGACCCTCTCGAGGCGAAGAAATATGTTTCATTCGTCTCCGAGAACGTCATGCTCTACGGGAACTTTACGGCCCGGCAGAACCTTGACTTCTTCGCCAAGCTGGGCGGGAAAGCGAACCTGAGCAAAGAGGCTTATTACCAGGTCATGCGCCGGGTGTCCTTGCAGGAAAAAGCGTTCGAGCAGCGGGTGAAGAATTTTTCTAAAGGAATGAGGCAGAAGCTCGGCATCTCGATAGCGATCATTAAAGATGCCCCGGCGATTTTGCTCGATGAGCCGACGTCGGGCTTGGACCCCAAAGCGGCTGAGGAGTTCCTGGAGATCCTGGCCGAGCTCAAGAAAGAGGGGAAAGCCATCTTGATGTCGACCCACGATATCTTCAGGGCCAAGGACATCGCAGATCGCGTGGGGATTATGAAAGAAGGCCGTCTGGTTATGGAGCGGACTCGCGAAGAGCTCCAGTACGAGGACCTGGTCAAGATCTACATCGATTACATGAAGTCCGAGCCCCTGACGGTCTGAGGAAGGGGTCATGCCCATACCAACGTCTTTGCGCAACGGAAGACCGCATCTCTTCCTCCGGGAGAGTACATTATGCTGAAAACCATCATCAAAAAAGAGCTTTTGGATAATGTATTTAGCTACCGGTTCCCTTTGTTCTCGCTTATCTGTGTCCTGCTCATACCCCTCGGAATGTACGTCAACCAGGTCAGCTATGCCAAGCGGCTCAGGGATTACAGCGAGCAGATGCGGCTGGCCGGGGAGGCCGTTTCGGCCCTCAAGATCCAGGATGTCATGGCTGGGACCGTGGCCATCAAGGGCTTTCGGCCCCCGGCACGCCTTTCCGTTTTCACCCAGGGATTTGAGAGCACATTGCCGCGTTTCTATGAGTTCACCCAGGACGGCTTCAGGCCGGGCGAATCGTCGGGTGGCGATGAGTCTATTTTCTCCGTCCAGGGCAAAGTTGATTTCGTCTTCCTCGTCCAGATGCTCCTCAGCCTGATCGGACTTCTTTTTGCCTCGGATGTGATCGCCGGGGAGAAGGAATCGGGAACGCTCCGGGCCATGCTCTCGAACAGTCTCCCCCGAGATAAGATTCTGATCGGGAAGATTGCGGGAGGTTATCTTGCCCTATGGCTTCCCTTTATCATCGCCTTCCTGATCGGGATCATTATTCTCATCGTGGGTTCATTTCCATTTTTTGGTGGCGATACCCCGGCTAGAATTCTGTCCGTTTTTCTTTCAGTGTCTCTCTTCATGCTAATCTATTTCACGATAGGAACGATGGTCTCCAGCAGTTCGGCCAAAGCGAGGACCTCCGTTGTCGCCATTCTTCTTGTCTGGGCTTCACTCCAGCTCATCATTCCCAAACTTAGTGACATGGTCGCGCGGATTGTTTATCCGGTCAGGACTAACACCGAGGTCTCGCTCGAAAAATCCCTCCTCGCGAGGTCCATTGATACGGAAACAGCAAAAGAACTGGGACGGCAACTTGACCTCGTTTTCGGAGCGGCAGGGCCAAAGGCTCCCGAGGACGAGAATTCCCCGGAACAGAAGAAATGGAATTCCGTCAAGACTAGAATTCAACAAAGCGCCCGGGAGCGCAAAGCCCGGCAGTTCGGCGCCATCGAGGAGACGTATCAGCAACAAAAGCGCCGGCAGCAAAATCTAGCCGTTAACTTATCGCTCATTTCACCGAGTGCCGCCTTTGCCAGGTTTATCGCCGACATCTGTGGAACGGGTGAGCTCGAAAGGACTAAGTATATAGAAGCAGTTAGGGCTCATCAGAACGCCCTAGATAACGAGCTCTTCAGCAAGGTAGACCGGACAGTCATGATCCGCCCAAATGGCGAGACGATGTTGGCCTTCCATGCCTTTCCTGTCGACCTGAAAAATCTGCCGAAGTTCTCGATCGCCTCGGCATCACTCCAGGACGCTTTTAAAGAGAATTGGCGGAGCCTAATATCGCTCGCCTTTTGGCTGATCGCTCCTTTCGCCGTCGCGTACGTGAGGTTTATCAAATACGATGTCAGATAACAAGACGTCACTAGTCACTCGGCACTGGATACCCGACACTGGGGACCAGTGTCTTTCCTGAGGAGGTTTTTCGATGACCTGGACTATCGCCCAGAAAGAAATTGTTTCCAACCTGGTGAGTTATAAATTCTTTGTCGTCTTGCTTCTCACAATCGTCCTGGTTCTCACGAGTTTTTTCATCATGCACCGGGATTTCAAGAACAGGCTCTCCGATTATCAAGTCATCCGGCCGAAACCCGGCGATCCGATTGCCCTCCTCCCGCCAAATCCGCTTTCGATCATGGCCAAAGGCCTGGACGAAGCTCTCGCCCGGTCCTATGAGATCAGCCCAATTGGAATAACTGTGCGGGCAGGGCAAAAATCCGGGAACATCATCTTCTCCTTATTTCCGGCGCCGGACTTCCTCTATGTCGTCAGGGTCGTCCTATCGCTCGTCGCCCTCCTCTTCGGCTTTGACCAGGTGAGCCAGGAAAAAGAGAAGGGGACGCTGAAGCTGATGTTGTCCAACGGTCTTTCGCGGTCAAAAATATTGTTGGGAAAATGGATCGGAAATTTCCTCAGCCTCTCGGTCCCTTTTCTCCTGGTCACTCTCCTGGGAGTGGCCTTCTTGAGCCTTGATCCGGATATTCATTTTTCTTCCGAGCAGACCCTGAGGTTTTTTCTCATACTTTTTCTGACGCTAGTTTATATCACATTTTTCTTGAGCCTGGGGATTCTCATCTCCACTCTTACCAAGCGCGCGGCGAGTTCGATTGTCATTCTCCTTTTTATCTGGGCGCTTCTCGTCTTCGTCATTCCCAACCTCGGCACTCTTCTGGCCAGACAGATTGTCAATGTGCCTTCCGTGAGAGCGCTGAGTGAGAAAAGGCAGCAGGTTTGGACCCGCGAGGTTCTCTTTAGCCAGGGAGAGGGGAGCAAGTTGGCCGACCATCTCAGGACGATCGGCGACGAAAACGACAGGCTGGATGAAAACTACCGGGGAAAATTCAACCGCCTGGTCAATCTCTCCAAGAACATCAACCGCTTGTCACCGGCCGCCAGTTTTGTCTATGCCGTGACGGACATCGCCGGCACCGGAATCAGCGAAGAAAACAGTCTTAAGCGAGAGGTTGTCCGCTATAAAGACTCGATCATCCAGGATATGATTTCTACGGTTGTCTCTAATTCCAAGATAAAAGAGTACCCGGCTTTTGGCTATAACTACCGATCTCTTTCGAGCGTCTTTGCCCAGGGAGCTCTCTTCGACTCGGCCTGGCTTATCTTTTTCAACATCCTCTTTTTTGCCCTGAGCTATTTTGCCTTTGTGAAGTATGATGTCAGATAAAACTGGTGAGCGCTGAGCGGTAAGCCGTGAGCAGTGGAGGAAAGAATGTTAAGAACGATAGTAAAGAAAGAGATTCAGAATAATTTATATTCATTCCGGTTTTTGGTGTCCTTCGCCATGCTTCTGGTCATCGTCTCGGTCACGGTTTTTATCCTGACCAGTGATTACCTGAAGAAGATCGACGAATATTCGCAGCGACAAACCGAGATCGAGAATTACATGAAGAATTATGCCCATTTTAATCGGGTCCAGAACGTCCTGGGGGCCACTCAGCCTCCCATTCCGTTTTATTCGCTCGTCCGCGGTCTCTCCTCAGACGTCAACCTCGGCGAATTCGATGACGACCCTCTGCCCGTGATGTTCCCGCTCATCGACCTGGCGTTCATCGTCACGATCCTGATGAGCCTCATCGCCCTGATATTTTCCTATGATTCGGTTTGCGGAGAGAAAGAAGACGGCACGCTGAAGCTGATGCTTTCGAACGGGTTCTCGAGGTCAAAGATCATAGCGGGCAAGATAGCGGGGGGCGTCTTGACTCTCTTTATTCCTTTTCTTGTTTCCCTGGCCGTCGGACTGTTGATGATCGCTCTCCACCCAAGTGTCGCCTGGAAAGGAGCAGACTGGGGAGGGCTGGGTTTGATTATGGCGGGCGCGGTCCTTTATGTTGGCTTCTTCTATTGTCTGGGCGTTTTCATTTCGTCCCGACACCAAGCGAGCTCGGCGTCTATCATGACCTCTCTCTTTGCCTGGGTGCTTCTCATCCTGGTTGTCCCAAACCTGAGCCCTTACATCGCCTCCTTTATTTCCCCAACGCCGTCCAGGATAAAAATCGATAGAGAGACGTCCCGGATGATGGACACAGAAAGGGATGACTTGGGCAGAAAACTCTCGGGGGAGAGACTCCAAGAGCTTATCAAGAAATATCCCGTGCTGGCCGAAAATTTTTCTGAAGCCGAAGCGAAAGAGAAATTGGCAAAAGACCCGGCTTTTCGGGAGGCGTATGAAGCCAGGACCAAAGAAGTCCAGGCCGCATGGGATGAGGCGAACAGAATCCAAGGTGAAAAGGTTGACAGGATATGGAAGGAGGTAAACCGGAAAGAATCCGCCCAGACGAGACTCGCCTCTTCACTCTCGATGGTCTCACCGCTGTCCGATTTCACCTATTTGGCGACTGATCTTTCCTCCACAGGAATCCAGAATGAGCTTCATTTTGGTCGGCTCAGTGAGGCTTGGCAAAGAGCCTTTTGGGACTATGCCAGGAACAGGATTGCGGCGCTCCAGAAAAAGGATCCAGCAAAAGATTGGTGGAACACGCCCGTTGATATGTCCGACCGCCCCAGGTTCCGGTTCACCGAGGAGGGCCTGGGTGGGAGAGTCAAATCCGCGCTTCCGGACTTTGCGGTCCTCATCGCCTTCGGTTTCTTGGTCTTCATCTGCGCCTATTTTTCTTTCATAAGGTATGATGTAAGATAAAAACCAATCACAAGTCATTCGTCACTGGCCACCAGTCACCAAGCACTGGAAGGAGTTAAATCCTGATGCCTTTTCGAGTGACTGATGACCAGTGACGAGTGCCTTTTATTCCAAGAATTCTTTGAGCTTCAGGCAGTTCGTGACGGCGTAAGCCTGGTAGTCGTTGTTGAAATAGATGTAGGCCTCTTTGGCTCCGGATGTCTTGATGATGTTCGCCCACTCCTTCAGTTCTTCGTCCGTGTAATTGTACCTGTACCCGCCCGTAAGCCCATGGAAGCGAAAGTAGGCGGTCTCGGCTGTTTCGACTATGGGGTGGGGGACTTTGGCTGAAGAAGCAACACAGAAAGCCACTTTGTGAGATCGCAGGGCCTCATAGACTTTTTCCGAATACCAGCTTTCGTGCCGGAATTCGATGACATTCCTGTGTTCAGGGGAGAGCGCCCCCAAAAAATCCTCCAGCAGAGGAAGATCCATGGTGATCGACGGAGGCAGCTGGAAAAGAATGCAGCCGAGCTTTTCCCGGAGAGAATGGGCCAGGATGTAGAAAAAGTTGACTTCGTGATGGACGTTTTTCAGTCTTTTGAGGTGGGTGATCTGGCGATTGGCCTTGAGGGTAAAGGAAAAGTCAGGCGGAGTCTTGTCGAGCCAGACCTTAAACATTTCCGGCTTGGGATACCGGTAAAAGGTCATGTTGATCTCGATCGTGCTGAAGTGTTCGGTGTAGAAAGCCAGCCAGTCTTTTGTGGCCAGGCCTTCCGGATAAAAAATCCCTCGCCAGCCCGGATAGCTCCAGCCCGACGTTCCCAGATGATAGATCATCCTGTTCCCTAAAAAATTATAACACACCGGCCTCGTGGGAGCATCTCAGTTGCTTTTTTAACCTCTCTTGCATAACATCTGGCTCGATGGCCAAGTTCGGACTGATCGGTACGATAACCCACGATTTTATAACCTACGAATCCGGGCAGACATTCGAAGGGATCGGGGGAGTGCTCTATCAGGCCGCGGTCCTCTGCGGCCTTGGCCAGGAGGTTTCTCTCTATACGAACCTCGGGGAGGAATTGGGCGGGCCGGTGGAGGCGATTGTCCAAAACTGGCGAAAACTCGGAAGAAAGGGAGTCTGCTTGGTCACCGGACCAGGGAACCGGGTCCGACTTTACTATCCCGATCAGGGAGAACGGATCGAGGTCCTGGAATCGGTCGTCCCACCCCTTAACCCTGCTCTAATCATGGCTGATCTGGCCGATTTAGAAATGCTCATCCTGGTCGTGAACTCCGCTCTTGATGTTAAGCTCGAGGACTGGCGGACGATCGTTGATGCGGCTAAATGCCCAATCTGGCTCGACGTCCATTCTCTTCCCCTGGCTCGGGTTCTCGGCAAGAAAAGAGAGTACCTAGCCCTGCCCGAGTGGGTCGAATGGGTCAGAGGGGTCGATTATCTTCAGGCCAATCGGCAGGAGGTGGCCTCGATGCTTGGGCATCCACCTGTTCTTGCCTCCCGGGATGAGCTGAAGCCGTTCAGTCAAAGGGCGTTCGAACTCGGCGTCAAGGCAGTCTTTATAACCCTGGCCAAAGAGGGAGTCGCCGTGTACACGCCATTTTCTTCCAAGGATATATCGGCACCGGCCGTTGATTCAGTCGTCGATTCAACAGGCTGCGGCGACGTTTTTTGTTCCGCGGCAGCCGTGCGGCTGCAGGAAGGAGCTTCGCCCTTCGAGGCAGCCTCGTTTGGGGTGGGCTTGGCCTCACGGGCCGTGAACGTTTCAGGGTTGATGGAAACGTACCAACTCGCAAAAGAAGTGAGCACTGAGCTGTGAGCGGTGAGAAGCTAATTCATCAAGAATGAGTACCACGGCATTTCCGAGAGGAGACATGAAAAACCTGGAAAGAACTTTCCTGCTCTTATTCCTTAGCGCGCCAGCTTTGCTTCTCTGGTCGTGCCAGAGCTCGAAGACGGAACCAGTCCCCATCACGACACAGGAGATTGAATCACATATCCGCTTTTTGTCCGATGATGCGCTCGAAGGCCGGGGCGAAGGCAGCCCGGGCCTTCTCAAGGCTGCTATCTACCAAGAGGATTTTTTCCGCTCCTTCGGCCTGGAGCCTCTTTTCGGCTCAAGCTACCGCCAGTCCTTCGATCTCCGTGGCGCACAGCCGGACACGGCCGCAAGCCTGGAGATATTTTCTCCCCTGATCAAGCTCAATCCGCAACTCTTCGAAGAATTCGTCGTCAGGTCTGAGCGGGATGACATTCCCGAGGAGACCTCAGCTGAACTCGTCTATTGCGGCTATCTTATCCAGGCCCCCGAACGGAACTGGGACGACATCAAAGGGACCGACCTCAAGGGCAAAGTTCTCCTCGTCGAAGTGAACGAGCCTGGAAATTACCCTGGCGGGATATTTGACGGCGAGGATATGACCTACTACGGACGCTGGACCTATAAATTTGAAAAGGCCGGTGAGCTTGGAGCCGCGGGGGTCTTTCTCATCCACAACCCCAAAGGGGCCGCCTACGGCTGGGAGGTTGTCCGGACGAACTGGTCCAAAGAAGCTTTTTTTCTTCCCGATAAGAAGAACCCGCTTTTTTTTCAGGGCTGGGTCCAGGAGTCGGTAGCCGATAAGATCCTCGAAGCGGCAAAATTGGATCGCAAGGCTTTAGTCGCTCAGGCCGAGACAGCGGACTTTAAGCCCGTGCCCTTGGGGCTCAAGGCCAGAGTCCGCCAGCATCACCAGTTCCGGACCGTCACTAGCCAGAATGTAGCCGCTATTCTCCGGGGGAAGCACAAGGACCGCAGGGACCAGTCGATCATTCTTTCCGCCCACTACGACCACCTGGGCAAAGATGAAAACCTCGCCGGCGATAAGATCTATAACGGAGCCGTCGATAACTGTTCCGCTTCGGCGACCATGCTCGCGCTGGCCAGCTATTATGCCCAGCGACCTCAGGACCTCAAGGTCGACCTCGTCTTTGTCAGCGTTACAGCAGAAGGGCAAAACCTTCTGGGCTCTGACTATTTTGCCCGGCATCTGCCCGTCCCGCCTTCCGGCGTCCTGGCCGACCTCAATTTTGAGATGACCAACGTCTGGGGTGAGACGGAAGATGTCTATGGGATCGGCGCCAAGCACTCAGACCTTGATAACATCCTGCGTCAAGCAGCGACGAATCTCGGTCTCCGCTACATTCCCGAACGGAATGGGAACCTTGGCTTTTTCTTCCGTTCCGACCAGTTCAGTTTTTCCCGCGCCGGAATCCCTGCGGTCTGGCTTCACGAGGGCGTCGTCTCCAAGGGGGAAGATAAGGGACTCATCCTCAGGAAATCTGAGGACTATCTCAAAACCAAATATCACAAGGTGACCGATGAGATGGAAAAGGATTGGGACCTCAATGGAGCACTGCAAATCGCGCGCTGGGCCCAGGAGATAATCAAACTCCTTCAAGAAAGCGACAAACTCCCCCAGTTCAAAGAGACGAGTTCATTCCTGAGGAAATAGCTTCTTCTTTGGGGAATTTTGTGTTAGAATAACAAAAAATGGAGATCAGTCCTCTTCAAAAAGTGACCTATTTTTCAGAATTCCTCAAACCTTCTCAAATCGTTCTTGAACTCACCGCTAAAACCAAAGTCCAGGCCATCGAAGAGCTTCTCGATGTCCTGATCAAGCAGAAGCTGGTGAGCAACAAAAAGCTGATCCTGACCAGGGTTATCGATAGGGAGCGTCTGGAAACCACCGCCCTCGGAGAAGGTGTGGCCCTTCCTCATGCCCGGGTCGAGACAGGCCATGAGATGGCCGTGGCCGTGGGAAGGTCGGAAAAAGGGATCGAATTTGAAGCCGTGGACAAAAAAAAGGTTCACCTGGTGATCCTGATCATCTGGAACCCCTCCATCCCCGGCCTCTTCAATCATCTCTTCGCCGGGCTCGCCCGCTTTCTGAGCAGGCCGGAATTCCGGCATCGGATCTTCCAGGCCAAAGACAAGGCCGATTTCTTCAAGATCCTCTCGGAGATCGAGCT
>Ga0315282_10006480_pt1 | contig 19578 bp, 15 predicted proteins | sample YL17G07_20_MG_FD_203693 | JGI IMG/M metagenome (GOLD analysis project Ga0315282, IMG submission 203693) | Sediment microbial communities from Yellowstone Lake, YNP, Wyoming, USA - YL17G07_20 | ecosystem: Environmental > Aquatic > Freshwater > Lake > Sediment | place: USA: Wyoming | collected... | reverse complement strand
TCGCAGAAACAGTTTTCTATCTCGAATCATCTGTACTATATCGTCAAGAATCCCGATCCCTCCTGACTGTTGCAGAAACTATGTCAGGAGGGACACTTGACACTTTTCCTTAACTTGACAGCCTCACACTCACATAAGGAAAAGCCTAAATCGTAGAACGGCTCAATAATCAATCGGGGGGTCATCTGAACAAGAAGGTCTGGCTCTCGATGGCTGTTGCTCTCATCTTCGCTGTTGTTTCGGTCCAGATCGTTAGCGATTGTCTAGCAACAGACGCAGGAGGTGGAGTGGACAACAACGGCGCTCCTTGGCCGATGTTCGGTGGGAATCCTCAGCACAGCGGCCTAAGCGGATATGACACCAGGAACAACCATGGGGGATTGAAATGGTCGATTTATCCAATAGTCAGCTGGCCATCGGTTGCGATAGACGCAAATGGCACAATTTACGCTCCATATGCTATAATAGGACCCGGGAACACTGGTGGCCTCGAGGCGATAAAGCCCAATGGCACGATTCAGTGGTTTTTTGACACAGGATCCCGCGTGTGGAGTTGCCCCGCGATCGGACGTGACGGTACGATATTCTTCGGATGCGAAGACAATTCGACATACGCCTTGTATCCGAACGGGACTCTGAAATGGCAATTCAGAGCAAGTGGTCCAATCTCGCCCTCCATTGTAATTGGTCAAGACGACACGATTTACATTGGCACAGGAAATGGGACCTTATACGCTCTCGACCCGGCAGGCTTCATGAAATGGAAATTCAAACTATCCGACTCCTGGGATCACTTCGCTCCTACTCTCTCATTGAACGGATCGGTTTTGATCGGCTCTCTAGAAGGCTATGTCTATTCGATCAATCCAAACGGCACACTCGAGAGCAAATACAACGTTGGATGGATTGTTGACTATGTCATCGTTGGAAAGGACGGAACGATCTATGTCACCTCCCAGAACTCCGGTCTTATTGCGCTGGACGAAAGGGGACTAGTCAAATGGAAGATTCAGTCCCCGTACGTTGGCGCGCCACCATCCTTTGGTCCCGATGGTACGATATATGCATGCTTCAACAACTCGCTCTATGCGCTTGACACGAATGGTTCAAAGAAGTGGACCTTCAATACTGGCGGCGCTGTAGAATCTAAACCCGCTGTTGGAGCCGATGGGACGGTCTATTTCGGCTCTGAGGATGGGAATCTGTATGCAATCAAATCCGATGGAAAAATGAAGTGGAAGTTTGAGACAAGTGGTTGGGTGGAGGGACATCCTGCGATTGGAGCAGATGGCACAGTCTATGTGAGCGCACCTACTAATGGCGCACGATTGTATGCCATTGCTGGCGAGAAGCCAGTTCCTATCGAAGTCTTTGCAGCAGTTGTAGCAGCAGCGATATTGATTCTGGCCATTGTCATCTACGTAATGATTGTTCGCAAACATCCAAGAGCGAAGACTAAGTAGGATCTTTCTGTTCATGTGCGCAGGATATAATCAGTCTTATCGGCGAGAAGAGAAGAGGATTGTTCAGATAAGTTCAGGGATAAATCCTGGCACCGTACTCATTTCGTTTTTCTGACACTTCTGACGGTAGATAGGGAGGCGACAAAAGAAAAAGATTGGAAGAGGTTTAAACTCGACTCGTTCGGCGATATTCTTGACGATTTCCTGAGACTTCGGCAAATCCTTAATTAGGGTTCTATCATTTACGAGACTGTCAGATGCGAGGGTAGCCAAGCCTGGTCAATGATGATTTTGAACGAATCATCGGCCAATGGCGACAGACTCAAGATCTGTTCCTGCAGAGGTCCGCCGGTTCAAATCCGGCCCCTCGCACTTTCGTCATGAGATTTGTTCCATCAGAAACGAAGTCCGCAATCCGTGCCGCGTGTCATCAGGACGTGGACTTGCTCAAACCCCGTCCGTGTCCCCCAGCATCATGTGGACTCTTATGCGATCCTTCGAGATGACGTCCTGGATCTCCGCAAGACCGAATGTGTTCAGTAGAAGGAGACGAGTCTCTGCATCTTGAGGGCGCCGTGGCATTCTTACAAAGCCCACTTCCCTGAATGCGGTCCGGTAGGGGTGCCCCTTCACCAGTCTGCAGTGGAGTGCCATCGCTCCCATTCTCTTCGAGTGATCGAGTGCCCTTAGCAACAACAACCTTGCCGCTTCGGATTTGTCAGGGTGCACCAGCATATCGACGATGTAGCAGCACCTCGTCTCTCCTTTGCCCTCGGCCTTAAGGACGACGTAGCCGTAGGTCTCCCGGTCCGAATCGGCGACCAGTATAGAGAATTTGCCCGCTCGCTTGTCCGCGTATCTCCAATTGAGCAATTCCTGGTCACGGACCACGATGATGTCAAAGCCCTTTGCCGATTCTCGGAACAGCTTGGATATGCCGGGTCCGAAGCGGCTGGTTTCTTTCACAACGAGTCCGCTGCCATCCCTCTTGGCCTTCGCAGCTAGCCTTCGGTTCCCAAGCGTCACGGTCCGATATGCAATGGCCTTCGGAAAGCCGGCCTTTGACAGCGCGAAGAAAACCCGAGGGTCAAGGATGTATAGCGGCCATGAGACCTCGATTCCGAGGTCGCGATAACCGAAATGATTTGTGAGCGTGTCATACATGCCTTCGGCGGGATAGGAGAAGCCGACCTCGATCCCTTTCTCCATTGCTTGATCATTCTTGCACTCTATGGCCTTGAGCAGCATCTCTTCGGTCGAATATTCTTGGTCACGACAGACATCAGTGCCTTCTATCGATTTGAATTCCTTTCCCCCGATAATGATCCTGAGCGGCAATCCAGCCGAATGACATACGATGATGCCATTCTCGTTTGCGACCAACCCGATTGTCGCAGGTCCACCCGGAACATCGATGTACTTCCATTTCCTGAAGTCAAGCTTAGGTGTGTCGATCTCGAATGCCGGCCATTTGAGGACACTATTCAGGAACTCAACGATGTTTCTCTCATCGCCAGGTTCATACTTGCGAACAATCGCGTTCTCGGGCAAGCTGATTACCTTGTTTACTCTCGGACCATCATCATGTGGCCAATATATCTTTGGCACGCAGAAATCAATCGGTGCGTTTGAGCGAAGAACCGGGTTTTGAAGAACGCATTCATTTACGAGACGGTAGCACAACACATTCTCGTACAGGGCGATCCTATGCAGTCGGCAGATTTCAGGTAATGGCCACCCTTCAGGCCGCGCGCGCCTTTGTGCTCGGTCTTCCTCTGAATCTCAGCATGAGCTGGGGATTGAACAGAGCGATTTTCCACGCAGCGGCAAAGCGGGGGTTCAACGAGAAAGCCGTCAAAGAGAGGCCCAAGGGTGTGACGGAGAAACCACTTCTGGAGGAGAAAGACGTCTTCTTCCTCGGAGATGAGATGGCATACAGGGCCGAGGAGGGTGGGAAGACCTATTTCGTTATTGGCGGCGAGACTCAGAAGGTCCAAGACTTCGATAGACAGATAGATTCTCGTTTCAAAGGTAAATTCAAAGGTGTATGGAAGGAAGCGGTAGCGGTTGTAAGAGCGTATGACAAAGATGTTCTATTTTCACAACATGGATTCTGCGAGAAGGTGTATCGCCCTCGCCGCGACGAACTCGCCGAGAAATGGAGCGAGACGGTCGCATAGGCAGGATATCTAGCATGCCGTCTAACGATACTTCGAGTAGTAGTCGAGAAGACCGCATATCTCGTTCGACACCGCATCCGAGTACTTCCCGACGTCCTTGACTTCTTTGACATAAGTCTTCGCGTCCTTGATCGACATCCTGGACGCCTTGGCAACGATACTCGCTATGAATGATGGGGCGAAGCTCTCATCGATTTGAGACCTCCTGATGATCTCCTTCAAATCGTACTTGAACCCGCCAAGCCGACTGATGTTCAGCATGGCCGATCTCGGGGTCTCCTTTCGATTGTTCCTTTGAGAATCTCGATAGTCGTTTCGCCTTCTGTTTCCGGGTCTTCTGCCCCTGAATGCCAAGTTCATTGCTCCTGTCGGCAGTCACGCGATTCTGATACTTAAAGCTTAGTCGTGATTTCCCTGCAAAAAACATTTTCACCAGCGACAAACGGCCGCCCTTTTCAACCGAAAACATGGAATCGGCCTCTGAAAGATGAATGCGCATTGGTCCGTCAACACACGGCTCATGCTATCACTCTTCACAAAAGTGGGAAATGCCCCGGGACCTATTGTTCGTCTGCAATGGTCTCCAAGCGGTCTGTGGCTGTGCGCCCCTCGGGCATCCGGGAGATATTCGATATGGCAACAGAGGGGGCGATAAACCTCGGATTGGGAGAACTCGACTTTGACCCTCCTGAAGAAGCGAAGGACGCGTTGAAGAAAGCCTGCGTTTCTGGCACGAGCAAGTACGGCCCCACTGCTGGATTGATGGAGCTCCGTGAGCTAATCGCCTCTAATGAGGCGAAGCACTCGGACGCGATAACTGCGAGGAATGTGCTGGTCACCGGCGGGGCGACGGAGGGGATAATGGCGGTCTACCAGGTCCTCCTGGACCCTGGAGACGAGATACTCGTCCCCGACCCAGGCTTCGTACTTTACTCGCCCGATGCCGCATTGGTCGGAGCCAGACCAATCCCTTACGGTCTTCATGAGGAAACTGGCTTCATGCCTAATGTATCACAGATCGAGGAACTCATTACTCCCAGGACAAAAGCGATCGTGGTGAACAGTCCCTCCAATCCCACGGGAGGCATCATTTCGAAAGAGGTCTTCAGCGGACTGCTCGACTTGGCAACAGACCACAAGATATGGATAATCTCCGATGAGGTGTATGAGGATTTCATTTACGATACCAGGCCCTTCACCTTCGCAGGAAGCCTCGAGAACTCGATAGTTGTGAATTCCTTTTCGAAGTCCCTCGCCGTTCCGGGATGGAGAATCGGCTATCTGCTGGCCAACGATGAATTGCTGAGGGAGCTGTCGAAGATGCAGTACTACCTCTTGGCTTGCCCGGCGACTCCGATACAGCAAGCCGTCACGGCAGCGCTACCTCACAAGGACAAGTTCATCGGAAGGATACTTCCGATCCTCGATGCCAGAAGGAAGAGGATGGTCTCTCTTCTCAACGAGATCCCAGGCTTCTCATGCGGGTTGCCATCCGGAGCGTTCTACGCGTTCCCGCGTTATGATCTCAGAATTCCATCGAGAGAGCTGGCCGAGAAGATTGTCTCCGCCGGCGTGATCAACTCACCCGGGTCCGCATTCGGCCGGCTGGGCGAGGGACATCTGCGCTTCTCCTACGCAGCCTCGGAGGAGGACATCTCGAGGGGAATAGAGATTGTTGGTTCCGTCGTAGAGCATCTGACGTGACGTTCCAACGGTCGGCAAGAATATCTAGCGGGGCTGCAATGTCGAGTCCTTATTGAGGTCGAAGGGTCTATGGCGTACAGGGTAATCGAGACAGACGTGCTCGTCATAGGGAATGGCGGGGCAGGACTCCGTGCTGCCATCGAAGCCAGCAAAGCGAACGTTGAGGTTCTCATCGTCGCAAGGACGATACCCGGGAAGGCGCACACGACAATGGCCGAAGGCGGGATAAACGCCGCCCTGGCCAATCGAGACCCGACGGATTCGATCGAGGAGCACTTCAAGGACACGGTAGTGGAAGGGGCTTTTCTGAACGACCAGCGATTGGTCGAAATCCTTGTGAATGAGGTCCCCGAGCGGGTCTACGATCTCGAGGAATTCGGCGCGGTTTTTGACCGGACTCAAGACGGGAAGATCGCACAGCGTCCGTTCGGCGGCCAGAGCCACCCTCGTACTTGTTATGTGGGGGACGAGACCGGGCACGAAATGACGATGGCCCTCGTGGAGGAAATGCGGAGGAGGGACATTCCTCACATGGATGAGGTCATGATCACCCGGCTCCTGACTTCCGACGGCAGATGCGTTGGTGCATTCGGGATCGAAATGAGGACCGGAGAATACGTCATCTTCAAAGCGAAGGCCACGGTCTTGGCGACCGGGGGCGCGGGGCGCGTCTACAAGGTCACATCGAACCCCGCAGAAGCCACTGGCGACGGCTATGCGATGGCGTACGACATCGGGGCCGAGCTCATGGACATGGAGCAGGTCCAGTTCCATCCGACCGGCATGATATTCCCTGAATCCGCGAAAGGCATACTTGTGACCGAGGCCGTGAGGGGAGAGGGCGGACTGCTGAAGAACATCAACGGCGGCAGGTTCATGGAGCGTTACAACCCGTCCCAGATGGAACTCTCTCCCAGGGACGTCGTAGCGAGGAGTATATACTCAGAGATCCAGGCCGGAAGGGGGACGCCGAGGGGAGGGGTCTATCTGGACATCTCCTACAAGGACCGGGATTACATCCTCAAGAAGCTTCCTCGGATGGTCAAGCAGTTCAAGAACTTCGCGGACCTGGACATAACGAAGCAGCCGATGGAGGTCGCTCCGACAGCGCACCACTTCATGGGTGGTGTGAAGATTCGGGTCGAGGACAATAGGTCCACTACCGTCGAGGGATTATATCTAGCGGGCGAGGCCGAAGCGGGCGTGCACGGGGGCAACAGGCTCGGAGGAAACGCTTTGGCCGAAACACAGGTCTTCGGCGCAAGGGCGGGGATGCATGCTGCCGGTTACGCGAGGAAGACCGCCCGACAGAAGCTGGACAGGAGGCAGGTCGAGGGCGAAGCCACAAGGCTCGATTCGCTCTTCAGGGAAGGGAAGAAGCCGCAGGCCCTGAAAGAGCAGATCAGGGGCATGATGTGGCAATATGTCGGGATCGTGAGGAACCGGGACGATCTCTTATTCGCTCTGAGCGAGGTGGAGAGGCTCAGGAAGGGAATTCATGAGCTTGGCGTCTCCGGCGGGAAGAAGTACAATCCCGAATGGTATGACGCGATCGTTCTTCCACACATGCTCCTCGTGTGCGAAGCGATAATACGCTCAGCATTGGCGAGGGAGGAGAGCAGGGGCGCTCACTTCCGCTCAGATTTCCCGAAGAGGGACGACGTCAACTTGTTCGTTAACATCAATCTCAAGAAGGGTGACGCTGGCCAGATGGAGGTCGGCGCTACGCCGATTCAAGCTACCAAGATGAAGCCGAGCGCGAGGGGGGGTGATGCGGTTGGCTGAGAAGAGGATTCGATTCAAGGTATTCAGGTACGACCCCGACAAGGATGACGCTCCGAGGTTCGAGGTCTACGAGGTTCCGTACGTCGAGAAGATGAGGATACTGGACGCTCTTAACTACATTCACGACAACTACGATGGCACGCTCGCGTACCGCTGGGTCTGCAGGGCGAACCAATGCGGGTCGTGCACCGTCACCGTCGACGGCAAGCCGGGGCCGGCGTGTAAGACCGAGGTCCCCGCGGATGCGGAGGAGATAACCGTCGAGCCGATCCGGGTCTTCCCGGTGATCAAGGACCTCGTGACGGACGTGGACAGGGGATACGAGAAGTTCCAGACGCTCCGTCCGTACCTTGAGCGCTCCTCCAAGCCCAAGAGGCCGGAGATTATGATGGCAGAGGATGTCGAGCAGATCAAGGAATTCAGGAGTTGCATCGAGTGCTGGGCATGCGTTACGGTGTGTCCGGTCATCAACGAGGTCTGGGACGAGTACGCTGGGCCGATGTCGATGCGGAAGCTCGCGGAGCTCTCCTGCGACAAGAGGGACATACTCGACAGGGTTTCGGTAGCCCTGGTCGAAGGCGCGTACAACTGCACGTCGTGCAAGAACTGCTGGGCCGTCTGCCCCCAAGAAATCAAGATCTCGGAGAAGGCGACGGAGAAGCTGAGGGCCGGGGCCATCGAGAAGGGTCTGGCCCCCCTCCCGCCCCACAAGGTCGCAATAGCATCCATCCGCAACTACTGGAACCCATGGATGGCTCCGCGGGGGCAGAGAGTCAGGTGGGCGAAGAAGTTCGACCTGCCCTCCTCCGCCGAGACGATGTTCTTTGCCGGTTGCTCCCCCTCGCTGCTGAAGCAGAACCTTGTGGAGAACGTCGTCAAGATCTACGACGTGATAGGGGAGCAGATAGGTTATCTAGGCAAGGAGGAGCGATGTTGCTCTTCCCCGCTTCTCAGGGTCGGGGAGGTCAACCTCTTCAAAGAGATGGCGCAGGCGAACATCGATGCGATGAAAAAGGCTGGGGCGAAGAGGATTGTGATCACGTGTGCAGGATGCTACAAGGCGTGGAAGGAAGATTACAGGGAGTGGTTCGGGGACTACGGAGTCGAGGTCGTCCACATTTCGGAGGTCCTGGAGAAGGCGATCCGAGAGGGTAAGTTGAAATTGAAGGAGGTCCCCGAGAACCAAGTGACGGTGACATATCATGACCCGTGCCACCTTGGGAGGGCCGGAGGCATTTACGACCCGCCGAGGAAGGTGCTCGGATCGATACCGGGCGTCAAGATCGTCGAGATGAGCAGGATCAGGGAGAACAGCGCCTGCTGCGGGTCCGGCGGTGGCGTCAAGACCGCCAGGCCGAATCTTGCGACAACGATCGGCGCCACGAGGCTGGAAACGGTCAGGGAGACCGGCGCGGACATGATAGTCTCCTGCTGCCCGTGGTGCGAGCAGAACATCGAGGATAGCATAAAGGCCGGCGATTTCCCTAGCTGGAAGGTGCGAGATCTGGTGGACATGGTCGCCGCAGCGCTGGAATAGGAGGATGAGGGATTGTCAGGACAGAAAGGGTCAAAGAAGGTCAAAAGGGAGAGGAAGAAGAAGGCGACTGCTCCGAAGGACGAAGCGGGCGAGGTCAGCGTCGAGGAGGTTCTGTTCGGAAAGAATCCCTCTCGATCCTACGTCCTGAGGGACGTATGGTATGGTAGCCTGGCTTCGGTGATAGACGAAGAGGACTTGCCGGAGGACTCGAAGCGGGAGCTGATGTTCCTGACGCTCTCGAACGCTCTCCTGGACATGATCATGGACATCATGCCGGAGGATCTGTCAGTGCTGTTCGCAAGGAATCTGGACGACTATCTTGCCGTGACCATCGTGAACCAGCAGTACAATGTGGATCTGCTGCAGGAGTTCCAGGACGACTTCGCCGCGGCGAAGGGCACGAAGTTCAAGGACGAGAAAAAACTGAACGATGCCGTGATCGAGTTCGAAGAGATGTGGTGGAACTCACCGAGGAAGGATCTCGAAGGGAAGACGCCGAACGCAGCGGTGGACGAAGCTGCTGCAAAGTACAACCTTTGAAGGAGTGAGCGGAACAATACCCTGCAACGATTCGGGCGATTGACATGAATCGCGAGGTGCGCTGCACTCTGATCCTTTCGGCAGTGGCATACTTCGTGATGTTGGGCGTGTCGCTCGTCTCTCCTATACTTCCGCTTTACGCGCTCAGCTTCGACGTCTCGCTCTTTATGGTAGGGGCGCTGATCTCCGGGTTCGGGATCGCTAGGCTCCTGCTTGACGCCCCCACTGGGATGATGGTCGATCGCTTTGGCATCAAGCGGTTCATGATATACGGCGTGCTTGTCGTGGCAGCATCCTCGATCGTGTGTGCGTTCGCTGTCAACTACTGGATGCTTCTCCTGGGGCGGGTCTTCGAGGGGGTGGGGTCGGCGATGTACTCGACCACCTCCTTCACATGTATGGGTAGGATCGCCCCGGAGAACAAGAGGGGCAAGTACATGAGCTTCTACCTGGGGATGTTCCTGCTCGGGTCGGTGAGCGGTCCGGCGATCGGCGGATATGTCGGCGAAACGCTCGGCCTGTCCGCCCCATTTTTCTTCTACGCTGGCTCGGCTGTCTTCTGTTACTTTCTGATACAGTTCGGTGTCAACGAGGGAGCGTTCAGGGAGAAGACGAGAAACGTGAGCGACAAGGTCGATTTCCACCAGATCAAGACGCTATTGAGCGATTACACCTTCGCGGCGATATGCTTGGCTGTATTCGTTATATTCTTCGTCAGAATGGGGATAACCGCGACTTTGGTTCCCGTATTCGCTTGTTCGAACCTCGGGATGACCGCATCTTCCCTCGGCCTCGTGCTGACCCTATCCTCCCTGGCCAATTTTGCGATAATGATTCCGGCTGGTTCCTTGACGGACAGGCACGGTCGCCGATCGTTCATGTTCACGAGCATCTTCCTGACAGGGTTCTCAGTTGTGCTAGTTCCATTCTCGAGGGACGTCATCGCCTTCGCGGCAATCATGATGGTACTCGGGTTCTCTCTCGGTCTGTCCGGACCGATCATCGCGTGGGTGACGGACATAACCAACAAGGACCAGCTCGGGACGGCTATGGGGATCTTCAGGACGATGAGCGATGCGGGGTTCGTTGCCGGTCCTGTCATACTCACGCTCCTTCCCGGTTCATCCGCAGGGTCGATCAACTTCATCCCATTCGTCGTCGCTGGCGTACTGGCCATCCTCGCCAGCGCCCTCCTTCTCAGAGGAAGGGATCCGAGGCGCGAGAGAAGACGCAGTAGCGCCGAGAAGGGAGAAATGGTTTAATCCAGGAAAGTGCATCGATGTCTGGATGGTCGCGACTTCCGCTCCAGGAAAGCTCATACTGATGGGTGAGCACGCCGTCGTATTCGGACAGCCCGCGATCGCCTTGGCCATCAGTCTGCGGCTCAAGTGCAGGGTCTCGCCCTCGAACAACTTCTCTGTCAACGGGGATGTGCTGTCCGAGCGGTATCATCCTTATGTTTCTTCTGCAATTAGGAAAGCCTGGGGGTCCGGGCCGGTTGCGATCGACATTGCGTCGGAGCTGCCTTCCAGTTCCGGCCTCGGGTCTTCGGCGGCGGTAACGGTAGCCGTGTTGGCGGCTCTCTCCAAGATGAGGAGCCAGTTCTCGGAGCAGTATGTCGCCAGCAACGGATTCGAGGTCGAGTCAGAGGTGCAGGGAAGGGCAAGCCCGATCGACACCTCGACCTGCACTCACGGCCACGGGGTGTTCATCGACAGATCGCCTGGCGCGAACCTGCTCTGGGAGGTCAAGAGGGACACGAGAAGATGGTTCATTCATCACTGCGAGGTCCCGGAGATGGACATGGTTGTCGGGTACACCGGGGTTGTCGCACATACCGGACCTCTCGTCGCCAAGGTCAAGCGTTTCGCGGACCGAAGCAAGTTTGGAAAGGAGATCATAGAGGAGATTGGCTCCTTGACCCTGGACGGACTGAACAAGCTCAAGACGGGTGACAAGGTCGCCCTGGGAGAGCTGATGACGAAGAACCAGAAGCTCTTGGCGATCCTCGGGGTCTCATCCCCGGAGCTCGACAGGTTGATCAAGGTCTCGCTCCCTTACTCGTATGGCGCGAAACTCACCGGCGCTGGCGGGGGAGGGAGCATGATAGCTCTTACAGACCGCGTGAAGGATGTCTGCGAAGCGATAAAGAAGAGGGGCTGCACCCCGATCGTCGTACGCACCGGAGCGAAAGGAGTCACGATTGAAACGAAGTGAAAAGGTTTCTCGCCGCCTAGATCATCTCTTCGAATTCCCTGACGAGATCTGGGTACTTGTCCCTAATGACCTTCAGGATGTTGTGCACCGACAGTTTGTCGATGCCGGACTCGGAAAGCGTCAGGATCAGATCATCAAGGGTCTTGTCCGAGAGCGTGATGAGCTTCTCCTTGGCCATCCAGTTGCGCCAGAGCTTGTTCTCCAGCCGGTCTCTCCAGAGCTTCTCGAACTCCTCCAGCACCGAGGTGCTGAAGTCGCCCGCTTGCGAAGCTTTCCCTAGGACCTTTCCGGCGTACATGCCAGTGATGCATCCGTTCGCTATGCCGCCGCCGGTGATCGGGTCGATGATCCTTGCCGAGTCGCCGACGAGGAGCAGACCGTCCGCGATCGTCCTCTCGACGGGAGGCGAGACGGAGACGGCACCGCTCACCGCGTCGAGCGGCTGACCGTTTTTCAACCTCTCATCCTTCTGGATGAACCTGTCCAGGTACTCCTTGACCTGTCCGGGCTTCTTGAGCTTCGTGAGCAGGACCCCGATCCCGACGTTCGCCGTATGCTCGTCCTTCGGGAATATCCAGGCGTAGCCACCGGGGGCCGCGCTCCCGATGATGAACTCGCAGTACCTGTAGTTGTGCTTGATGTTCGTGAGCCTGTACTGGAAGCACGAGGTGATGTCGCTGGGCTTCAGGGTCGTGTCGATGCCTGCCCACCTTCCCACCTGCGACTCGTAGCCGTCCGCGCCGACGACGCAACCAGCGCTGATATCCATCGGTCTCCCGTAAGACAGGACCTTGACTCCCTTGATCTTGTCGCCTTCCTTGATGAGTGCGACCGCCTCGGTCTTTACCATGATCTCCGCGCCAGCCTTCGCAGCATCGGCGGCCAAGGCCTTGTCGAACATGTCCCTTTCCAGGACCATCCCGACCTCGCTCCCCGCCTGCTTCTCGTTGATTACGAACTTGTTCCCGCTGGGGGAGACGATGATAGCGCCGTCGACATCCGTCGCAATCCACTTGCGATTGGGCGTGATGCCGACCTCAGCCATCGACGCTTTCGAGAGCCCTTCTCCGCACCTGACAGGCGATCCTATCTCCTGCCTCTTCTCGATCATCAGGACGCTCGCGCCGTTAAGCGCCGCGTGCTTCGCCGTCATGCTGCCCGCTGGCCCAGCCCCGACAACGACCACATCGTATTCGTTCTTCATGTCTTCGCCTCCAGTTGGAGCGCTCCGACAGGACAAATCCTGACGCACCGGCCACATCTGTTGCAGTCCAAGTTGAACTCAAGAACGACGTCGTTGAGATAAATGGCATTCTCGGGGCATGTCCCGACGCATGCGCCGCAATGCATGCACTTCTCGACCGTCACTATCATCTCGAGCACCTCTAGGTGAACTCCGCGCCCTTCGTTTTCCTCCACTCTTCGAGGGGGATGGAGAACTTCTTCTCCACCTCCTCTCTGTATGTGGGGCCCCCGTTGTAAGCGCAGAATGGGATTATCCTTCCATCCGGGACGGCATAGTGGATGACGCACCTCTTGACCCTCTCGATGTCGTAGTTGTACGCATCTTGGAAGTGCATCCCCCCGACGAACACCATCTTCCAGGAGAACTGGGCCAGGCCTTCTTTCGTCGTGTCGCCGAAAACCGTCTCCATCATTCTCAGGAATTTGATGAGGTCCAGTCCTTCCGGTGCCTTCTCCTTGCGGATGTACTTCCTCAGAATGTTGAGCGCCTTGACCTTGGCCGGAAGCTTCACCTTCGACTTCTCCGCCTTCTCGGAGAGTTCGTACAGCTCGGCGAACAAAGGTTCGACGTCAACGAATCTGGTCAGCGGGATGACGTTGTTCACGTCCTGCACGAAGAGATAGGTGGCAAGCCCGCAGTGTGGATGCGCCGTGAAAGTGACCTTCGGCTGGTCGACTAGCGCTGATACGAGCGTGGAGATTGGTACGACTGTAGGGACCGGGTACCAGTCCCCCTTGTTTGCAAAGCCGGTCTGCTTCTCCACATCGTGCACGAGGTCGGTCAGCGTGTACCTCTGCCGCTCCAGTTCTTCCTTGTTTATCCTGCCAGTGAACGCCACGGGCTGGAAGTTCACGCCCCTGATCACGTTGGAGTTCTCTATCGCGAATCGGAGTATCGGACCAACCTGATCGTCGTTCACTCCCTTGACTATCGTGGGGACCAGAACGATCGACGGAGGCCTCTCCAGCTTCCTGATGTTCTCTATCACTTTCATTTTCGTCTCAAGGAGCGGCTTTCCTCTGGTCGCGACGTAAATGTCATCTCTCAAGCCGTCGAACTGCAGGTATATCGTGTTCAAACCTGCCTCCGCGGCTTTCTTGATGAAGTCCTCGTCCTGGGCCATCTTGACCCCGTTCGTTGCGATCTGTATCTGAGCGAATCCGAGCTCCTTTGCCTTCTTTATGACATCGAAGAACCTCGGGTAGATGGTCGGCTCACCGCCGGAGAACTGCACCGCCGGGCATGGTACCGGCCTCTCGTTTCTCAGGTTCTCCAGCATGGCAACGATTTCTTCGTAGGAAGGCTCGTAGACATAGCCAGCAGCGTTCGCGTTCGCAAAGCAAATCGGGCATTTCAGGTTGCATCGATTTGTCAAGTCGACGTTCGCGAGCGAGGTATGGCTGAGGTGGAGGTCGCAGAGACCGCACTCGTTCGGGCAGACCTTCGCGCCCTTTATGAACGGGTTTGTGACGCCGACACCATCGTAGGCGAACTTTTCCGCCTTAAGATACAGTTCAGCGTCAGACCAGTACACATCCGTGAACTTGCCGTGCTCGGGGCACGTCTTTTCCATCAGGACCTTTTCGCCCGACTGGAATATTGTTGCCGAGATGATTTTCTTGCACTCGGGACAGATCGACCCGGTCTTCTTCGGAAGCCCTTTCGGGAGGGCGCTACTCCTGACTATCAATTACATGCACCGAGGTTGGCATTGAACAAGTAATCATTTAATACTTATGTAGCGATGATAGCTACAATCGATTCTATGGACTTAACCGAAGTATTAAGGCTGGACCTGAAAGGGATTGATGAGGAACATCGCAAGATTTCGTCGGTGCTCCGGAGGATCGGCCTGACAGACTATGAGTCGAAGACATACGTCGCCTTGATCGCGCAGCAACACGCCACGGCGGACGACGTAGCGAGCACAGCCAGCATCCCACGGACCTCAGCTTACAAAGCGCTCCGATCACTCAAGGAGAAAGGGTTTGTGGACACGAACGAGGGCCGACCAACGATTTTCCACTCGCTCCCGACCGAAGAGATCAAAGGGAAGATCGTTGAGGAGATCAAGGACGCCTTCGACAAGCTTGAGGCGGTCCGGGGCATGCTGAGCGAGAAAGGGACTCCCCAGCTGGTGTTCACAATCTCCGGGAGGGAGCGCGTGCTCTCGAAGATCGGGGAGATCCTGGAAGCCTCGAGGCGGCGATTCCTAATATCGACCTCCCAGATGCAGGCTGTTCGGGCAGCGCACTCGCAGAGATTCAGAGATGCGGTGAAGAGGGGCGTGGAGGTCCTCGTGGTGGCAGAACCTTTCGTGAAGGTGCCCGCTTGCACCAAGATCTACAGGAAGACGGACTTGATCGCGACGGACGTGATCGGGGATGGAGAGATGGCATTGATCGCCTCGCCGGATCTTTCGGTCTGTGGCTTCAGCGACAATCCATTCCTGACCGGGCATCTTGAGGGCTTCATGATGATGGTGTTCGAAAAGACGGACAAGTGAGTCCCTCCATCTGCACGGTGAGGATCGCCCGTCTGGCCCTGGTCAAGAATATCATCCGTAGTCTGCAATTAGCTCTAACGGCTTTTAGGTAATGTCAGATAGCACACGGTGATGACAAGGGGCAATCGTTTTCTTGGGGTGATCACCATCGGGAGACTTGACGATCTCTGCAAGTCGAGGAAGGCGCAGATGCCCTTCTCCGTCGTTGCGGTGCTCATCCTGGTGCTTTCCAGTGCGAGCATCGTTCTGATTTGCGGGATGAATCTGAGGAACGGAAGCGCTTCCGTTTCGAACGATGCCATCGAATCGATGAAGGAGGTGGCGTCGAAGTGCTCGGTCGAATTTGAGCAGACATCGTACGGACTGGCGATCGACGCGGTTCGAAGAACGGGGGCGCTGAACGAATCCTTGCTCTGTAATGAGTTCAGCGCTCTTTTGCGAGAGAGCATCGCCAATGATTACCCCAAGTCCGTTGGCGGATTCGAGATTCGCATAAACGAGTCGGAAGTGTCGCTCGCTTTCTTGAGGATGTCATTGAACGACTTGTATCCCGAATTGAGCGGTTCAGAGCACGGAGGATCGGTAGGATGGAACATGTCTACTGTCCCTGCCTATCTGTCGCTGTCAGGCACATTCAAGGTCGTGGTCACCGGGAGCAGGGGCTTTCTTGCGAAGCAATTCGAGATTGACAGGGGATTGTACATTCCAGTGCCTCTGATTGCGAACAGACTGCAGGCTTTTGCAGATGCATTGTCCGGAGGCAGGAGCGAGTTCGAGAACATCGTGAGATACGAGCTCTCCGCCCTCGCTCAGGACGGGGTGCTCAAAGGCTTCGGACTGGGATCAAGGGACGAGGCGCAGGGCACCAGCGATATCCTGACCGAGCAGGACGTCCTAAACGCCATCAATCTGGCTTTGCTATTCGAACAGGGTAGCCACGTGCGGTCCTTCGATGAGGACTACACGAGGTCCTTCATCGACGGGCTCTCTGGAATGGGATTCTCACAGGCGACGAAGATAGTCGCCGATCTGAGAAAGGGCGGGACCCTGGACCCGGCCGATCTCTTCCTCAGACTGTACGACTCGGGCCGTTACGATCTCAGGACCGTGTTGGCCGAGAGTCTCTACTCCTTCGCGGACATCCTCGTGCTGAGGTGGCTCGACTACCTCCACGTGACGGACGTCCTCAAATTCATCGAGCAGACCGGGGACTCCCTGGAGATCGGTCTTACGGAGATAATAGGCCAGATGTTGAATATGGACACTCTCCAGGATTCCGTGGTCAACTGGGTACGCTGCAGACTGGAGCAGAATGGCTATCCGGAGTCCTCCTACCGCTACGTCAATTACGGCTCCCCGAACGCCATCGTAGAAGTGCCGTCCCATCGAATGGTGTTCTTCAATGATCTGAATGAGAGCTACCCTGTCATCTTCGGCGGCGTCTACGAAGTGGATTTCCCCTCTGTCGATGTGTTCGCATCCGATGCTTGGAAGGCATTCTATGTCCAGTATAAGGTGCAGACATTCGAGCTTGCAGATACCCTGGAGAGCTTCGTCAAATCCATTGTGGTCGGGATCGCCTCTGACTCGAGTCTGCCCGAGATTCAGCTCTCGCTCGATCCCCGGGATCGCGCGGACTATAACGAGGATATGGAAGAAGAGGTAGAGTCCGCGATTTTGCACAGGGAGGACTGGATGGCACCGGCGTTCGAGTATGCAGAGAGGTCTGTCAGACTTGTCGATCAAATGGGAGAGTCGCTCGTGAGGTTCATCGATTCGTACTGGCAGGAGATTTTTAGGAGGAATGACTCCGTCGAATGCGTGTTCAAGGCGCTTGCAGATCGTCTCGTGAGAGAATCACGCGCGGGGCTACCGGACTTCAGTGACGAGGAGATCGATGAGGCGATTTACAGGGTCTACTGGGAGATCAAACTGTCGCGGATATGGGGGTTGAGGGAGAACGTTGAGAGCGCTTTCGACAGCGGAGTCACGGGGAAGGTTGACATATTCGAGAAGGTGTTTGGCAGCCTCGAATCATCTTCGTTCCTTCGGGACGTCCTTGCGGACATCGTCCGAGGCGCCATCGGAGGTGTGCCGAATCTGGAGGACGCTCTCTCCGAGTTCGTGATGCGTCTCGTCTCCGACATCGGCGATTGTCTCCAGTTCAGGGCGGATCAGATCACAGTCCAAATCCCGTCAAGTGAAGGGTTCGAGCTTCTGTCGGAAGGGTGCCTTGAGATCAGTGAGAGTCTCGAGCTCAAATGCTCACCCTGTTGTTTCTCGGTGTCCGGCGCCCCGGCTCAAGACCCCTCCAATGGGAACCTGAGCATCGAGATCAAGAGGCCGTGGGAATATCCGACCGCGTCGGAATACTATCCCAACAGGCACATCACAGATTTCGGGAACGTCACGATGACCCCCTATACTTCCCAGTGGGAGGTGCGTTTTGAAGGCACTCTGAATGCCGCGCTCGCTTCGAATGGGACGGGCTGGACGCTATTGGGGCAGGGAGATGCATTCAAGGTCGACTCCTCGATTCCTTTCTCAACGGCATTCACGGTCGTGGTGAACAGTTGTTGGCCGCTCGAAGGTGTCGAGTACAAACCGTCGGCCACGCTACTTGGGGACGTGGTGAAGTTCCTCGAGAACATATGGTCGAAGATCGTTGACGGAGTCGGGTTCATATCGCAGGGGGTCTCAAAGGTCTTCTCGTTCCTCCAATCGATGTTCTCGTCGTTGCTCGCCTTTTCTGCCAAGGCCGTCGCCTTCGTCTCGAACATCCTCCAGACAATGGTCGAGGGCGTCAGAGACTTCTTTGCTGGCGCCGTCTCGGACCTGATTGGCTGGGTTGCGGAATCGGTGTCGGCCGCATTCGGGTCGATCTCCTTCAACATAACGATCTTCGGTCTGAGGTTCTCCGTTGAGACGAACGCTTTCGATCTGAGCCTGGGGAGCGCGAAGGACATGCTGAAGATCACTTTCTCGATCGCTGCGTTCGGAGCAACCATCTCTGCATCCACCCGTTTCGTCAAGTTGGGTCCCGGTGATTACGATCTGCTCGTGAATGCGACGCTGGAGACGGAACGCTGGAAGGTCGGAATCACAATCGACCCTCTGATGAAGCTGTTCAATCACTTCGTTGAGATCAAGGGAATGTTCGGAAGACACGTGCTGGAACTGTACATTCCTGAGGTTGTGCAGTACGAGCAGCTCGAGCTGTCTCTATCCGAGGTTCCGGGCATAGGGGATTTCTTGTCCAATATCCCGATCCCGGTACCGGGTGGAACGGGTTCGATAGATGCTGGTCTTGAAGTGAAGTACAGCAATCCGTTTATGGGCAAGCCAATGATCAATGAGTACGAGCAGAACCCGCCAGGCACCGACTATGACCGGGAATGGATCGAGATTTTCAATCCCACGGACAGACCGCTCAGCATGATCGGGTGGACCATCGAGACAGTGCACGGCATTCAAAGGATTGAATCGCTTGGCGAATCGTTGATCGAGCCGCATTCCTATAAGACCTATGTGCTAAGGGGGCAAGCGCTGGACAACGGGGGCGAGAACAAGTTCCCCCTCTCGGAGTGTGCAATATTGAAGGATCCGGACGGGGACCGCGTCGACTGCACGCCTTGGACGACAGACTACTACAACGACGGGAGAACATGGCAGAGAACATACGACGGAGCGGACCGTTGGGTGTTCAAGGATGAGACGTCCGGTATCGCCAACAGCAAGAGGATCGTGAAGCCGACGGACGCTGTCCATCTCAGAGGGTCATTGCTGGATTGCGCTGCCGAGGCACTCGGCGATGTCACGGCGGGGAACGCCAGTCTGACCTCGCTTGGTAAGGTCGCCAAGCGTACGATCGATTGTGTCCTCGATAGGTGCCTGAAGCTTCTCTCGGATTCGATTATCGAGATCAGATTCTACGTCGAGGTCTCGATTCACGACATCTCCTCCTCGGCCGGTGCGGGATTCACTCTGAGCCTCGTCGCGACAGGGGACCTCGTCGAGAAGGCTCTCAGATGGGTCGGCGAGGCTGTGGTAGATGCAATAAGGGGGCTGACGAATCCATACAGCTCGACATCGCATGCCCACTCGGTTTCGCACCTCGCCGAGGATGTGTTTGTTCGTGTCAGCGCCTTCGGAAAGGTCGGTCTACCTAGGATGGTCTCCAAAATAGCCGAAGGACTTGAGTTCAGATTCGATGCGGTGATCGAGGCGAACATAGCGTTCATAGGGAGTGTGTTCGGGGCGGATCTGGGGAAGGGACAAGTCGGCTTCGGAGTCTGCATATCGGGAATACCTGGTAAGATGCTGCCGCTCGTGTTCGGCATAGACACGAACAAACTCGCGACATTGTGGGTGTTCAAGGCCTCCATTTACGAAACCTGATC
>Ga0315282_10006478_pt1 | contig 19581 bp, 19 predicted proteins | sample YL17G07_20_MG_FD_203693 | JGI IMG/M metagenome (GOLD analysis project Ga0315282, IMG submission 203693) | Sediment microbial communities from Yellowstone Lake, YNP, Wyoming, USA - YL17G07_20 | ecosystem: Environmental > Aquatic > Freshwater > Lake > Sediment | place: USA: Wyoming | collected... | reverse complement strand
CCAGATAACTGAGCGCCCTATCTTCAGCATGCTGCCTGACAGAACAGGTATTGAGAATTACGACATCCGCTCCTTCTGGAGAATCTATCTTCCTATACCCTTCCCTCTCCAGAATCCTCTCCATAACCTCCGAATCCGCCTCATTCATCTGACACCCAAAAGTTCTAATGAAAACCTTTTTACCTTGTTTATCCATTATTATTCTCTTTCTTTGTATCTGAAAATGCCCGGTAACCTAAAATAATCAGATTGATTGGTGTAATAATAGAAAGTATGCCGGAAAGAAGTGGATTTTTTCCATGCTTTGCTGCTATCTTGCCAAAACAAACAGCAATGTATACAAGGATAATGGGCAACATAATTTTCCCGACAATGTCCACTATTTCCCTCCTTTTGGATTACACAGCTCTGGGAACACAATACTTAATTATTCTTATTGAGAATTATGACATCCGCTCCTTCTGGAGAATCTATCTTCCTGTAGCCCTCCCTTTCCAGAAGCCTCTCCATAACCTCCGAATCCGCCTCATTCATCTGACACCCAAAAGTTCGAATATAATAATTTCGTTCTTGTTCTGACATTCAAATTACTCACATAAATTTTCAAATTCACGGATGATAGTCGAAACAAAAACCGTTAATGCGAATTTCATATAGTTTTATTAGGATTATCAAAGAAAAAATCCACCTTGATTTACCTTTGATAACCGAAAAAAAAGAATAAACCAGATATTACCGCTGTTAAAAAATGTATTAATCACTCAAGTGTTTTTGAAGTAATTTAATTATCTAAAACGGTGATACAACAATTCTTTCAATTGTTAAATTTGAATAATTATTATTTTCACGCAAGACCGATGCTTCAATAGGAACATCCCTATATACTTCTCGCTCCCTTTCTTTTGTTTGTATAGGTTCTTCTATAGGAATAATAAAAGGTTCAAACATAGAGTGGTAAGTGATTTCTACCGGAGTCGCGGATTTTGGATATTGGAAAGTAATTTCTTCTGGAGTTGCAGATTTTAGACTTAGCAGTCGCGTTGGAGGTGATGGCATAATTTCTTCTACAAAAACGAATTTTAACTTCATAGTAAAGGAAACTTTGACTTTTCCTTTAATTGTTCCTTGTGGTAGAAAACCTGGGGTAATCTTGCCAAATTTCACAAAACTAATTTCCTTAATCTTTTTAATATTCGACCCAAAAGTAAATTCATTCCCTTCAAGAAAATAAGGACTGAATTCCCCATGTTCTCTTATGTATGTCATAATTTCACGGTTGTTTTGGCTTAAAAATTCTTTTAGTATATTTCCTTCTTTTTCGTAATATTTTCTACGTGCAACTTTAAGATATTTATTAATCTCCGTTGTTGATTCTGAAATAGAACTTAGAACTAATAGGTCAACGCTGTAGCCACTCGCTCTCTCATATATATCGTTATGCTTAAAAACTGCATCTTTTGCTATTAATAAATGAAGACCTTTTCCCAATTCCTTAGCCTTTTCAAGAACTGTAAATAAAATTACTGTATCTCGAAATCCTTTTTCACCTTTTTCTTCAAACGGTCTTATTTTCTTAATTGACATATCCAAAAGCAAATCCAAAGATATTTTGGGTGCTTGAACTACTTGTAATCCCAATTCAGCCACTTTTTTCTTAAAGTATGTTTCTATTTTATCCGAACTTAACTTCTCATTACCAAGCCAAGAAATAGACGGTTCTGAACCTGCAAATACTGCCATATTTGTCAATTGTTTCTCAATTTTATCAATTTGTTCTAAAATTGTTCTCTGTCGAGCATATATAAATTCATCTATTGCTACTTTTGGAATGAACATTCTTATTCCCAGGTCGTTACATAACTTTTTTAATTGAATAAATTCTGCGCTGGATAGATCTTGTGATTGTCTTAATATATTGGTATCAAAATAGACTGCAACAGGCTTTATTATTTTCTCCGTCACATTTCTCTCCTTTTCTAATAGTTCTGGGGACATAATACCTAATTATTATTAAGAATTCTAACGTCCGCCCCTTGAGGAAGATCTATCTTTATATAACCCTCCCTTTCCAGAAGTCTCTCTATAACCTCCGAATCCGCATCATTCATCTGACACCCAAAAGTGTGAATATAATACTGTTGCTGTTTCGCTAATATTTGAATTCCTTAGATGAATTTTCAAATTTCAAAAGTCTATCTCGTAATCGGATATGACTCCCTTTTTTCTTTTTACAACAATTAAGGATATCGGTTGATTTGCCTCTGCAAGATCTTCTTTTAGTTTCTTTACTTTACTACTATCTCTGTATTCGAAGGTGGCTATTAAAAAACCTTTTTGATAGCCATTATTTATGTAGCGATTTAGAGTTTCCACTTTCTGCTTAAAATTTTCAACAGTATTTTCAACCTCAACTGCTATTTTATTATTATTCTTGTCCATCAAGACAAGGTCGGCAGTCTTTCCCTCTATTTGAGGAGCACCGTCTTGAACTTTATTATCCTTATGGGCTTTAAGCCAGGATAAAGACATAATACCAATGAGTGTGCAATGTGCAGCATTCCCACATCTATTCTTTAGCACCTCCAAGTTCCTCTTAACTTCTTCAGCAAATTTTTCTAACATGAGGATGCCCTCCTTTCAAGTTGGAGTCGGAGTTCCTAAGTTCTGACAAGTTCTGGGGACACAATACTTAATTGTTCTTGTTAAGAATTATCACGTCCTTTCCCTCAGAAAATTGATCTTTCTGTAATCCTCCCCTTCCAGAAGCCTCCCCATAACTTCCGAATCCGCATCATTCATCTGACACTCAAAAGTCCGAATGAAAATCTTTTTACCCTGTTTATCGATTCTTACTTCTTCTGTTCCTTTGTACCTGAAAATGCCCAGTAACCTAAAATAATCAGATTGATTGGTGTAATAATGGAAAGTATACCGAAAAGAAATGGATTTTTTCCATGCTTTGCTGCTATCTTGCCAAAACAAACAGCAATATATACAAGAATAATGAGCAACATAATCTTTCCGACAGTATCCACCATTTCCCTCCTTTTGAAATCATCTTTGCCTTACTTCTAAGTACATTTTTGAAAACTTATATTTCTCCATTATTATACAACTTCACCATAACGTCTATAATCTGAGGGGCAAAGCCGGAACTTTAACTTTTAGGGAAAGGCTAAAAAAAGAGATTTCTTATTTTTTTAAACCGATTAGCTGTCCCATCCTTATTAATTCGTTAAACCTAGTGCTATCGATATTTATCTCCTTTCCCTTTCCTCTGAAACATTGTAGCCAAAAATTTTTAAAATAATCATTCCTTATATATTTCTCTAAAGACGGACCGATAGGATATCCTTTTAGGACTTCTATTAGTTCTCTAAAGTTACTGGCATCTATATGCTTATTTAAAAGATTGATCACTTCATTGTCTGCCAAAGCTAGTCTATACAAGTCGTTCCAGAACTCATACAAAAATAAATAACTTAGAATATCTCTATTGTTATTATATTGCCAAAGCTCTCCATTACTTCCATCCTTTGACTCAGTATTTAAAAGCTTAATATTAAACTTTTTCTCTTTACTAATTTTTATTAATAGGAAATACTTATTAAAAATTCTTTTTAACTTTCTCGGATTGTGGAATCGTGAAGATATACATATAGTAGAAAATTCTCGTATTAAATTGTTATATTTTGCTATATGTAAATCGTCATGTAAACATATGATATATTTTTCAAAATCATCTAATTCTAATTCCGGAACTTCTAAGCCAAAGTTAATAATTTTATCTAAATAATCTTTGCATTCATTTTTGGTTAAAGTCGGGCATCTATTTTTAATCCCTCTAGCGATTGTTTCTCTATCTAATGCTATTACAAAAATACAATTTCCATCACTAAAAATATTTTTTATCCCTTCTAGAATTTTTATCGCATTCTCTGGGAGACAACGATCTAAATCATCAATAAAGAAAACCAAGTATTGTTTTTCGTTCTTTTCACATGCGGTTTCAACGAGTTGTTTGAATGCGTTTCTACTTTTCCCTATCATATCTATCCATTCATCGAATCTGCTAGTGTGAGCTTTTTCATATTCAAGACCATATTTTTCAATTTTTTCCGCATTTATTCCGCCAAATGTTAATTTATGTAAGATCACGTCAGATGAGGCTTTAAGTAACACTGTTGATAATTTCTTTATATTTTCTTTAACACTCTCTATTTTTTCTTTTGGTATACAATTTCTTATAAGCCGTATCAAAGGATAAATTAAATTCTTTTCATTTTCATACTCCCATGCATCAAACCAAAGGGTTAGATAATTCGTCTCTTTTTCTATCGAATCTTTAACAAAATTCATAATAGTAGTCTTACCAGACCCCCAGTCTCCATAAATCCCAATACTATAAGGTGTTTCTATGTTTTCTTTTATTAAACCTGTCACAATATTGACAAAAGGCTTTCTGTTTAAATAGTCCTGGTCTATTGTTTCTTTAGGGGCATCATTATTTAGTCTTATTTTAGGATCCATTAAAGACTCCTTAGTACTAGGTAGGGCTTGATTTTTAAATACCATTCCCATTATAAGAATTCAAGAATTCCAAGAATTCCGGGGACACAATACTTAATTATTCTTTATTATTCTTTTTAAGAATTATGACATCCGCTCCTTCAGGAGAATCTGTCTTTTTATACCCCTCCCTTTCCAGAAGGTTCTCCATAACCTCCGAATCCGCCTCATTCATCTGACACCCAAAACTCCGCATATAATACTTTTGTTCATGTGTTGACATTTGAGTTCTTTAGATGAACTTTCAAATCTCATAAGTAATAGCCGAGACAAAAAGTGTTAACTCGAAATTTGTCCTATTTTTATTAAAGATTTTCGAATGTATCGATTGTATCCTGACATAAAACCTTGACGTTCTTAAAGATTACATTACTATACCAACAAGCAAGTCCAATTTTCCCTTGGGATTGATATCTAAGTTTATCATAGTTGATACATTTATTCTTGATGGTTACTCTTATCAAATTGTTCTCGACTTCCACTAGAATAGTTTCTTCATTAGTAATCCCGAACGGTGCTAAGTGTTTTTTACATAATATTTCTGGCCCAGGATATTCAGCAATTTCTACCCACCCATTTTTTCGTACGTAAGCAAGATAACTATACATAAAAGGGTTAGCGACAAATCGAATGTAAATACCAAACCACTCGTTGTCACTTCTTTGGTCAGTAAACTTGAATTGAGTCTGTATCTTTCCATCTCTTAAGCGAACACCCGGTAAAGTATGCATCTTAAATCCTTTGTCTTTTCCATTCAATTGTTTTTCCTCGGGATAAAATTTGTATAAGGAGGGGTTCTTTTCAGAAAAGGTCAGATTTTTTATCTGAAAAAAAATGTCCATATATTCAGAAATGTTTTTGAAAAGATTTTCCTTATTTCCATATCGATATACCTCATAATTGCGAATATCAAAACCTAGTTCTGTCAGTGCTCGCCCCGTAACACGCAGAATATTTTTGTTCATGTAAAGCGCAATTCCTAATTCAACATGAACATTTGGGTTGTTATGTGTAAGATCTGCAACTACTATGTCTGCTTTTTGAATTTCTGAGATGAATTGCCCCGAAAAAGGTCTGTGTTCTGGGCCTTAAAAGATGCAATGTTACTGTATTTCGGCGAAGGCCCAGTTTCTTCGTTTCCTATAATAATTGTCAGGTTTGAATACTTTTTCATTAGCTTCCGTTTTACATCTTCGTATAGAGATTTCGTTGCGCTGTCAAAAGGAATTGCAAAGAATATTCTATACTTACTTTTTAATCCCATATTCAAATCTCCTTGTTATATTTTTAGACCTCAGCTCTGGGGACACAATACTTAATTATTCTTTTTAAGAATTATGACATCCGTCCCTTCAGGAGAATCTATCTTCCTATAACCATCCCTCTCCAGAAGCCTCTCCATAACCTCCGAATCCGCATCATTCATCTGACATCCAAAATTCCGAATAAAAATCTTTTTAACTTGTTTATCCATTTTTACTCCTTCTCTTCTTTTGTATCTGAAAATGTGCAGTAACCTAAGATAATCAAATTGATTGGTGTAATAACTGAAAGTATGCCGAAAAGAAGTGGATTTTTTCCATGATTTGCTGCTATCTTGCCAAAACAAACAACAATCTATACACGGATAATGGGCAATATAATCTTACCGAGAATATCCACCATTTCCCTCTTCAATTTACTTTTCTGGGACTCTCCGTCCCATTTTATCTCCCTAACCATCCCTAAACTAGGTTATTAAAATAATCTGAATTATTTCTAAGCCATTAAGATATATATCTTTCTTTTTATTTTATTAATTCACTTGAAAAGTCGCTTAAATCTTGTCTTAGTATTTTTGCTTCATTATGGACTTTTCTGCAGCTCTCCACAAACTCTTGTAGTCTAAGGTCCTCTTTTATCTTTCTTAAGATAGTAGATGCTATTTCGATGAAAGTTTCTTTATCTACACCGTTTATAGTTACTTCATCAACAATAAATTTTTCGTCTTCGATATCTGCGTTAGGAATCGTAGGGTCGGTCTTCATTTCTTCTATATACTCATCAAGCGATTGAGCTCTAAATATCAATTCGTGAAAGAAAATTTGCCGTCTCTTACCTCCAATTGTTAATTGGTAATATGTCCCTTTACTGCCGGATATAAGTGAATCTCTCCCAATTATTTTCTTCACTTCTTCTAATAGTCTGTTTCTTATTTCTTCAGAGACTATTTCGTCTATTGGATATTTTCGCTGATTGTGAAGATGAATAAATTTCTCCAATGTCTCATGGAAACTATCTATCTTTTCTTTAATCGCTTTCGAAAGGCTATAAACAAGAAAAGAATTCCCCTTCTTAATCTCAGACCATTGCCAAACTTCTTCCATACTTACAAGTAACCCTGAACGAGAAACAGAAAGTCTACTTAGCCTGTCAATTATTTTTTCTAAATCTCCAATTAAAGGTCGGATTATCTTTTCAACGATTTGTCTAAGTGTTCTTTCCTTATCGGTCTTCTTATAATACCTTAGAAGCCGGTAGGTCAAAAAAGCCATAGAAAAAGTAGCTATCGAACCTAAAGCAATCCAAAATGTAGAAGATTTGAGAATCTTTATAAAATCAGAATTGTTCATCAATCCTTTCGTCTACTTAGTAGCAATATATCCAATTGCTCGTGCTAACAGAGTAACATCAGATTTCGCTCCATCAATTTCAATAGGTATTTGCTTTATTTCTCCATAGAAAACAAGTCCTGAATTTAAGAATCGAAGAAATTCGGGAGGATAACTAATTGACTTCTTTTTCAATAACACTGGTATAAAAGTCTTTTCTGGAGGAAAGCATTTCTTATCAGAACAAATGACAACCTTGCATTCACCGCCTTCAATAATCGTTGTTATCTCTTGACTAGGCATAACAAGAAAACCAGAAACCCTGCAAGTCTCGATAGGCTTACCGATAGGTAAAATCTTTGCGATTTTTTCTATGACCCCATTAGTAATCTTGTCATGCGCCAATTGATAAAGAGATCTTTGCATACTTACTCCCATACCGTAAGCACCAGCGAATAATGACCCACCAGATATGTGAGAAAAGAACTCCCAATCAACATAGATAATTTCATCGTTCTTAAATTCTATTCCTCCTGGTGGTATCCCTGATTCAGATAGAGCGCATTCTATAAATTCGGAAATATGTAAATCATACTTCGCCGCAACTCTAAAATTATGTTCACAAATTAGAGTTGCTATTGGATTTGGCACATTCTTAAGCGTCAAGGAGGATACACTTTCTTCTGTCCATGAAAGCGGTCTTATCCCAGAAATGATTTCATCATTTATCACAATCTCATGAGCCCTGCCGTGTTTAGTACCTTCTTTACTATTAAAAACTAAAAATATAGGTCTAAGCTTATAGGCACACCGCCAATCCGAAGACACGGACCTCCATTTTTCTGGTAACCACATATTGACCTTTTCGGCTTCCTCAGGTGTCCCAGAAAAGACACGTGGTAAGTAGGCGAGGTCTCCAAACAAAAGATCCCCATCAATAAAGGTTAAAACTACCGACCAACAATCTGAATTCATAACATTCTTGATTGAAGTTTGAAGCGCTTCAGAACTTAAGGGTTCTAATCTCATAATTTATCTTTTAATTCCTAACAGTTATCATGGTCAATTAAATTCAAAATATTTAACCAAAAATGTCTTTATCTATGCTGTTGAAAAAATCGGATTTAAAAGTAACTAAAGGTCTTTCGATATAGTCTAATAGATCAGGTTCATATTTGCTGACAGATCTAAAACCTGATATTTTCAAAATAACATTAAGTTTTCGCTGCAATACTTTATCAAAAGAAATTTTAGTTAGATATCTTAGAAACAATTCCAAATTTGCCCACTCTACATCATCAAGACTTAAGGATTTGATCTTTCCCTTTATAATTCGAATTTTTTCAAATAATGAACCTTTAAGCTGGTCTGTTAATTTAAGATCATGTTTAGCATCAAAATATATCAACAAGTAATATATCGAAAGAACTATATTTAAAAGTTCTGTCCTTTCCATGATTTTTAAATTCTGGTCTACAATGGATTGTATGTATTTATCGAATGCAAAATCTATTATATCAAATATTAATTCTGTTGCTTTTCTGATATTTTCAGCTATAGGGATATTAACAGAATTGTAATAAACAAGTAATTCTAGTGAAACTTCTTTATCAATAAAGGCTATTAACCAAAGAGCACTTTGATAAAGTTGGTTTGTAAAGCTAGACTGAAAAAAATAATCTTTTAGATAGTTTCTCTTCATGAGACCAATTAACCTGCGAATAACACTGATATTTTTTGAAATAATATCGTCACTGTCATTTTGAGGGAATAACGCAACCCTGACTAAACTAGATATACTAAAATCCTTTAACATATCAGCTTCATACCATATTATGGGGTCAGACAATCCAATAGCAATTGTTTGCCCAGATATTGATAAAACTTTTTCATAACTTTCTAGCATTTGATGATAAGGATGGTCATAGTTTGTAAATAATATCCGGTTATTTAAAGACTGGTAAAATATTTCAGCCATATACTGTTTAGCAATATAAGGAAACGCTGTTTCGCCGATGCGAAGAGCGATATATATGTTATCTGATAAATACTTGCAAATTTGGGCTCCTGTCTTTATATATCCTCTGATTGTCATGTTTAGTCCAATTTCTCCTAAAAACCTTGCTGCTTCATATGCGCTATCTGTTTTCTTCATAATAATATGTTTTAGCATGGCCTTTCGAATCAATTCAGTAAAACAGAAAGGTAAATAATGATACCCTTCTTTTGTACCAATTACCTTTACATCAAGTGAAGCTATAGAAACATCAGCAACCTCTCTCCATAATATTCTTAAATAATAAATATTTGCACTTTTTTCACATAACTTTAAGAGATCGTTAAAATCTTCCGAAGTATCTATAAGAAAATCATCTGTATTACTCATATAGTCCTTACGGAGTTTTAAGTAATATTTAACAACATCACCAATTGCATTCATTGCACTTTCAAACATTTCATTCTGTTCGCGCTGGATAAATCTTATAGCCATCTCTTTTAATATTTTTATCTCTCGCCTTACTTGATGTAAGAATTCCTTTGGAATTTGAAAAAACTCATTTTTTGGATCCGCTTTTTCAAATGTATTAAGAGTTTGTCGCATCATTTCTTCGAGTTCTCTTATTTTCTCTTCTGGGCTTTTCTCCCTTTTTTTCAATTTTTTGAACAACCTTATTAAATCGATCTTAGCTTTTTTCTGGATACTTATCAATGAGCTTTCTTGTGGATTTAATAGTTTCGTAACCCGAGTTAAAAGAAAACCTAGTAATAAGAATGAAAACATTACCCCGACCAAACTTAAAATTACTACCCCTTTTGTTGGAGATATAAAGGCAAGAAATGCTTCTATAGCCAAAATGGATAAAAGGCCAAAAAAACCAACTCTTAATTGTCTGTCTCTCCTGATGTATCTGAATAAAGAGGGTGTATACTGGCTAGCATATTGCTGGAAAGGTATCAATATTATTGTAAAGAAAAATACTGTAGCAGTTCCCACCAAAGTAAGAGAGGCATAGATAGCACCAGGATTGGCTGGTATGGTGAAAGAATTTGCTATTTTGTTGATTAGGACAGATATTTCGTTACCCATAAGATTTCACCTGCTATGCATTCTTTTGAGTTCTGGGGAGTTCTAGGGGCACAATACTTAATTATTATTCTTGAGAATTATGACATCCACCCCTTTTAGAAGAATCTATCTTCCCATAACCCTCCCTTTCCAGAAGCCTCCCCATAACTTCCGAATCCACATCATTCATCTGACGCCCAAAAGTTCTAATGAAAACTTTTTTATTCATGTCCAGGTCCAAACTTTTGGAACGAAACCGAGTTACATCTATCTTGTCTTGGCTCTATGGGGACCCGTTTAGGATAGGGCGTTTAAGAGTATATCCTTCTTTTGCTTGACTCTCTGTACTGACTCTTATGTAAATAGCAATTTTCATAATTGTCTATCTTTCGGGAATCTCGCGCAAACAACTTGAAGCATTGTTAAATAATTCTATGTTTTTTACTGCTCCTATTGTTTTCTTTTTCCCATATTGTATTCTTAAGCCCTTTATCACTGTTTTATTACAAGTATCTTTTACATAATTCGTTACAGCCTTCCTAAAATCCTGAAAAAAATCGTCTATATTAAGTATTAATCTCTGGCAGTCTTGGTTCTTATTCTTAGAAACTCTACTAGCGTCAGCATTTGTGTATTGTAGGTGTTTATCCCAATGGTTTCTGTCCTTACCTCTTGTAGGGAAAAACCCTTTACCCGAATTAAAGCCTAGAACGTGACTGTGAAGGAGGCCACATCTATAATTGGAATAGAGCTCATTTGCTTTAGATTTGTATTTCTTCGGAAAATATTTGATAATAAAAGCAACAAAGCATTTTTCAGAGACCCCCTCTTTAATTCCTTCACCTAGCATTATCCTTCCATAGGTTTCAATTGCGGAACATGTAAGTTGAAGAGACCCTATGTTAGATTCGTTAATTTCAAATTCAAATTCGCCTACCTCACACATATGGTAATTTGTAGTTCCCCAAATACATTTAGTTGAGAGCACATTTACAAATATATCTTTAAAAATCCATCTAGTTATGAATTTGAATTTATTATTCAAAATATCTATTTCATTCATCTCCGATTCTCCTATTTACTTTTCCTCCCTATCTTTATTAAAGAAGCAATTTCGTCAAAGGGTTCTCGTTCAAGAATTTTGATGAGATTATTTTCATTTTCTAGGTGCAATGTATGGAGATATTCTTTCTTCTTTGGTAAGACAATTGCATATTTTGAATACATATATTCATCGAGCAACTTGGATAGAGTTTTCTTTCCTTGATAATAAGTGTTATTGAGGTCAGAATAATACGGTATAACTTTTCTTGCAACATCCGCCATAGCATTCAAAAAATCCAAGTAATCATCTGAAGATTCGGTCTTGTTATAAGCTTTTCGGATATTACTATCCCACATCACAAAGAAATGCGGGTTTAGAATATGCATGATTTTAGAGGCAGCAGTTGGTCCAAACTTTCTTTCAGTAACCTTCTTTCCTTCCAATTTAATTCTAGTCTCTTTTAATGTCTCAAAAATGTCCGTAATGATGGAATCTGTACTCTCATCCGCTCCACGTATATAAGATTCTAGGACTTTACCCACCAATTTTTTATATTTCTGATTTATTTCCTTTAACTTTTTTTCTAATTCAATAACCGCGTTTTCCTTCTTGAGGCGGCATTTCCAAGCATTCAAAAAATTAATTATACTTCGTGCTAAATTCTCGTCGTATTTATCTGGCCAGCCGGAGCATACAATGGATTCCTCAACTTCATAGTACGGAGCGTCATCGCCATTGGTCTCTATGAATTTTTCTATTCCTTTAGCCCAGTTCTTATAACTGATATTTTCCATTTCTAGATGAATACTTTTGGGGCGCAAGAATTAATTATTCTTCCTAAAAATTATAACATCTTCTCGCTCAGGAAAAATCTGCTTTCCTCTCTCCCTTTCCAGAAGCCTTTCCATAACTTCCAAATCCACATCATTCATCTGACACCCAAAACTTTGAATATAATATTTTCGTTTTTCCGCTGACATTCAGTTCCTCGAAATTATTATTGTTATTATCAGAGATAGAATAGACGTTCTATTATTTTTCCAAATTTTCATCAAATTTCTATCGTCCAAATAAACGCAATAATTTTATTGGCTTAAAAACAACTATCTGTTTCGGTTTTACACCTTGTCTTCTTTTAGATATTACATCAAGTGCCTGTTGCACTCTTTTTCTTCTCCTAAGGAAAAGCGGGCACTTGTTTAAGAGGAAATCTAAAGCACAATCTACTCCTTTCGTTCTCGAATAACATCGCGCCAAACCAATGTATATATCCTCAGCAACAGAGGTCAGGGGCGCAATAGGAGAGGCATAAGCTTTTTCAAAATAGGCAATACTTTGGGGAAAATCGCCTTTATCAAGATGAAACTGTCCTAACATAGTATTTATCTCAATACCATCTGGGTCAACTTTTAACTCCTCTTTCAATTCCGAATAACACCTTTCATTATTTTTTCCTTTATGGTAATAAAGTCCTTTTATATAATGAAATCCAGGGCGTGGTTTGTCTTTTCTTAATTCTTTCTCAAAAATTGCCTTTGCTTCCTCATCTCGATTGGAACAAAGATAGGCTATGCAACGATTTATCTCCGCAGATAGATTATTAGGGTCTTCGCTCAAAGCCTTTTCAAGGTAATCTATTGCCTGGTTTAACCATCTGTTATCTTTGGTTTCTTCATATTTTTTATAGAAAACAGTACCAAGGCTAGCTAATTTACGACTCGGCGTAATGTTACCTGAAATTCTTTGCCACTTTGATTTCCTAAATTGAAGACTTTTTCGGTAGTACTCAATCGCCGAATCATAGTCCTCTATTAGACTGTGTAATTGCCCCATATTATAATTATAGGTATCGTCATTTTTACTCTTTTGTTCTACGCTTTGTAGTTCTTTTAAAGATTCGTCAATTTTGTATTGCCAGCCTAAAAGAGCGCTTTTGCCGATGTGAAGCATATCCCAACTCTCTTTTAACCAAAACGTTTCTTTTCCCAAAGCCAATAATGTTCGCTCTCCAATGAAATACGCTTCTTGGGCCTTCTCCAAAACATTTTTGTTAGGGTATAATTCATACTTCATCAAGCAGATATTACCAAGACTGAGTGGAGCGAGTGCAAAATTAGGCCATACATCAGTTAATTCTTTAAATGTATTCTCCGCGTCGTCGAGTCTACCACTATCCCTATGGATAAAACCAATGTTCAATTTTGCTTCATAAAAGTTTGGACTAATATCTAGGGCCTTGTTAAAATAGTCAAGTGCTTTAACGCTATTTCCTTTTGCCAGATATGTTACACCAGCTGTATTATAAATATTGGCATCTTTTAATCGCAATTTGAGAGCTTGATTTATCGTCTTAATCGCTTCTTTCACATTACCCTTTTGCACTAAAATAATAGTCAGATTATTAAGTGTACTAATACTCTTAGAGTTAATTCTATAACTTTTTCTTGCCGCAATTAAGGCCCTGTCAAAATTGCCGCTATCGGTGTACGCCTTGGTCAAAACTGTCAAAAGTTTCTCTTTCAAATTTTTATTTTTTTTGCACACACTGGAAGAAAGCAAATTTTTCGTTAACTTGATAATCTCCGCAGTCTTATTAGAATCAAGTAAAATGAGTAGTTTTTTCAGTTCCTCTTCAGAAATCTTAACTTCTTTGGATGATAAGCTAGCCAGACCAAATTTCAAATCTTGTTTATTAATTGATGGGTATATAATGTTTCCTTTATGTCTTGTTGAAGGAGAATTAAACATAAATCCAGCATTACTAATATCATCGCGGTATCTTTGAATAACTTGCTTAACTTTATCAAGTCCTTGAGAGTTAAATATATTGTCTATAGGTATTTTAATACGAACACTCTTTTCATTTTTTTGCCAATCTAATTTACGAGAATTCAATTCCTTTATAATATTTTTTACAAAATCCCAATAAGCCTTATTATTTTTCTTATCATACATTAAAAATACAATTGGGTCGGTGTGCCGGAACCAGTAATTTAAATTTTTTATTTCTACATCGTAAGAAATAGAATTTTGTTCAATCATGAGTGAATCTGTTGACTTCACTTGCATACAAAACACCATTCCTGTTGGTTTTTTCTTCTCAAATATTTCTACATCAATATCAATTCCATATTCGGTGCCACCACGTTTTTGACATGTCCATCCCTTTTGTAATACAACCCCTTCAACAAAATTAATGGATATATCTTCTTTTACATGTTCGTTAGTTCGTTTAGGTAAAATAATCTCTTTCATTTTTTATTTTAATTCCTTGGTTAAATTTGACCAGAGTTTGGCTAAAATAGTTTCTTTAAGTTTCTTATCAACGATCCCCGAGATAGTTCTGGGAACACAATACTTAATTATTCTTATTAGGAATTATGCCATCCGCCCCCTTCAGGAAAATCTATCTTCCTATAAAAGCCTCGCTTTCCAGAAGCTTCTCCATAACTTCCGAATCCGCATCATTCATCTGACAACCGAAAGTTTTGATATAAAACCTTTTTGCGTGTTTTCAACCTCGTAAAATTTTTTTAAAATAGGCGAAGTTTATCTTGAATCTGTTAAAGGACAAAAATTTTTAAAAGAATCTATAACGTCCTACTTTTCCCTAATACATTAAATTGCGTCGGTAATTCTCATTTGCGGAGGATTGCCTCCAATATCTACAGTCATGTTTTTGGCTTGACAATGAGGACAAACAAAGTAATTCCCTTCCGTTGTCTGTCTAAAATCAGGAGTACCTAGTATTGCTTTTGGACTATTAGGATCAGCGTCATCCATTGGCTTTAATCCAAAAAGCAACTCACCGCACTTTTTGCAATTTACAGCATAAACTGGATTCTTCACATATCCCCCTTTTAGTTATAATTGGGTTAAGTTTTTTCTATAGTTTTAATTTCCTCTTCTATCAATCCATAAAGTTTATACACAATCCGGTCTATCAGGTTGTCGGTGGCGTCTATTGTTTGTTTCAAGGGGATAAGCTTAAAGGTACTCTTGGTAAATTCCTCGGTAACTTTATCCTGAAATTCTCGGCGATGGGGGTCAATTTTGAGTTTCTTTTTGTTTTTCTTAAGAATATTTAAAAGTTCATCTATGGTGCCTTCATAATAATCTTTAATTGCAGTTTTATTAGATACGCTTTCGATTTCTGTGCCTATCTCCCGCTCAAGCCATTTGAGGAAAGATTTTATCTCTTCATTTTTAGCTTTGTTATATTCAATCATCTTCTCAGCGAGAAAGGCTAAGAGGTCGTGGATAACATCAGACTCTTCTGGTTTTGCCGAAAGTCGTTGCTGGATAAAGAAAAAGACGGAATACCAACTGTTGGTTTTTAAGTAATTCTCATAAAGTGTTTTTCCTTCTTCAAAAACCTGCTTGCGTTTATCCTGTGGAGTAGTAAAGGAAATGTGGCGAATGGGAAGCTGAAGAAATTGTTCTTGCCTAATATGTGGAAAAGTTCGTTTCTCTCTTTCTCCAAAAAGAGAGTAATATATCTCATGCATCAAACGGCTATTTATTAAACCGAGAACGTAGTAGTCGTCTAGTTCACTTGTACTTTTTTCTTTAAAAATATATATAACCTGGATTACATAATTAGCATTTATATCTACGCTCGCATTAATTCCATGACCTGTTTTTCGAACAAGTATTTTACTGCCTTCATAAAGGGAGGGATCCTTATAATCAGTATTAGAATCTCCTAGCTTAAGATAACAACTTGGGGCAAACATGTACCTTGATAAATCCTCTCCTACTCCAAACGGAACCGAATTAGCTGTTCTTACTCGAGATACTAATTGACTACTTTTCCCTATTTCTACTCCGCGAGCATTCTCATAAAAAGTACCAAGTGAAGAAGAGTTATCGTGGCATTTTTTTAGAATTTTCTCAAGTGCCGGACTACTATCAATTCGAAATATGATTGCTGGGTTGCTTAAAATATCATCATATCCAAGAGAAAAACCAATTCCTGATTGACTCTCTATATACATATTCCGTAATGCGCCTCGTGAAGCTGCAATCAGTATGCAAGAAGGCATATTCACTTCAGGAAACACGCCGTCTCCATAATCCCTTATGAATATGGACGGATATTTTGTTAAAAGGAACTTTCTAAGCTGTAAGTAATCTGGATTAGCACAAAAACGATTTGGCAAGATCATACCGAATAATCCATTCATACATAAAAGTGATCTTCCTGTTTCAATAAAACCGTTAAACAGGTCATATTGGCCTTCCATTGTACTAAAGCAGGATTCATGATATATTTTAGAGGAGGATTCTAAAAATTTGCTTTCAACCCATGGCGGATTCCCCACCACCGCATCAAATCCAGGATTATCCTTCTCACTTCCTTTATCATCAAAGAAAATTTCAGGAAATTCCAATTCCCAATGGAAGAAGCGTTTTTCCTTGTCTATACCTTCAGCTCTTTTAAACCATCCTTTTTCTTTTACCTCATCCCATCTACCTGAATTCTCGATCAAGCCAAGCATCCAGTCATAATCAATCCTTCCGTTTCCGAAGTAAACACTCATCCAAACACTCGCTGTCTCTTTGAAGGGAGTTAATATATCGAGAATTTTATTATAGATATTCTCTTTTTCTCTTATCTGCTCTACCTTATCTGAAGGTTTCTTTAACATTTGTATTACGTCTCCTAAAACCACAGGTAGCCGTCTCTTTAAAGACTGCTCGAATAATCCAAGTTGACCTTTATCTTTTTTAATCCTTTCCTTCTTAGATATCTCCGGTAGACGACCTAAACCTTTTACCTTTGCCCCTATTAAGGAATTACCGCAGCGTAGGTGATGATCAAGAAATGATAAAGGTTTATCCTTGGCAACTGTGGAAAGCCAGAGGGAAAGTTTTGCCAACTCTACAGCTAAGGGATTCAAATCGACTCCGTAAATACACTTCTCTACTACCTCTCTTCTTGCCCAACGCAAATCATCTTCTTCAATTTCTTTCGTCTTTACTTCATAGATAGCGGGTTTTTCCTTTACCACAAAAGGCTCTTGTTTTGGAGTAATCTCCCCACTTAATGTTTCAACCAGCGTACGGGCTAAATAGTCTGTAGCCTCAACTAAGAAGTGGCCTGAACCCATTGCCGGGTCAAGGACCTTTGTCTTTAGGATTTCATCAATAAGAATTGAGCTGGGGACAGTTTCTATTTCAAGTTCTTTAAGTTTTGCTTCTTTCCGGGTGAGTTTTTTTTCGGAGACTGATTTCATAAGTGGGGTAGTGGCTCTTGAAACTTGAGTCTTCAAAGACCTTATCTCTTTTTTAATATCCTCAATATCTTTCTTTCTTTCCCCTGCGATTTTTTCGGCGAGTCTTCTCTTTTCTTCAATTATTGGACCCAGTGTATTCTCTACGATGTATTCTACAATATAGCCAGGCGTATAGTAGCTTCCCGTTGCCTTGCGTTCACCTTTATCCGTGACACAATAAAGTGTACCTTTTGGTGCTTCTTCGACTATTTTCTCCACCTTTATTTCGTCCTTAGATTTCCAGGTCTCTTTCCCTTTTTCTTTTATCGCAACCATATCGGTTTCGGCTACCTTCAATTTATATTCCAGTAGTCCCTCATAGATTGAGCCAAGATGACGAATTTCTAAACTACTATAGTCAACAAAGGCTTTCACTTGAGAATTCTTTCGTGAGGGTAAACGAGCAAGAAGGTCTACGGCTTCAATTAGCCATTTATCAGCTACTTTATACTTTTCTAGGAAAGGGTGTTTTGTTGGATCAAAGAGTCCTCCATTATAAGGTGGGACATACATATCTTCTTTAGAGATTCCGAAAGATTGACTGCCTTTGTTGATTAAATCAAAAAGTGTCTTAAGCCTATCCCAATAAACGGATAAAATCGGCGATATAGGCTCTTTTTTATCTATCTTTTCTTTCACTTCGTTTTTAAGCGAGTTAAGGCTGTAAGTATCTTTATATATCCGACTATCCAAAGGCAAAAGTCCCCTTGCCTCGGCATAAAATATAAAAAGTAGCCTGTAGAGAAAGATGTGGCAGTTATCGTGGATTTCTTTTAAGTTCTCAGCAGAAAGATTATTGGCGGGTGTTTTCAGGAACCCCTCAGCTAACACCTTAAGTGCCTTATAGATATTCTCTTTTAATTCTCCTCCAACTGCCTTGGCATATTCTAAGCTTTCATTATAGACCTTTTGTAAAAAGCTAGGGAAGGCCTCCTTTCGGAAGAAAAGGTAAAAATATTTAAAATCATCAAGTGTACCTTCTCCAAGGAGCTTAAAGAGATCAATTTCATAGAAAATATCTAACCTTTTGGAAGTCTCTCGCTCATAAACCCTCCAAAGCCTTCCATCGGTAAGGATTCCCCAAGGAACTTCAGAAATCCATAAATAGCGGCTCATCTGCAAAGAAGGATTTTGGACCTCAAAAGGCTCCGATTCTGTCTTTAACTTTCTGTCCAGTGGCCGACCATATCGCTTGGCTTCTCCAATAGCAATAGCCTTGCTAACACCGGCTTTTTTTGTCTCTTCCGAGTTATAAAAGACATAGTCAGGATGCTTCAAACCTTCATAGGTTCTGGGAAGAGAAACATTTACTTCATAGATATGACCCAATCTTCGCAAGATAGGTCTTATGAATCGTTCTTCTAATTGGCTTTCGTTTAAATCTTCAAGTCTAGTTTTTTGTTGCTGATAAATAGACTTTATCTCATCAAATGCCTTCTGCAACTCATCTTCCTTTACCTCTTCCCAAAAAGAGGTTTCAGGTACAAGTTCCTGAAGATAGTAATCAGAAAATAATCTTTGATTTCTATACATAGCCATGGTCTAGTCCTGCGGGCGTAGAATTAAAGTTCTCGCTTCCTTCATAGGAGTTTCGATACCTTTGCCTTCAAATGGGACCCATCAATCTTCCTGTAACCCCCCTCCAGAAGGCTCTCCATCACCTCCGAATCCGCATCATTCATTTGACACCCATAGGTTTTCACAAAATATTTCATGTGATAACTCCTGGTTTTTGTGAAAACCTGAACATGGGTGCTCCCGCGCTTAGTTTTGCACAAGCAAAACTGCGGGAGCATCCGTAGGTTTTCAAAAAAATCCTCATTCTTAGAACTCCCTATTTTTGTGAAAACCTGAACACGGGTGCTCCCGCGTATAGATTTGCGATAGTAAATCTGCGGGAGCACCCAAAAGTCTTCAGAAAAACTTTCTTACTCATAACTTTTTTGCTGAAATCTTTATACTTACCAATGCATTACTAACTGCATTAATTTCTTCTTCAGACATATTTTCAATTATATTTTTAACTGTCTC
>Ga0315282_10006477_pt1 | contig 19586 bp, 11 predicted proteins | sample YL17G07_20_MG_FD_203693 | JGI IMG/M metagenome (GOLD analysis project Ga0315282, IMG submission 203693) | Sediment microbial communities from Yellowstone Lake, YNP, Wyoming, USA - YL17G07_20 | ecosystem: Environmental > Aquatic > Freshwater > Lake > Sediment | place: USA: Wyoming | collected... | reverse complement strand
CGTGCGGCAGGTACGCCCACTGATTGCACCTGGCCGTGAGCAGTTCCGCCGTCCACAGGAGCAGCACGGCCGCGGCCCAGCCGAGCACTTCGCCCTGCCACAGCGCTCGCACGGCCAGCGTCGCCGACCAGAGCCAACACACCAGGCACGCGGTGCCGGCGACCACCGCGCCGATTCTCATGTCGTAGTCGTTGCCGGAGTGCTTCGCCCACACCAACAACCCGGCGCACGTCCCCGCCGCCAGCAGCGCCAGCCCGTGGACCATCAGCGCCGTGCGGCCAAAGCGGGAAGGGAACCTCTGCGTCTGCATGTGCCGTTACTATACCATATCCGCCACGCCGGCATTTCGGTTTTGTGGTTGACGTTCGCGCGCCGCCGCCCCATATCTTGCTGCGTCCAACAATCTGGCAGACTGTTGGGCACGGCCATTTCAAGGAGCACACGTCATGAACGTCATCACACGCGGCGATTTCGACGGCCTGACTGCCACGGTCCTGCTCACCGAGATCATGCCGATCCGCGAGATCAAGTTCGTCCATCCCAAGGACGCGCAGGACGGCAAGGTCACGGCCACTGGTGATGACATCATCATCAACCTGCCCTATGTCCCCGGCTGCAACCTGTGGTTCGACCACCACGTCTCCGAACAGACGAAACTGCCCAAGGAGTACAAGGGCCGCTTCGAGGTCGCGCCGAGTTCCGCGCGCGTGATCTACAACCACTACGCGCCGCAATACGCCGCCAAGTTCGAGCGCTACAAGGAAATGCTCGATGCCACCGACCGCCTCGACGCCGCGCAGCTTTCCACCGACGACGTCACCAGTCCCGCCGGCTGGATCCTCCTCGGCCTCACGCTCGACCCCCGCTCCGGCCTGGGCCCCGAGTTCCGCAAGTACTTCCGCTGGCTGGTCGAATACGTCAAGGAAGTGCCGCTCGAAAAGGTGCTCAAGCACCCCGAAGTGGCCAAGCGCACCGAGCGCGTGCTGGAGGAGCAGGAGGAGTTCGAGCTGCTGCTGGCCGAACACGCCAAGCAGGACGGCAACGTCGTCATCACCGACTTGCGCGGCCTGAAGGACAAGCCCGTCGGCAACCGCTTCCTCGTCTTCACCATGTTCCTGGACGCCAACGTCGAAGTGCGCATCTTCGACGGCCACAAGGGCGCGGTGATCGTCGCGGTCGGCCACAGCATCTTCAACCGCACCTGCAAGGTGAATGTCGGCGAGATGCTCTCCAGGTACGGCGGCGGCGGACATCACGGCGCGGCCGCCGCGCAACTCGACCCGGCCAAGGCCGAGGGGATCATCAAGGAGATCATCGGGAAACTGAAACAGTGAGCGTCTCGCTCGTGGCTTGCTCCCGGCACGGGCGGGACGCCCGTGCTACCGCCTACTCCTCGCCCCCGTCGTGACGCCTCTTCTGTTTCTGCGCCTGGATTGCGAGCCCGGCCTTGCCCGGCCAGTCTCCCTCGGGCGGCACGCGGAAGATCACGTACGGTTCGGCGCCCACGCCCTTGTCATTGGTGAGCAGCACTCTGTTCTCAGCCTCGGCCAACCCGTAGCATTCCTGGACGCCCTGCACATGCTCGCGGCTCACCACCAGCGCCCGCTGCGGGGCCGCGGCGCTCGGTTGTTCCTTGCTCAGGTCCCGCTGGGTCAGCACCGCTCTGTCCAGACCGAGATAATAGGCCAGCAGTGGCGCCGCGACGCCGATGCTGTACACCCGCGTGCCCTCGCCCATCTCGCGCAGCTTGGTGCGCAACCGCGGCGTCTCAGCGCTCAACGGCGCCACTTTCGCCTGTGTGCTCTCAGCCCAATGCCAACTCCACGCGGCCAGCCCGAGGTACGCCACAGCCGCCATGGCGATGACGGCCGGCACCGGCCTCCCTTCCACCCATTGCCGCGCGCAGTAGAAGTGCACCACGAAGAACACCAGCCCTGCCGCCGCCAGCGCCGCCATGCCGAGAGGCTCCCCCAGCGCACTCAGGGCCTGCTGCGACGCCTCCGTGTCCGCGAGCCACTTCACCGGCCAGAACGGCAGCGACGCAACGCCCAAGCCGCCGGCGAACCCGAACGCAAGCTGCGTCCAGGCGAGAGTCTCCTCGCCGACGCCGCCGGGCGTCTTGAAGCCGCTGAGCACGTACCCGGAGACCAGCGCCAGCGGGGGCAGCAGCGGCAGCAGGTAGTAATCCTGCTGCTTCGGCAGCGCGTAGAACCCCAGCAGCCCGATCACAAAGGCCAACAGGAAGAACCGGCCCTGCTCCCGCGCCAGCAGCGCGCTGCCCGCGGCATCGCCGTTGCGCTCCCGGCGCCGCAGCGCGCAGATCGGCCAGGCGGACACCAGCAGCAGCGTCCAGGGCAGCAGTCCCCCCGCCAGGCGGTACAGGTAATACACCCAGCGGTCGCTCTGGGCATGCCCGGTCGGGAAGACGCCCTCGGCCATCTCGCCCCGCAGCGCCTGCCACGCGCCCGGCGCCCGTTTCTCCAGGACGACGAACCACGGCGCCGCGACCGCTGCCGCAACCAGCAGCGCGACCGCAAACAGCAGCACCTTCCGCCCGTTGAACCGGCGCCGGATGAGCACCTCAACTGCCAGCGGACCGGCCAGCAGCAGCACCGGAATGTGCCCCTTGGTCAGGATGGCGAGGCCAAGCGCAATCCCCAGCGCCGCCGCCGCAAGGAAGCCCGGCCGCGCCGACGATACCAGCCACGCCGCACTGCAGAACATCGCCGCGCACGTGAACAGCAACGTGGCGTCGCCGTAGCCCGTCTGGCAGAAATGGCAGACCAGATACGAGGACCCCAGCAGCAGACCGGCCATCACGCCCGTCGGCCGCCCGAACACCACGCAGCCGTAGAACACGACCAGGAAGAGCGCCAAGGCCCCCAGCAGCGCGGAAGGCAGCAGCGTGGCGCGGTTCATCACCGCCGTCCGCGACACCTCCTCGCTCCCACCCAGCAGCAGCGCGCCCCCCGCGGCCAGCCAGTACGGCAGCGGCGGCTTGTTGAGGCGCAGCTCGCCGCCCACGCGCGGCACCACGTACTCGCCGCTGCGCACCATCTCCCGCGCCACCGTGGCGACGCGCAGTTCCGGAGTATCCAGCAGCGGCCGATGCCGCACCGCCGGCAGAAGGTACAGCGCGAAGGCGAACAGGAAGATGCCGCTGGCGGCCAGGATGTCCTTGCGCAGCTCTTCCGCGCTGCGCCCTGCCAGCCCGGCGACCGCCTCCATTTTCTTGGTGCCTACGTCTGCCTCGTCACCCACGTTCCGTGCCCGCGCCCCGCCCCGTGACCCGCCCAACGCCAAAGCATGAATGGCCGTAAGATACGTGCTATTCTGGATTCGGCCAGTAAAGCTTTCGACTTTTGCGGAAATGGCGGGCTGGATGTTCGGTGGAAGGCGGTGACGACCCCTATGGCGCGTCTTCCTCGGGCGGCAGCAGCAGTTCCTCCGGCGGCGGCTGCCGCTTCCCTTGCCTGCCTGCCAGCCAATCGCGCCACACGAAATCCTGTGTCCCCAGGTCACCGCCTTTGTTGGCCATCACGAGGGCGTGATGAGCGATGGGCCGCAGTTGGCTGTCGTTGAGCTGCGCGATGAACTCAGGCAACGCAAGCTCGCTGGGGTTCTCGGCCAAGGCGCGCGCGCAGGCCAGACGCACCGCCGGCACCTTGTCCTGGCGGAGCGCCTCCACCACGCTGTTGACGTAGAGCGGGTCCCGCGCCAGGCCTGAGAGCGCGGCGGCCCGTATCTCCGGGTCCTGGTCTGTCGCCTGGAAGGCGAGCGTGCTGCCGGCCGCATCAGGATGCATGGCGGCCAGCGCCTGCACGAGCGCCAGTTTCCCCTTGCCGCTGGCCTGATACAGCGTCTGCTGAATGCGCTGGGCCAGCGGCCCGGCCTTGTCGCGCGCGCTGCCATACCGCCCCAGCGCCTTCGCGGCCAACGAGGCTTCCGGCCCGCCGCCGGTGACCGTCTGGAACGCACACTCAAGCTGCGCCTGATCCATGCCGGCGCCCAGGACCTCCCAGACGTCATCCCGCCTGAGTGCTTTCTTCCCGCCCTTCATGGCCGACAACATGTACTCGCGCGCCGTCGGATCGTCCAGAGAGGCCAGCGCCTGCAGCATCTCGGACTGTGCCACTGCCGGCTTCGCCTGGTCATCCAGCCTGGCGATCAGCGCCGGCGCCGCCTTCACAGCCTTCAGTTCGCGCACGGCATTGGCATACGAGGCCAGGGCCGCATTGTCGGCGGTCTCTATCAGCTTGGGGAGGCGCGCCGCCAGTTCAGGGCCGAGCGCCACCAGCAGCTTGTAGGCTTCCGGCCTCTCCTCCGCCACCGGACCCGCGCAATACGGCAGCAGCGTCTCAATCCGCTTGTCAACCTGTTCCGGCGTGACGGCCGCGCCTGCCACCACGTCCTGCAGCGGGCGCAGCGCCCCGGGCTCGCTGAACGCCCCCAGCGCAGCCGGCACGCTTCGCTCCGGCCCGCGCGCAACCTGCGCCGTGCCACTCTGAGCTGGCGCCGCGGTGGGCGCTGCGGGCGCCTGTGGCGCGGGCAGCACCTTCACCTCCGCCTCCTCGGGGGGCGGCGGCCCTCCCGACCTGACGTGAGAGATCACGAGGGCCGCGACGATCAGAAGCACTGCCAGACCCAGGATTCGCAAGCGCTCGCGCGGCGTCATCGCGTCCGGGCGCTGCCGCCGTTTCCTGGCGGTGGGACTGGCTGTAGGGACGGGGGCCTTGCTGGGGGGCGGACGTTTTGCCACGCTGCTACGCTCCTGAAAACGCTCTTGTCATTTGTCATTGGTCAGTTGTCAGTTGCGCACCGCGTCCGGGGGACCACTGACCACTGACCAATGACAACTGACTACTCATTCTCCGGCACTCTGCGCCACGAACGCACCTGCATGGACGTCGGTTTCATCCTGTAGGCGGAATCAATGGCCATGTCGGAGTAGCGGATATTGCCGTTGCCGGCAAGCTTGACGATGTCGTGGCCAATGAGGTTGTTCGCATCGCTGCTCGGATTGCGGAAGTACAGGAACACACCGCCGATGATGTGCAGGTCCTGGCCGCCGCCCACGAACGCCAACGGCTGCTTGGTGGAAGTGGGGTTCTTCTTCGATACCACGATGACCAGCCCCGTCCAGGTGCTTTGGCCGCCCATGTCGAAGGTGCAACCGGTAGGGTCGGTCTCAACCACCAGAATGCCGTAGCCGGTGAAACTGCCTGCCAGGTGCAGCGTGTTCGTCGTATAGACAATCGCCGGACTGGTGGCCGTGCCCCACGACCCGTCGTTGGATGTCACCGTGCTGTCCACCGTCACTGTCTTGGTGGCGGCGTTCTTGACGGAAGTGATCAGGCCTTCGATGGCGGCGGCGCGGTTGGGTTCATTGTTGTACATCCCGCCAAGGTCCTGTGTGTCGTCGTGCACCCCCTTGGTATTCATCCCTGTGGCGCTGGCGTCCGTCGTCCCCACTATCTGGCCTTTGGTGATGCCCTCCATGGATATGCCCGGCACCACCTGCACGAACTTCATGGCGCTGTCGGCTGGGTCGGTGTACTGCCAGTACACGAGGCCATCCTTCGTCTTGGTCTGTCCATTCCCATCAACGTACGTGACGCGCTGCACCCAGTACGTGTCCGTTCCTTTCGTGACCTGCACATAACCCGCGGGGATGCTGGTGACGGAGTTGTACGTGTAGCCGTCGGGGTTGTAGTCCAGACCATGGGTGCTGCAGTTGCTGCCGCTGAACGTGTCGCCCACGCCGTCGGCCGTGTTGAAGTTAGACTGCAAGTAATACTGCGTCGTGGGTATGGGAAGCGTCGTACTCTCCTTCGCCTGTACGCCCGCAGCCAGCAGCGCCAGCAGCGCCAGCGCCAACGCGCAGGGCGCCAGCGTGTCTCTTGAGCAACTCTTCGTCGTCTTCATGGCCGTGCCTCCTCATGCTAAAGCGCCAACGTTACAGTCCGTTGGGCCGCGGGTTGATCTGCACTTCGAGGGCGCCGTGCGGCAACTGCTCGAAGTCCTTGTCCATCGCCTCCACGATCACCTCGATCGTCACCGCCTTGCCTGCTTCCGTCACGCCGCTCTGCACAAGGCCGCGGTGAATCCCCGTGCTGTAAATGGTGTACTTGTTCCGCTCGGCATGGCCGTCCACGACGCCGTCATTGTCATCGTCCACACCGTTATGGAACCAGTTCACGGCGTAGGTGAAGAACGCCACGTTGCCGAGGGACTGCGGGACAATGTGGTCCTCGCAGTACCGCAACGCCCCCGACAGGTGGTGCAGCTTGTGAGGATTGCCGTGGCCATCCCGTATGACGTGGTGGTACGCATCCATCTCATTAAGGGGTTGCGAGCTCCACGTGGGACGGCCATTGCCGTCCAGATCGTCAGCCGCCGTCCACAGTGATGTGCCGAGGCACCCGGGCCTGCTGCAGTTGGGATCGCAGTTCGTGGAAGCCTTCCTGGCTACGTGGACGGTAATCGGCTTGCCGGAGTTGGGGCCAACCAGCGCATACCCGGAATACGCCGGCATGCTGCCGTCGGCGTTGAGCTGCCCGAGGCAGTTCGGGTCCCGCCTGGTCATCGCCGCGTCGTACATTTTGGGCTGATACACAACCGCCGAGTTGATATCGTGCAGGGCCGCGTCAATCCCGGCCTCGGCGGCTTCGAACGCCTTGATGTCTTCCAGGTCCACCTCGACGTTCCTCGCGCGGGTGCTCATCTCCATCACGACCACCGTGCTGACACTGGCCAGTAACAGGACGATGGCCAGTGCTACGATAAGTGCACTGCCTTCTGGCCTGTTGCTACCGTTCTGCTGCGCTCTGCCAGTCATGCTCAACTCCTTCCAGTCTCCCGAGCAACCCTCGTGCCGCCGTCAGTTCGTCCCCGTCGCCGATGTCGCAGTCACGTAGCCGGCCTGGTTTCGCAGGAACACCGAGGTCACGCATTTCATCAGGTGCGGCTGGCCCTCGGTGCCGACGCTCAGGATCCACACGCAAACCTGCACTGCGGACATGTTCTGGGGCGTGGAGGCCGAGACGTCCCAGAAGATTCGGCTGGTCTTGACCTTCTGCGCATCGTCCGGCGTCGCACAGGCGGTCTGGACAATGGGCTGCAGCACGACCGTGTCGCCCAGCGGCCGCCGAGATGACTGCACCAGCACCTCCGCCCCCGCCGCCCCAACCCAGTACGAACGCTCGACGAAACCCATCGCGTACGTGCTGGTCTTCTGGCCGTCACCGTCTATGTCAACCCCCTCCTGCGCTTCACGGAACAACCCGCCCTGGCCGTACTTGCCCACCCTGGCGTTCGTGTTCATCACGTACCGGAAGCAGATGAACCCGTCCGCTGTAGCGCCTCCGGTCAGCGTCACACCCGCCGGTAAGACGGACGGATCGGGCCTCAGCCCCGGGCCCTGCACCGGGACCTGCTTGTACTCGCCGCCATCGAGCGGCTGGTCCAGATTGGGCACGTAGAAGGCGTCATCGCGCCATCCGAACTTCAGGCGGAAGTTCTTGTCGTCGGGAAACGTCGGCGCGTTCAGCGGGTTGCCGTTCGCGTCGAACGCAACCTGCACGGTGTTGATCGTGACGTCATAGCCTTTCGGGTTTGCTGCGGAGACAAAGCGGATGGGCACTTTGAAGTGTATCTCCGCCAGCGGAAACGTGTAGGGCCCCTGCGCCACGTTCAGCGCGGGATTCGAGACGTTCGTCCCATCGCCCATCTCGTCAACCATCACTTTCAGCAGCCGCTCGCCTCTGTCGGCCAGCGTGGCCTCGCGAATCTGCTCGCTGAACGTCAACGTCGTCCAGTGCATGATGCCGAAGGACATCGCGATCACCACTGCGAAGATCGTGGTGGCGATCAGCGCTTCAATCGCGGTCATGCCCGTTGCCCGCGCGCCTCTAGCCATAGGTCCCGCACTCCTCTCCCCTCATTTCACCGGCGTCTGCGACCCGGCCCGATTGGTAATGAACGTGATGACGGTGATCTCGCGGGGCATGCCCGCCGCGCTCCACCAGCGGGCCTGCACGATCACCGGGTACACAATCATGTCGTTCGTCGTCAGGTACGCATCAATGGGTAGCCGCTGCGGATTGCTGACCGGCACCGCCAGCAAGCGCGGGAACAGCGGTCGAGCGTCCACCGCCCCGAACTCCACCGTGTAGGAATCCGCTGACGGCAGCGGCGTCTGCAGCAGCATCCCGTCGGCATTCAGGTCAACCCCATCGGACGGGTTGGCCGGGTCTTCCCCCATGCGCGCTTCCGTCGGCAGTTCATTGTTGAGGAAGATGACCCGCAACTCCGGCGTCCCGGCCTGCGGCGCCCAGTAGCTGCGGCCAACCTGGATTGCGCCCGCGAACGGGTTGGGCGAGACCTTTACCCCGCGCAGCGCGTCATTGCTCTTGGCGCCTAGCCCCGTCCATCCCAGGTAGAGCTTGAACTTGCCTGGCACCAGCCTGTTGAGACTGATGTCGCCCACATACGGTCCGCCGGAATAGCCGCCGGTGTTCAGCGCCGGGTCTTGCGAAGTCTGCTGCGAGTCCACCTGCCCATACGGCAACGACCGGATGCTGTTGATGGTGTTCGTGATGGCCGCCTGGACAACGGACTCCTCGCGTTGCAACATCTGCAGGTGCTGAGAGTTCACCCACGCGCTCATTGTCCCCATAATCGCAATGGCGAGTATCGCACCCGCTAAGACCACCTCCAGCAAGGTCATGCCGCGTTGCCTGCAAACGTGTCCAGAAACGCTCATTGTGCACATGGCTGACGGTTCCTCACGCTCCGCTGCCCACACAACGCGAACACTATGCCGCCTGGCTTGAATCGCATGAACTTGTTCTAACACGTTGACGAGCAACGCCGCACATGTGCAAACCAACTTGCCGCCCCATCCGACTGCTGCGGAACGTTCCCGGCCCGTAGCGCACCGCTACCATCCGGTAGCGGTGGAACGTTCCCGCCAGGTGTCACCAACAGCCGTACCCTCGAAAGCGCAGCCTTCACCAGACCTGCGCGCTCTGCCCTCGACCAGCACGTTCCCCTTCTCCCCGGCCAGAACCCTCTGGACTTGTGCGTGTTGTCTGGCAAACTATGGCCCGTATGGTTATCGTGTACTGCGACAAGTGTGGCCGCCGTGTGCCGGACGACGATGTTGCCACGGGCCGTGCCGCCAGGACAGGGGAGAACGGCTGGCTGTGCACCGCCTGTGCGGCGCCACCGAAGCCTGTGACGCAGCAGATCAGGACCGGCGCCCCCAGCAGCACTGCAGCCATGCGTCGCAGCGGGGCCGTTCGGTTGTCCCAGACTGACGCCCCGCCGGTTGTTCCTCAGAAAGAACCCGCCAAGCCGTTTGTCCTTGCGGTCGCGGCTGCGGCCTGCGGGATAGGCCTTCTGCTTGCCGGCATCTTCCTGTTGTGCAGGGGCCAGAGCCCTGAGAGCCGGCCTGCGCTGGCAACGCACGCACGCGAAAGTCCTCCCGCGGAAAAACCGCTCGAACCCCCGCTCAAGACCGCGGCTGCCGTCGCCGACTCGCCCTCCGGCAAGTCTGCGTCGTCGAGCACCGCTGCCGGCCAGGCCGCGCCGGCGGTCACAGCGCCCTCGATGGCTGAGCGCGCCAGGCAGGCGGAGAAGGAGATGCAGGACTTCCGCAACCAGCGCGCAACACGGTTGCTGGAAGAGCATCGGGCCTGGTTCAAGCAGAACCCGTCGGACGCGTGGACGTACCAGGCAAAGCTCCGCGAACTTGTTGCGTCCTACGGTTCGGCGCCGGGGGCCATCGAGGCCAAGCGGTTGCTGGATGAACTGGGCACGCTGCCGCCGCGGCCCGACCGCCTGGAGACCAGCGCGCCGGAGGCCAAAGAGTTCCAGCTCGTCTACGACCTCGATATTTCCAGGATTGGCGCGAACGTCGTCTATGACGTGGACAATCGCGACAAGGTCAAACAGCCCTTCGACCGCATTGCCTACTTCCTCGAGCTGCAGCCCGCCGCTGGCGAGACCCAGTATGTGTTCGTTTCCATGGACGCCTTCACCGACGACCTGGGCAAGATCGGCGTGCCGACGCACGCTTCCGGCGCGCGCTTCCAGCAGAACGTCGCGAACATGAACGTCTGTTCGAACGTGCAGGGGCTTGTCACGGGCACGGGCCTGACCGGCGGCAACATCGAGTTCTGGGCGAGCAACTACGGCCCGCGGAATTCCGCGAACGTGCCGAATGCTTTGAACGACAAGTACGACTTCGGCGACGAGCCGACGAATCCTCCCGACGGCTACGGCTCGATGCAGGTCCATAACCACGACGCCAAACAGACCGTGTTCGCCTTGAACCATTGGCGGCAGGGCGGCGGCGCAGACCTCGGCATCGGCAATCGGCCCACCGACAATCCCGACTGGACCTTCACCGGCAACGCCGGCTCGTACCGCGCCAGGCGCTTGCGTGTTTTGGTTCACTGCAAATGACGCGCATTGGCTCGACCGTCTTCGCGATGTTGAGTCTCTTGGGAACATGGAGCCAGCCAGCCATGGCACAGCACCGCGCAGTACCGGACGACGGCACGATTCGGCTCGTGGACTGCGGCTTCAGGGACTGGGGCCCCGAACTGGTGCGCTTCACGCTGGATACGAAGAAGTTCGAGCCGGGCCGGTTGGTGTTGCTCGCCAGCGACGGCAAAGCCGTGCCGTTCCAGGTCCAGGACGGGACGCTGATGTTCGTCGCGGCCGTTCCGAAAGGGAAGACGGCGACCTACACCTTGCAGCGTGCAGAGCAGGATCGCAGCAGGGAGAACATTCCGCTGACGCATCGGATTACTGCGGACGCGGTGGAAGTTGAGAACGAGTTTTTCAGCCTGCGCCTGCCCAAGCCGCAGAAGACGCAGTTCAAGGAACCTGTGGCCGCACAGGACGTGGCGGCGCCCATCCTGGCCTGGAAGCAGGCCGGCGTTGGCTGGGTCGGCGGCGCGCGCTTTCACACCGAGCGCAAAGTCTCAGCACTGGAAATCCGCGCCGTTGACGACGGCCCCGCGACCGTGGCATACGAAGCCCGCTACCGATTCCAGCCCAATGGCGAGTACGTCTGGCAGGTCCGCGTCAGCGCGGGCGTGCCCGTCGCGATCGTCACGGAAGAATACGACTTCGGCGCCGTTACCGAAGGCCACGATTTCCTGCTGCTGGCCTTGAGCGAAAACTGGAAGCCGCAGGAAATCGGCTTCCTGACGGGCGAAGGCACCTCGACGCAGTGCAAACGGGAGCCGCTCGGCCCGTACATCGAGCAGAAGTTGAAGGAGGAGCAAGGGCCGCTCAGGAACGTCGGCGCATACGCGCCGCCTCCGCCGTACGTGCCCGGACGGAACCTGGCGCTGCTTGAGAAGATCGTCCCGGGCGGCCCGTGGGGTCTTCGCTCCGGCATGGAACTCCGCGCCACGGGCGGGGACGCCCGTGGTACCACGAACGTCCCGTTCGTGGCGGGCGGCGGGAAGGCCGTCTGCTCGATCTCGGTCTGCCCCTATCACACCGGTTCCTGGCGTCGCACGAACTCCCTCATCGCCTGGCATTCCCCCGACCACGGCGTGCAACTGGCCCTGCCCATCAGCGTGCGGCGTTCGCACTGGTACCTGGAACTGACCGACGACGAGTCGCCGTTCTCGTCGCACGAGCACGACCCGGAATTGCCGGCCTCCTACGGGCGGCGCGTCTGGGCGCTGGGCTTCGGCCTGGACGCCGCAGCGCGCCAGCTTTGGCCGGAGTTTGCTGCGTCGCTCGCGAAGCCCGACTACCAGGGGAAAATCACCGAGCCGATCGTCAAGACGCGGGCCGTGTTGGGTTACATCGGGCTGGACCGCTACAAGGATTGGATCACCGAGTGGCCGGCGGACGAGGACAAGACCGTTTACCCGCGCTGTCTGGCGACGCCGAAAATCGCCGCGCGCATCAAAGAGACGCTGGATCAGCACCCCGAGAAGGCGCTGTTGAACAAGCTGTACATCGTGGACGGCAGAGACGAGACCGGCGCGGCCAACGCCAAGACAACTATCGAGGGCTTCAAGAACGGCCGCGGCGGGGACGACTGGAACATCTTCGGCCTCACCGGCTACCGGCAGACGTATCAGTTCCAGTGGCTGGTCTACGCCGACAGCGCTCTGGCCTGGCCGAACCTGCCGCCGGAGCAGCGCGCGCAGATCCGGCGCTTCCTTGCGCTGCATGCGTACCTGTTCAGCGAACCGGACTACAACCCGCGCGGCGCGGGCGTTCATCTGGGCAATCCAAACATGCCGATCGGCCGCACGGAGGTCCTGGCACTGCTGGCTCCCCTGATTCCCGATCATCCCATGTACAAGTACTGGATGGCCCAACTGAAGGCCATTACCACCTTCCGCATCGCCAGCAACACCGAGCCGGGCGGGGCGTGGTTCGAGCCGCCCATCTACCAGATGTACGGCCCCACCCGCGCGCTGGTGTTGGCGCAGATCGCTCTCCGCAACGCCCGAGTCGCCGACCTGTCCAAGGAAGGCTGGCACAAGGCGGCCCTGACCTACGATGCCCACCTGACGCTGCCGGAGGCCCGCACGAAAGGCTGGCGGCCGTTCCCAGGCATGGGCAACAGCGGCATCACGCTGGAGGCGGTGTTCGGGATGTCCATGAGCGTCTTCGATTCCTCGGATCGCGACTTCGCCGGCTTCCTGCGCTACATGCACGGCTTGAACAGCGGCAACAATCGCGTGTCGCAGGGCAATGACCCGGAGTTCTCTTTCTGTTACCTTCCGGACATTCCCGAGAAGCCCCAGGTCCTGAAGACCGCCTTCATCCCGGGCTATGGCGTGGCCTTCCGGGCGCACTACGGAACGCCTGACGAGACCGCCATGCTCTTCCGCTGCGGCTACAACCATAGCCACTGGGACATGGACGACCTCAACGTGGTCCTCTGCGGCAAGGGCGCTCCGCTTTCTCCGGGCACGGGCTACCAGTATTACTATGGCCCGGCGAACCAGAACGACGCCATCTACCATAACCGCGTCAAAGTCGGCAGGCTGAACGCGCACGAGCCGTTCGGTCGAATCGAGAACGTCGTCCAGGACTACGGCTTCGGCGACGCCGTAGATTACGCCATGGGCCGCGAATACTACCCGCCGGAATACTTTGACGACGGCAAAGGCGACATGGAATGGCGCCGCCACGTCCTGTTCCTCAAGAGCGACAGGCCTGACGGCGCCAGCTACTTCGTCATGCGTGACACGTTCCCTGGCGGCAAGGAGCGCGCGACGTGGTGGCACTGGCTGAACCTCGATGGCGCGGACATGATCTCGGCGGACGGCAAAGCCGGCGATAAGGACAAGACAGCCTTCAACAAGGTCGTGCCCGAAGAGCAGATGCCCGCGCTCACCGGACGGACCATCGAGATGCGCACGAAGTACGGCGCGCGTACGACCCTTTGGTTCGCCGCCAAGGAACCGCCGACGGCCCGAGCCGTAATGACGTTCGACTACCAGTTCGGCCCCAACTACCACCACCGCGCCTTCGGCAAGGAATTGGGCGTGGTCAACCAGGACGACAAGGAGACCAAGACTATCCTGCGCATCGCAGCCAGCGCCGCCGACGGCTTCCTGTACGTGGTCTACCCGCATAAGGACGCCGAGAAGCCGGCCGCGTGTACGCAACTGGCCGGCGGAGCGCTCAAAGTCGTGACGGGCGAAGCAACCGACTTCTGCTTCGTCAGCGATGCGCCGCTCAACTTCAAGGACGAAGAGGTTGTCTTCACTGGCAAAGCCGGCGCCATAAGGGTCTTCCCTGACCGCGTCGTGTTGGCCTTGAACAGTGGCGTGGGGCAGGTGGGCTACAAGGGCTGCGTGCTCGAAGGCAGCGGGCCGTTCGAGCGCACGGTCGCGCTTGCTGACCTCAAGCCTGGCCTGCGGAAGATCGAGGGCGGCTACGAGAAGAAGATCGTCAGCATGGACATTGGCGACGGGATCACCGTCACGGGCGAGGCGCCGTTCGAAGCCAAGCTCGACGGCCGGGCCATCCGCATCAAGACCTCCGGCCGCGCCCGGGTGCTGACCTTGACCAAGCCGTCGTGGATGGTGCGGCCTGAGCTGAGATTCGACGGCCGGCAGTGGATGGCCGGCTGGACGGATGAAGCCGGCAGCGACTGGGGCCGCTGGACGCGCTGCAAGCTCATCGCCGTCTCGACGCTCGACGGTGAACACGAACTGGTCGTCACCGACATGGTCTTCCCCAAGGTCTGGACGCGCACGTTCGAACCGCTCCTCGGAAAACCCGAAACTCGAAGTCCGAAATTCGAAGGAAACGACAAAGGAGGAAACTGAAAACGCCCGCGTGTGCAGTTTTCCGTTTTCCCTTTCTCTTTTTCCTTCGAGTTTCGAGTTTCGGATTTCGAGTTTCAGGTTGCGGTGCGGCAAACGGCGGTTACGTTGAAGCCTGAAGCGTGAAACATGAGACTCGCAAGGAGGGATTCAAACATGGCTCTGAACGTCGGCCTTATCGGCTTGCGCGGCATCGGCGACAACCACGCGAACTGCCACAAGCACGACCCCCTGTCCAATCTCGTGGCGGTCTGCGATGTGGTGAGGAAACGCGCCGACGACGCCGCGGCCAAGTACGGCGTGAAAGCCTACTACAGTCTCAAGGACATGCTCCGCAACGAGCAGCTTGACATCGTGGACGTCACGACCGGCGGCTATGAAAACGGGAGCTGGCACTTTGAGCCTGCGATGGAGGCGCTGGAGGCCGGCAAGCATGTCCTCGTCGAGAAGCCGCTCTCCAATGATGTCGGCGAAGCGCGGCTGATGGTCGAGACGGCCGCCGCAAAGAACCTGTACCTCGGCTGCAACCTGAACCACTACTTCACGCCGCCCGCGGAGAAGGCGAAGCAGTACATGGCCGAGGGCCGCATCGGCGAACTGGTCTACTGCCTCCACAAAATGGGCTTCTCGGCCGGCGAGTTGAACTACAAGCCGGGCAAGTCGTCGCGCTGGTGGGGCTTCCCCTACGCGCACCTGAAAGCGTTCCTCTCCCACCCCTTCAGCGTGATGCGCTACTTCTGCGGCGACGTTACGCACGTCCAGGCCTTCCTGAACCGCCCCGGCTGCCGCAGGAGCGCCGGCGATGTGATGCTCTCGTCCTGCAGCATCCACGTCCGCTTCGCCAACGACTGCGTCGGCTATCTGCTCAGCCAGCGCGGCGACGCCACCTACGGCCTGGGCGGGTGGTGGAGCATCGAGGTGGCGGGCACGCGCGGCACGTTCTGCATCGAGAACTGCATCGAGAAGTGCACCTTCTGGCCCGCTCCCGACCCCAGCAAGGCGGCCAGCCCCGAGAAGATGTCCGGCGGCGCTGCCGGCGGCCCCGAAGTCACCGATACCGGCATCAAGGACTTCGGCCAGACCTTCCCGCGCCGCATCCACGCCTTCCTGGAAGACGTGGGCAACAAGGTGCCCAGAGAATCGCTGCGCGCCTCCGGGCGCGACGCCCTCGCGGCCCTGGAATACACCTGGGCGGTGATGGAATCGTACGAGCAGGGCGGCGCCCTGGTGCGCCCGCACCCGCTCCCGCCGATCCACGGCGACCCGGCGACGATGCTCGATTAGCCCAAGCATGCAGCGGTGATGGTGTATGTCACTGCAAGACTCGGACTGTAGGACAAGTTTTCCAGCTTGTCCCCGTAAGGAGGCACAAGGATGTTCTTCCCCGCTCGCGTGTACGCTCTGCTGCTGGCAACGCTCGTCGTCGGGACAATGTCCCAGGCGGCTGATGATGTCGCCGCTGCCAAGGAAATCCTGTCCCTCTCCGGCGCCAGCGGCGGAATGTGCGTCCACCTTGGCTGCGGGCGCCAGGACTCGGCCGGCCTCACCGCGGCGCTCGCCGAAAACAGCGCCCTCGTGGTGCACGGCCTCGCCCTCGACGACGCGTCCCTGGCACGGGCGCGGAAAGAGATTGAGGCGCACGGCATGTCGGGCCGGGCGATGGTCGAGAAGGTCGAACTGAAACCGCTCCCGTACCTGCCGGACATGGCGACACTCGTGGTTGTGGAGGACATGGCGGCTCTGACCGGGGCGGGCCTCGCCAAGGACGACATCTTGCGCGTCGTCTCGCCCAACGGCGTGTTGTGCGTCAAGGAAGGCGGTAAGTGGACCAAGACCGTGAAGCCGCGCCCGAAGGAGATGGACGACTGGGGCCATATCTTCCATGGCGCTGACTACAATATGGTGTCGAATGACAAGGCAGTGAAGTTTCCCCTTGGCTTCCGCTGGGTTGACGGCATCCCGCTCAACGTCGTCATGTGGGCGGCCTGCCGCGGGTGGGTCATCGCGGGCGGGCGGTGCTACACGTTTAGCTTGAACGAACTGGAGAACCTTGTCCCCTCCAGGCCCAAGCGGCACTACCTCGGCGCGCGCGACGCCTTCAACGGTGTGCCGCTCTGGAAAGTGGACCTCGGCCCGACGGACGACGAAGGCGCGCACTTGACCTGGCGCAACGCCGGCCCGCTGGTGGCCGACGAGAAGCGCGCCTACGCCGTGCAGGAGGGCAAGCCGATCATCGTTGACGGCGCGACGGGCAAGGTCATTGCCGTGTGCGACACAAAGCACAAGGCCAACCGCCTGGCCGTTGCGGACGGCGTGTATCTCGCGGCGTGCTGGGAAGCGCGGACCTCAACCAACGACAACGTCGAGAACTCCAGCCTGTGGTCCACGTGGCTTCCCAAGTCGGGCGCCGGCAGCCTCGACGCCTTCGACGCGGCGACCGGTAAGCCCAAGTGGTCCGCGCCTCTCACCGTCTACGCCGTGGCGGCAGCGGACGGCCTCGTGTACGCCCTGACGCACGCCGGCAACCCGAAGTCGGACCAGGACCTCGAGAAGGATTTCGCGCAGGAGGCGGAAAAAGAACTCACGAAGCAGTTGGCCGACGAGGCGGCCAAGGAGCCCCCGAAGGACGCCGCAAAGGCACTGGAGCCTGGCAAGGAGCCGCCGAAAGAAGCGGCGAAGGACGCTCCCAAGGAACTCGAGCCGCCAAAGGAAACGGCCAAAGAAGCGCCGAAGGAGCCGCCAAAGGAACCGATCCAGGAGTTGGCGCAGGAGATGGCGAGGAAATTGGCCAAGGACTTTGGGAAAGACTCCGGGAAAGATGTGAAGCAGGAACAACCGTGGAAGAACGCCTGGAAGAAGCTCTCGGAGCCGCAGCGCACCAGGCTCCGCGCCGGCACGCGCAACTCGTGGGAGCGGCAGGTGGTGGCGCTCGAGCTGCAGACCGGCAAGGAAAAGTGGCGCGTCCCGCACTCCAAGCTGGGCAAGAAGGCGGACGTGGAACTCGGCTGCGCCGGCCCGGGCTACGTCGTCGTCTACAAGCGCGACGAGCGCGGCGTCTTCGTCCTGTCCGCCGCGGATGGCGGCATCCTCTGGCAGATCAAGGGCGGCGGCACCTGGACGCCCGTCGTGGACGGCCTGCTCTGGCAGGGACGCAAGCGCTTCGACCCCAAGACCGGCGTAGTCAAGGACCAGTGGCCCGTTGATCCCGACAATCAGAACTGCACGCCGTCGGTCGTGGTGAACAATATGGTCACGCGCACGCGCGGCTGCGGCTATGAGGAGATCGTGTTTGAGGAAGGCAAGCCGCCGAAGACCAAAGGCCTGCAGTACACGGGCGCGCGCGGCGGCTGCATGATGGGCATGGTGCCCGCCAACGGCATGTTCTACACGGCGCAGAATTGGTGCCGCTGTTCGCCGGGGCAGATCTACGGCTTCCTGGCGATCGGGCCGAGCGGCGAATGGCCCTCTGCCGCCGACTTCGAGAAGGCACGGCCCGTGGAGAAAGGCCCGGCGTTCGGCAAGATCGAGGAGATCGCGACCAGTGCCGACGACTGGGTGACCTTCCGGCACGACGCCGAGCGCAGCGGAGGGACTGCGGGCAGGCTGCCCGAGACGCTCAAGGAGCTCTGGAAGACGCAGGCCGCGCAGACGGGCGACGGCCCAATCGCACGCGCGTGGCAGGCACGGCTGGCGTCCCCTGTGAGCGCGCCTGTGGTCGCGGGCGGAACGGCCTTCGTCGCAGGCACGGATGCCGGGCAGATCATTGCCCTGGACGCCGCGTCGGGGAAGAAGGTCTGGTCCACCACGCTCGGCGGGCGCGTGGACACGCCGCCCACCATCCACAAGGGCCTCGCGCTGGTCGGCAGCCACGACGGCTGGGTGTACGCGCTGCGCGCGAAGGACGGCCAGCTTGCGTGGCGTTCGCGGGTCGCGCCGTGGGAGCGCAAACTGGTTGCCTACGCCGAAGTGGAGTCGGTGTGGCCGGCGGTCGGCACGGTGCTGGTGCACGACAACGTGGCCTACGCGAACGCGGGGCGAACGTGCGAATCGGATGGCGGCATCGCTGTCGTGGCGTTCGACCCCACGACAGGCAATCAGGTCTGGGGCAAGGCGATTGGCATAGCACCGCCGCAGCAGGGGCGGCAGAACGACCTGCTCATTCTTCGCAACAACGCCATCGGCTGGCACCACGTCAGGCTCGATCCCAAGACCGGCGCGGCGACCAACGCGCCTATCCCCGGCAACCACTCGCAGGGCGGCATCATGGACGGTTCGTGGACCTTCGTGGGCAACCGGCGTTCGGGGAACGCCTTCGCCGTCGGCAAGCCCGCGGACAACAAGAACAAGGACCAGACCGCCGCGGACCTGATGGCGTGGAGCCAGAGCGTTCTCGTGAGCAACAAGTTCGCCATGACGCGCGCGAAGGCCGACGCCACCGTGGGCAACGCCAAGCCGCCGGACTTCGCGTGGAAACCCGCGGCGCCGCAGGGCGCGCAGATTGAGGCTATCGCGGCGGCCGCGAACGCCGTGGTCTTCGCCGGGCGCATCAAGGACACCGCGGCGAACAAGTACACCGGCATGCTGTGGATGGTGTCGGCGGCCGACGGCAAGACGCTGCTCGAGATTCCCCTGGAAGCGCCGCCAACCTACGACGGCCTGGCCATTGCCGGCGAAAAGGTCTACGTGACGCTGCAGAACGGCACGGTGCTGTGCTTCGGGAAGTGACGGACCTCACCGCAGAGACGCAGAGAACAGACCATGATTCAGGATACAGGATGAGAGTCGTGCGCCGCCATCCTGTATCCTGCATATCATCGCCCGCGCGTTCCTGAACGCCGTGGGCTTCGCGTGGTAAGCCGGGCGCCCTATAGACACCACGGGCTGCGCATGGCCTTGCTCAACATGCGGTTCGCCTGCTCGTCGCCGACGAAGCGCTCCTTGGCCGGGTCCCAGGTCACCTTGCGGCCGAGGCGCGCCGAGACTTCGACAAGGTTGCAGGTTGTGGTCGAGCGGTGACCGATCTCAGCAGGCACGATCGTTGGCCGGCGTGAGCGGATACAGTCCAGCCAGTTGCGGTGATGCTCGGGGCTTTCGTACAAGTGGATTTCGCCCGGCCCGATCACCGACCGCAGCAGGCTCTTGGGGCTGGCGTCAATGCACCCGATGGACACCCACACCCAGCCTTCGTCGCCTTCGAAGCGGATTCCCGAGGGCACCGGGTTGTTCGCGCTGCTGTATATCATCTTCACACCGTTCGAGTAT
>Ga0315282_10006476_pt1 | contig 19591 bp, 16 predicted proteins | sample YL17G07_20_MG_FD_203693 | JGI IMG/M metagenome (GOLD analysis project Ga0315282, IMG submission 203693) | Sediment microbial communities from Yellowstone Lake, YNP, Wyoming, USA - YL17G07_20 | ecosystem: Environmental > Aquatic > Freshwater > Lake > Sediment | place: USA: Wyoming | collected... | reverse complement strand
CCAGGCTGCTCCGCGAGGCAGTGGCGGCTCAGACCCGCGAGTTCAACGACATCGGCGAGAAGTCCATCCAGTACAACATTTTGAAGCGTGAAGTCGATACCAACCGCCAACTCTACGATGGGCTGCTCCAGCGGTTGAAGGAGGCCGGGGTTTCCGCGGGCATGAAGGCCAGCAACATTCGCATCGTGGACAAAGGGGAGGTGCCGTTAAAGCCGGCTAAGCCGCGGATTCTGCTGAACATGGCCCTGGCCCTGGTGGCCGGCCTGGGTCTGGGCCTCGGCATGGCCTTTTTCCAGGAGTACCTCGACGATAGCCTGAAGACGCCCGACGACGTGCGCCGGCAGGTTGGTCTGCCCACCATAGGCGTGATTCCCAGCGTCCTTTCCAAGGGCGGGCGGGGATATGGCTATGGGTACGGTTATGGCTACGGCTATGGATACGGCTACGGCGCCGCTGAAAAGCAGAAGCAGCTCGGGGGCGATGGTGGTGGGGCATCGCAGAAGGAGGTGGCGGTGGCCCCCTTGATCTCGCCGCACATGAACTCCGCCCAAGCGGAGGCCTATCGCTCGTTGCGCACCTCGATCCTGCTGTCGACGCCTGGGAAGTCGCCGCGCGTCATCGTGCTGACCAGCGCCCAACCCACCGAGGGGAAGACCAAGACCGCGGTGAACCTCTCCATCATCCTGGCGCAGCTCGGCAGCCGCGTCCTGCTCATTGATTCCGACATGCGCCGGCCGCGCATTTCGGCGGTGCTGAAACTGCCTGCTTCCTCCACGGGGCTCTCCACTTATCTGGTCGGGCAGTCCGGCTTCGAGGAATGCATCGTGGAGACCCCGATACCCAACCTCTCCGTGCTCCCTTGCGGCCCCATTCCGCCGAACCCCGCGGAGCTGGTTGCCTCCGGCGTAATGAAGCAGCTTCTCGCCGAAGCGGTGGCGAAATTCGATTACGTGATTATGGACTCGCCGCCCGTGCTTCACGTGACCGACGGGCGGGTCCTGGCCGCCCAGGCCGATGCTGTCATGTTGGTTGTCTGGGGCGGCGTGACCTCGCGGACGCTGGTCACCCAGGCCAGGGACCTGCTCGGCCAGGTGAACGCCAACGTGATCGGGGTGGTATTGAACAACGTGGATCTGTCGGCCTCCAGCTATTACGGGCGCTACCGCTACCGCTATTACAAGTATGGCTCGGGACGCGAAGAACCCGAGACGCAGGAGGTGCAGACGGCGGATTGAGTCCCGGGCGCACCCGGCCGGCAGGTGGGCGACCACCAGCATCGCCCCTACGGCTACCCATTATCGGCCACGGATGGCATGAACAAGGCAAAGGTTTTGGCGCGGATCGTGTTTCTGCTCGCCGCCGTGGTTTATCTGGCGGAGGTGGCGGTGCAGGGCTTTGCCGCCTGGTTACTCGACAGCCGGCAGCCCAAGAACGTCGAGCTGGCCGCCAAGCTGGATCCCGGCAATCCGGCGGTGTGGACAGCGCGTGGCGCGCACCTGCTGTTTTCCGAACAGGGATTCCAGCCCGAAAAGGCCGTTGATGCGTACTTGCGTGCCGCCACGCTGAATCCGCTCGATGTCCGGAATTGGGACGGTTTGGCCGACGCCTATTTCCAACTGCACGAGCCCCGCAAGATGGAAGCGGCGTTGCGCGCAGCGGCCTTCGCCAGCCCCCATTCCCCGGCTGCCGCCTGGCGGCTGGCCAATTTCCTGCTTCTGGCCGAACGGACCGGGGAAGCTTTTTCTTATCTGCGCGTTGTGGCCCAGAGTAGCCGGCAGTTGCGCCCGGCGGTCTTCGACATCGCCTGGAAGGCGGCCGCCGATCCCGGCGTGGTTTTCAGCCAGGTGGTCCCCAGGGATGCCGAGTGCCTCGGCGATTATCTCCGTTTTCTGATGGCCCGAGGGAAACTGGGCGAGGGTGAGCCGGTTTGGGCGGCGCTGCGCGCGCCCGGTTCAGTGGAGGCGCGACAGCTCGGAAGCGACTATGCGGGGGCGCTGGCGGCGGCCGGCCAGGGCCAGGCGGCACAGCGGACATGGGGCCAGGTATTGGCCGACTCGGGGCGTGAAGCGGCGCGACGGCCGGGTGACTTCCTCAGCAACGGCGACTTCGAGCTGGATATGCCCAATGCCGGCCTGGATTGGCGTTTTCAGCAGCAGCCCGGCTATGTGATCAGCATCGACAACCTGGTCGCCCAGCAGGGCACCCGCTCACTGCGCATCACTTTCGACGGCACGGCCAACCTGGATTTTGGCGGAGTCTGGCAACTGGCACCCGTCCCGCCGAACCGCCGGTATCGGTTTCGAGCTTACATGAAGCTGGAGAACGTGAGCACAGACCAGGGCATCGTCTTCTGCGTCACTCCGGTCGCGGCCCCGCACGCCGAGCAGTTCGTGGCCTGCACGGAAAACAGGGTGGGGACGGAGCCTTGGACGGTCCGCCAGCTTGATTTCCGCACCGGCCCCGGTACGTCGGTTGTCCTGGTACAAGCGCGGCGCCGCCAGAGCCAGAAGCTGGACAACCTGATCCGGGGTAAGGTGTGGATCGATGACGCAGTGATCGAACCGGTGGGCCAGCAGTGAGAACTCACCACGGGGGAATACGGAGCATCCCGCGCGGCGGGACGGAACCGATCCGCAGATTGCGCAGATGTCGCAGATTTCGGAATTGGGTGTTGATCTGCGTAATCTGCGAAATCTGCGGATTGGGTGTTTGGCCCGTCCTTGAGGGGCGAAGAGCAGCTATCCAGGGTCGAGGGGCGCATGTCTCAAGTTGAACAGCACGCTTCCGGGGAGCGCAGTCTGGAGTTGGCTGGCCTGCTCCTGGCGATTGTGTTCACAGGCAGCGTGCTGGCTTTCGGTGGCGTGATCACCACCGCCTACGTGCTGATGGAAGCCGGCGTTGTGGCGGCCGCGGTCCTCTGCTTTTGGCGTGGCTGGCCCAGGATTCCGCGGCTGGCGGTGCTGGTGCTGGCTGTCGTTGTCGGCGTGCCGCTGCTCCAGCTTGTCCCGCTGCCGGCCGGCTTGACCGCGCTGGTTTCCCCCAATCGCGGCCTGTTTGCCGCCCAATTGCTCTCCCCGTTTTCTCCGCCGCCCGCCTATCTGGCCCTGTCGCTGAATCCGCACGCCACCCAAGTGGCCGTGTGCAAGCTCATTGCCTACGCCCTGGCTTTCCTGATTGCGCAGCGGCTTGCGGCTCACGGGCGCGGCTCCATCCTGCTCCGCACCCTGGTTATCGTCGGTCTTTTTGAAGCCTGCTATGGCCTGGTTCAGTACCTGGCAGGTTGGCAGTACATCTTTACTTTCCGGAAGGTTTTTTACACCGACGACGCCACCGGGACTTACATCAACCGCAACCATTTTGCCGGACTTCTGGAAATGGTCTTGCCGTTCGTTCTGGCCGGCGCGCTCTTCCGGCGTCGGCAACGTGCGGAGCTGGGGGTGAAGAGAAAGCTGCTGGCCGCCATCTCTTCCGAGAGCAGCTTCAGGCTGCTCTCGCAGGCCATGTTTTTCGCGGTTCTCTGCCTGGCCCTGGTTTTCTCGCGCTCACGGATGGGAATCGCGGCGGGAGTCAGCGGGCTGCTTCTCGTTGGCGGCCTGCATATCCTGAGGCGCCGGACACGATCGGCGGTGGCGCTGCTGCTGGTGCTGTTGTTGATCCCCGCATGCTACGCGTTTTGGGTCGGCCTCGAAGCGGTTACGTCCCGTTTTGAGATGCTGGGCCATGCCGGGGCCATGGAGCAGGATCGCCTCCCCATCTGGAGGGACAGTCTTCGCACCATCGGGGACTTCAAGTGGACGGGAACGGGCCTGGGAACCTATAACTGGACCGCCTTGCACTACCAAACCGCGCTCCTGTCGAACCGGTACGAGCACGCCCACAGCGATTACCTGGAATTCGCCACGGAAATAGGCGTTCCGGCGGCCTTGTTGCTTTTCGGTGGCTTATGGGTGCTGATTGTGCGCGCTGGTCGAACGGCGGTCGTCGCCGGCCATCGCGAAAACTGTGTGCTGGCCGCGGGTTGTGCGGGCGCCCTGTTTGCGGTCCTTCTGCACGCCATTACAGACTTCAACTTGCAGATTCCGGCCAATGCCCTGCTGTTTTGCTGGGTGGCGGGCACCGCGGCCGGTGTAACGCGGCGCTCAGAACTGCCCGGCCACCGGCTTGCCGTAAGCGGGCGCTGCTGACTCATTCTTCCCCGCCTGTTTTCCAGTGTCGCGTCCGTCTTTATCCGTGTTCATCCGTGGTGAATTATCCCGCTTGTTTTCCCGGTTGCCGCGGTGTATGTTAATATCTCGCATTGTGGTTGCTCCATCCCCCCTAAAAACTCAGGAAAGGAGGGGAGAGAAACGGGCTCATCATCCTCTGTGCACGAGCGGCAAATCCGTTGGTCCTTATACCCGACAGATCGTTCAAGAGGCGGTCCCATTCCCGGCGAAAACGGCCGGGCTGGCCGGCGGAGCGCGCCGGTCCTCCTGCTCTGTCTGGCGGCTCTGACGCTCTCCGAAAAGGATGCCTGGGCGTACACCGATCCTGGCTCGGGCGTTTTAATCTGGCAAGGTTTCCTCGCCTTTCTGTTTGGGCTGATGTTCTATGCCCGTCGAATCACAGCCTGGCTGCGGCGAAGGAGGTCGGGGAGAGAGGGCGCGGGTGGTTGTGACGGCGACAGCGGCGCGCGCGAGTAACACAGGACGAATCTCCCTCCGGGATCCCGCCGGTCAACTATTCCTCATCGGGGGACGGTTTCTTCGCGTCATCAATCGAGAGGCCGCGGTCGATCTGAAGGCGTTTCTCGCCTCCACGACCGCGCGGAATTCCGTGGGTGCGGGCCGCCTGGTTGGAACGGAGGTGCTGTCCGAAGACGCAATCGAAGAACTCCGCTCAACCGCCGAGTTCAAGACCCTCTGCGAGAGATTCGCTCCCTGCACCGTTGTGGAGCATGAGGCGGTTCCCTTCACTAGTTTTGCCTATGAGTGGCCGGCTGCCATGCTGCATGCGGCCGCGGAATTGACGCTGGATCTCGCCGAGAGCTCGCTGGACGAGGGATTCGGGCTGAAGGATGCGACGCCGTACAACCTTCTGTTCCGTGGCCCGGAGCCGGTCTTCGTCGATCTCCTGTCGTTTGAGCGGCGCAATCCAGGCGATGCCATATGGTTGCCTTACGCTCAGTTCATGCGCGCTTTCATCCTGCCCCTGCTTGCCAACAGGTATCTTCACGCGCCGCTGGATCAGATTTTGATCGCGCGCCGCGATGGCTTGGAGCCCGAGGCGCTTTACGCCATGTGCGGGCCGCTCCGCAGGCTGCTGCCCCCCTTTCTCACGCTGGCGTCTATCCCGACCTGGCTGGGCAGAAGGCACGATCCCGATGATCTCTCGATTTACCAAGCAAAGCCGGCGGCGGAACCCCGAAAAGCCCGTTTCATCCTCGCTTCATTGTTCCGGCATTTGCGCCGCACGCTCAAAACCGTGCGGCCGCAGGCAGGCAAGGCCTCGCGCTGGTCGGATTACATGGCGCGCCAGAGCAGCTACTCCGACCAGGATTTCGAGGCGAAGCGCGATTTCATCCAGCAGGCGCTCAGAGACTATCGTCCCGGGAACGTTCTGGACGTCGGCTGCAACACCGGCTATTACAGCAGACTGGCTGCCGGCGCCGGCGCGCGCGTGGTGGCTATTGACCCTGACCGCGTGGTGATTGATGAACTATGGCGCGGAGCGCGGGCGGAACGCCTGGATATTCTGCCGCTGGTGGTCGATTTCACCCGGCCCACTCCTGCCATCGGCTGGCGCAATCAGGAATGCCCTTCTTTCCTCGATCGGGCCCGCGGCGCCTTCGATGCGGTTTTGATGCTCGCCGTCATCCATCATATGCTGGTGAGCGAGCGCATTCCGCTGCCGGAGATTCTGGCCTTGACTGCGGAGCTGACCACCGATATCGCGGTGGTGGAGTTCGTTGGGCCGCAAGATCCGATGTTTCGCCGCATCGCGCGCGGGCGGGATGGGCTGTTCGCCGATTTCAGCGTCTCGTCCTTCGAAGCGGAGTGCCGCCGGCACTTCCGCATTATTGGCAGCAGGCGCCTGGCCAATGGCAATCGCGGGCTGTACCTGCTCCGGAAAGAAAGGGGTTGCTGAATTGCGCCGGGACCTGGTCTTCTCACTTTCTTTAGCGAACCTATGTTTCTTGCGCGGCTGGGGCTTGCTCCTCGAACCCTCCGCCGGTTACTGGCGAGAGGTTACCAGCCGAAGCGCGTACCTGGCGCTGATGCTCGATGTGCTGCTGCTGGCAGCGGCGTTTTTCTTCATCTTGACGCTGGTCCGTCGTCTGGACCGGCCCTTCGCCTGGAAGGTAGTTCGCGCCGGCCTGGGCCTGCTGCTTCTCATTCCACTGAATGTCTTGCGTACGTATTCGCGCAACCTGTGGACACCCAACCTGTTTTACCGATTTGGGCCTTCGGTGCTGCGTGTCTTGCTGATCGCGCTTGCCTTGCTCTTCGTGGTTGTCTTGGTACGGCGCTCGGAAATGTTCGGTCGCGTTGCCGGCTTTCTGGTGTTGCTCCTTTCGCCGCTGGTTCCGATGCTGTTTGCGAGCGCCATCTGGCTGATGCTGCATCCCCAGGCGGACAACAGCAGCCGGCACGCTCATCCACTTGCCGCCACGGATACCTCGCGGCCCCGGGTTCTGTGGCTTATATTCGACGAATTCGATCAGCGCCTGGCTTTTGGCGAACGGCCCGCATCGGTGCGGCTTCCGGAGATGGACCGGATTCGAAGTCAGGCCATCTACGCCTCGAATGCCTTTCCGCCGGCAGGTTGGACCGATTTGTCGCTGCCGTCGCTGATTAACGGAAGGGTAGTTTCGGACGCCATGCCGGTGGGCTCGGAGGAACTGATGATTACTTATGCCGGGACAGCCGCCGCCGTACCGTGGAGTACCCAGCCGACGGTGTTCTCGCGTGCTCGCGACGCGGGATTCAACACCGCGCTTGTCGGCTCGTATCACCCGTATTGCCGGGTGCTCGGCAGCAGCCTGACGTTCTGTTCTCAAAGTTTTGTTGCCGCGAGCGAGTCGGGCAGCACTCTCCCCGTGCTACTTGCGGATGGGTTTCGCGGACTGGTGGGCACGTTCCCTGTTGCCGGGCGTCTGCCTCGCTTCGAGAGCGTCTGTCGCCAGGGGCGAGAGATGTATCTTCGGGTGCTGCACGACGCCAGGAGAGTTGCGGTCGATCCCGTTTTTGGACTGGTGTTCATCCACTGGCCGGTGCCGCATTCTCCCTTCATCTACAGCCGCTCCCGCAACGACTTCGCCTTGGATGGGAGCGGCACCTATTTGGACAACCTGGTCCTGGTCGATCTAACCCTCGGTGATTTGCGCCGGACCATGGAAAGCGCCGGAACGTGGGAAAACACCACGGTCCTGATCTCCTCCGACCACGGGTTGAGGCCCTACGCCGATGACCTGCTTCCGGCCTGGGGTACCCGCCAAAGAACCGACCACCGTGTGCCGTTCTTGATGAAGCTACCTCATCAAAGACAAGCCATCGCCTACGATCCTCCCTTCAATACCATGGTGTCGTGCGACCTGGTGCTTGCCCTGCTTCGCAGGGAACTTTCCAGCACGGCGAATGTCATCCAGCGGATGGATCAACACCGCATGCCTGGCGGCGGTGACAAGTACCTTCCCTAGAAGGTATTTCTGCCCCGTGATCTCTCCGAAGACAGCCGGTCACTCGAATTTCTTGAGACGCAGGGCCTCCAATATAACATAGCCGACGAATTTCGGGCAGCCGACCAGGTAGCGGCCTGCCAGCCGGCGGGGCTCCTGGATGAGGCGGAAAAGCCACTCCAGGCCGTGCTCGCGCATCCAGGGCGGCGCCTGGCGTACGCGGCCGGTGTTGAAATCGAATGCGGCCCCCACCCCCATCAGGACCGGCACATTCAGGCGGGTGTGGTATTGGTGTATCCAGCGTTCTTGCTTCGGGGTGCTCAAGCCCACCCAGAGAACATCGGCCCTTGAGCTATTGATCAGGTCCAACACCTGCTTCTCTTCCTCCGCGTTGAGCGGGCGGAAGGGCGGCGAGTAGGTCCCGGCGATCTGCAACCCGGGGAAGCGGCTGATCAGCGTCGCCGCGAGTTGTTCGGGCACGCCCGGCGCGCCGCCGTAGAGAAAATGACGGCACTGGCGGTGAGCCGTTTGCGCGCAAAACGTCAACATGAGTTCCGGCCCGTAAACCCGCCGCTTCAGCGCGTGGCCCCGCAGCCGGGCAAGCCACACCACTGGCATTCCGTCCGGTACCACGAGCTCTGCCGCGTTCAGCACCGCCTTGAACGATGGGTCGTTCTGGGCTTCAGTGACGCCGTGCATTCCCGCCCCGGCGATAAAATGGCTTCCTCCCCGTTCCTGAATCCAGCTTTGCATCTGGCGGACGACGTCCGGGATCTGCACCAGGTCCACCCGGACTCCGAGCACGCGAATGCTTCCAGTCCGCCCGTTACTGGGGGAGCTTTCGGCTGTAGCAAACTCGCTCATCCCGTTTGGTTGAAGGAGACCAGGACGCCCATTCTACTAATAGAACGGTTCCCGAACAAGATAGAGGATGCGGTGCAAAAAGCCGGCCAGTGGAGAACGGTACGCCCAGTAAGCGACCACGTTTGACCAGAAGGCCGCCGATCCAGGATAATCCGTCCAGTCCCGCCGCAAATAGAATCGGTGCGTACTGAACTTCTTGTAATCCTGGTTGAACACGATGTCCTGCTCGGAAGGCAACCCGCATGTCTTCTCGAGATACCGCAGATGGGGCACCTTGCGCGGCTCAATCTGCATGATCCGGCAGCAGGCCAGATCGGCGGCATAGATATCATCGGACACCATCAGCCAGTTCAGTTCCACCGCGTCTCCCCGCATGGGGCCGTTGCGATTCAGCCCGTACCGGCCATCCACCACTGCCAGGGCGGTGCGCAGGGCCTTGTTCACCTCGTGGATGACCAGGGGGAAATACGGGTGCAGTACCAGGCGCGCGCTGGGCTGAGGTATACAGCCCCACTGGTTCTTCACGGCCACGCTCATCACGGCGTTGCTGTGGACCTTTGGCACTGGGACGGTGATAAAGAAATCGCAATCATCCAGCAGCATACAGGGAAGTGGGACCTGGAGTTGCCGCCCGCGGCTGGCTACCGGAATGTTCCGGGCCGGCTGGTTGGAAAGATTCACCACGCCGACGCCGTACCGCTTCCCGAGGGCATTGAGCCCGATCTTTTCGAAAACGTCATCCATGCGAAACCGGTTATATCCGCCGGCGTCCGACTCCACTATGGTGATCCGGTCGGTGTAATCGCGCAGGGCAATGATAAGGTTTTCCACGCATTCGGGGTTGGTCATCACCCCGGGGCGGAAGGTGGGAAAGGTCAAATTGGGCTTGATACACACCCGGTCACCCGGTTTCAGCCTCGCACCCACGCCCAGCCGCTCGAAACCCTCTCGGATCGCACTCAGGTATCCGGTTTCCAACAGGGATGCAATGTAAATCTGGGGCATATGCCTCCACGCGATCCGGCCACCGCCTGAAACAGCTTGCAGCGCCGAATGCACGCCGTAGCCACGGCTCTCCTCATTCCCAACGCGGACTCCCGCACCACTTTATACCAGAGCACAACTCTCACCGCAACCAAAATCTTCGCAGGCAGCGCAGAAATCAAGCGATGATACTATACAGGGACTGACCAGGCAAGTCACCTGAAGACCAGCGACATCTTGCTGGATTCGCACGCCCCCGCGTGGAGGAGGAGGCCTTGCAGCCCACTGTGTTCCAACAGGCGTGATGTAAGGGGTTTCACCGAGAGAGCCCCGGGGTCGCTTGCGCCACACGGCCCGCGTGCCGGAACGTCACTCGAAGGCCCTGATGGCGACTAACGACTTGGTCAATCCCAAGAACCGTTCTCTCCGGATTTCCGCTTCAGGAAATAGCAGCTTCATTTTCTGGCAGTCAAGCAACTGGACTTCGTTGAGAAATGTCTCGCATTCCTGCTCGGATGCCCGCGTCGCTAATCCCCAGACGGTAAAGTTTCGCAGCAGGCGCTTCTGCCATCTTTTCGGCAGAAAATGGACCAGGGGCGTGATGAGGTGCGGCTCTGCCGGAAACCATCGGTTCGGTGTCTGCACGTAATAAGACCGCCCGACCCGGGAGATCTCTCGGGCAAACATCTGCTGGCTCTCAAGACTCCCCAGGTGCTCGATCACGGAGTTGCTGAAGACGATTTCAAAAGCTCGATCCCGGAACGGCGCCAATCGGCCGTCGCCGACGATCCAGTTGGAACCTTGCTCTGCCGCTCCGGGAACATCCAGGTTGAGGAAGGTCAAGCGAGGGCGAACCGGCAGGAGCGACCAGTTAAAGGCGAAACCGCCAACGTCCAGAATCCGGGTCTCGGCAGTTATCCGAAAGCGCTGATGGAACTCCCGCATCCGTCGCAGGCGGAAGTACCGGAGAAACGGACGATACAGCGTGTGGATATTCATGACGAGTCATGCCATCGAATCTTGGCCGCGCGGCCATGGGGAGGAACACGCTCCCAGGCGATCTCTCGAAAGTCGCGATTTATTTTCTTATAGCTACGACTCCGTATCCCATGGTACCGAGCCGGCTGGGCCATAACCAGTTCAGGCCGCTGGCCGTCAGTTGGATCGCTGTGCAAAGCAGCACGACAGGCGGGCCCGCCAGCGGTCGGATGTGCAAACTGCCGTCGGGCGACGCCGTCGCGCCCGCGGAACTGTAAAGAAAGTTCGAGAGCCTGTAGCCGATCTCCGACCATGCCCCGCCTCTTTCCTCCATTCTCTCGATCGCCCACCCGCTCGACTCCATCAGGTAAGCCAGCCAATGACGGGTAAGGCGGGAATAATCGTGCGGTTCCTCGTGCAACTGTTCGCTGAATGGAACGGTCAGCAGGAGTCTTGCGCCTTTCTTGGCCACGCGGGCCATCTCTTGCAGAGCCCTTCCCGGGTCGGACGTATGTTCCAACACTTCCGTGCACAGGAGGTTGTCGAAGACGCACTCCGCAAAAGGCAAGGCCAGGGCAGAACCCACGAGGTCGACATCCTGCAGCCCATGCATTGTGGATGCCAGGTCCAGGCCGACATAACGTTCGATGTTCGGCAAGAAGCGCAGGTACGGTTTCTTCCCGCAGCCCACATCCAGAAGCAGCCCCCTCAGCTTGGGCCCTTCCGCCCGAATAAACCTTCTGATTTCCCTCTGCGACAGATGGCGAGGATGGATCCAGGTGTCGCGGAGACGCTCTTTGAGTCCAGTCCGCATCTGTTTGCCTCGAGCCCGCCGGCCACGAACAGGCCTCTCAGGTGCCGCCCAGGCCATTGCCGGTTCGCTCTGCCAGCACTGTTTCAAAGATTCGCCGGAGCGTCCCGTAATTCTCGCCAGGGCTGTATTTCGTCTCTGCGAGCTGCCTGCCGTAGCGGCCCATCCGCTCCAACTCTCCGGGCCGGGAGGCGAGAAAGCGCACTTTTTCAACGAAATCGCCGACGTTGCCCGGCTCGAACAGAAGGCCGCTCTTGCCGTCCTCGATCACATAGGGGACCGAGCCCAGGTTCGAGCCCAGCACGCACTTGCCCGCCGCATACGCCTCCAGTATGGTTTTGCCAAAGGTTTCATACCATACCGAGGGGAACACGGACAAGAGGGAGCCCTTCAGCAAACTCCATTTCTCGGCCGCCTGGAACCCGGTCAGCTCGATGTTGCGAATCTGCTTCTCGCGCACGTAGGCCCGGATGGGCTGTTCGAGCGGACCTGTGCCCACGATTTTCAGCCTCATGTCCCTGAGCCGCTCGAAACCGTGGATGAGCGTCCAGATTCCTTTCTCGGGGGAAAGTCGACCGAGAAAGACCACGTAATCGCCGCCTTGGTAACTAGGCTCGACCGAGCCGGCGTCGATGAAGTGGGGTTTGAGGAAGATCCGCTCTTCGGGCAGGCCCGCCTCGACGAACTTCTGCCTGGAGAAATCGGTCATGGCGATGTAAGCCGGAATCTTGCGCCACACCCCGGCGGCGCGATGAAGGCCGAGGGTCGCGGCGTACAGGGCACTCAGGGCATAGCTGCCTCTTAAGCAGCGGTAGCGAACCGCATGGAGGTAGTTCCCAAACTTGCAGCGCTCGCAGATCTGGCCGCGCGTGAAGAACCATCCATTCACGCAGGCTAAATGGAAGTCATGAAGCACCTGAACACAGGGTATTCCCAGCGACTGCAGGGCGTGGTACAACGATGGCGATATGAGCGGGAAGACGTTGTGAACATACGCAACCTGCGGCCGATGTTCGCGAACCAGCCGGCGGAGGTCTTCGGTCGTACGCCGGGAATAGATCGTTCGCGGAAAGAAGAGCCCCTTGCCGAGCGGCGAGTAGCTTTTGATCTCGTTGTTGTGCCGGCTGTAGAAGATGACCGTTTCCTGCCGGTCCCTCAGAAGCGCCTGCTCGGCCAGGGCGCAGTCGTCCTCTCCGCCATACTGCTGATAAAAGTTGTGGACGAGCAGGATTCTCATGAGTGCCCGATGAGGGGATTCCCCTATGTCAACCATCCCTGTCCTTCCTGAAAAACTGCGTGAAATAGTAGCCGCGCATCAGCTTTTCGGAATAGCGAAGGGCCCCAGCCACGGTGCGAAGACCGAAGAGGACAGGTTTCCTGAGCGCTTCGGCCGGCAGCTTCTGGAGGATCGGCGAATACTTTAGCAGGGTGCGGTCGTGCTGTTGGAGTACCCTTTCGTTCTGCGTGGAGGACTTACACTGCGCATGCCAGCGGAATTCGGCCAGCAGCTTGGGTAAATGCTTGAAGCGGTATCCACGGTGTACCAAGCGCAGGAAAAACTCGTAATCCATGTCGTTTTCCAGGCTGGCGTCAAACAAGTTTCCATCTCGAAAGACACGCCAGCGGAAAAAGGTGGCCGCCGAATGAATATAGAGAACCCGGTGGTAATGGAGAATAAAGGAACTGAACTCGATTTCCGGGCGGACCTGCAGGACACGGCCGTTTTCATCAATCCAGGTATAGTCGCCGTAGATGACTTGCACATCCGAGTGCTGCTGAAAGGCGGCGGCCACATGCTGGAAGCAGCCGGGGCGATACCGCTCGTCGGAGTTGAGCCACCCCACGATGTCGCCGCTCGCCAGCGACAGGCATTTGTTCAACGCGTCGCTTTGGCCGCGGTCGGGCTCCGAAAACCAGCGCAAGTGGTCCCAGCCAGGGCGGGTTGCGCAGCCCTTCAGGACGTCGAGACTTCCGTCCGTGGAGGCCCCGTCGGCCACGATGTGCTCCACAGCAGGATAGTTCTGCTCTTTAACGCTGAGTAGCGCCTCTTCGAGGTAGGGACGCTGGTTGAGGGACGGGGTGATGATGGAGATCATCAAGGGCAGTCGGTCGGGTTCCACTCGATCAGCGCCTCCTTCACTCCAAGATTGGCGATTCTTTTGTGACAGCCCTTGCACTAGGCACGGGAAGGATAAGCCTGCATTTCGAGCGGCGCCTGCGCCGGATCAAGCAGATGCCTGTCCCAGGCGTATCGTGCCAGCGTTCCGCTGATTGCGGTACCACTCCACTGTGCGCTTGAGCCCCTCACGAAGGCCGGTGCGAGCCTCAAAGCCAAGATCGCGCTTCGCTTTGCTTACATCGAACAACCGGCGGGCCTGCCCGTCCGGGCGGCGGGTGTCCCACACGATCCGCCCGCCGAAACCGGTGATCTCTTTGAGCAGCTTCACCACGGCCTCGATGCTGTCGTCCTGACCCGAGGATAGATTCACCAGCTCCGGCCGATCGTAAACCTCGGCCGCCCGCAGGATGCCCTCGGCTACATCGCCGGCATAGACGAAGTCGCGACTGGCTTTCCCGGAACCCCAGACCACGACGGTAGGCGCTTCCTCAGAGCCAGTCCGGGCCCGGCCCGCGTCCGTGGCCTCCACGAATTTACGAACGAGGGCCGGGATCACGTGAGCGTCTTCCAGGTCGTAGTTATCGTAGGGGCCGTAGATGTTGCCCGGAACAGTCACGATGGCTGGGAAGCCGTACTGACGCCAGTAGGCAATCGACTGCACGTGAAGCATTCGTTTGGCCAGCGAGTATGGCGCACTTTCCTGCTGTGGGAACCCGTCCCAAAGGGATTCTTCCTTCAACGGCATCGGCGCATGCTCGGGATATCCGCAGCCGGCACCGGCGGCCACAAACTTTCCCACGCCGGCTTTCCACGCATGGTGCATGGTCAGCACGCTCATCATGAGGTTCCGGTAAAAGAACTCGGCGGGCCGGGCCTTGTTGGCGCCGATCCCGCCGACCAGACCGGCCAGGTGAATCACTATATCGGTTGCCGCTCCCCCGGGCGCAAGACGCCAGCCATGCTTGCCGCTCTTCAAATCAGCGAAAAGGGCGGCGGCGCCTTCTTCCTCGGTCAAATCATACTCCCGGCTGCGCACAGCAAAAATGTGTTCACAGCCAGCCTCCTGTAGCTTCTGTACTACATGAGTGCCAAGGAAGCCCGCGCCCCCGGTCAGCACTACACGCTTGTCGTTCCAGTAGCTCCGTTGCATCCCTCCTCCTTCGAAGTCCTATTCAGGCTCCGCGCTGCGCATCGCCGCACCTGTTTGCTCAACGCCGACCAGTTGCGCGATGACGTCAGCGGCTTCTCCCAGGTCGGCGACCACGCAATCAGCACCTGCGCCTCCCTGCGCGGCAACTTCCTCGCCATAGCCCGTGCGAACCAGGAGCGTGGTGGCGCCTACGCGCCGCCCACACTCGATGTCGGCCGCCTTGTCGCCGATGACAAATGCCTGTGACAGGTCGGCCCGAAATTCCTCTGCGGCTTGTTGGAGCAGCCCCGTCTCCGGCTTACGGCAGGGGCAACGTTCGTCGGGATGATGGCGACAGACGTAAATCCCGTCCAGTCGCGCGCCCTCCGCTTCCAGCAGGCTGAGCAGCCGCTCGTGGATGGATTTCAAGGTGACCTCGTCAAAGTAACCGCGGGCGATGCCCGACTGATTGGTCACAACCACCACCTTGAGACCCGAGTCCCGCAGGCGCCGGATGCCTTCGGCGGCGTTGCCGAGGAGTTCCACACCCTCGGGGTCGGAAAGATACTCCTTTTCGACGTTGATGGTTCCGTCGCGGTCGAGCAATACCAGGCGACCCGAGGTGGCCTGCGCGGTTCGAGTGGAGGGGGGCCGATCCCGAAAGAAACTCGGAGCGGCCGCGTAGGAGTCCGGCGTTCCGATGTCGAGGAAATCCGCATGCACCCGGTAGGCCCGCAAGCCCCTTCCCACCCACGCCGGGAAAACCTCATGCTCCAGCGAGACGGCTACGTCCGACGGTATCGAGCTGATCAACCGCCTCGATAGCAAATAGATGCCTGCGTTGATCCAGCCCGCCGGAGCCGGGCGGTCCGCGGTTCGGTTCTCTCGATCGCTCAGAGCGCCTTGCTTTTCCTCGAAACGGACAATCACTCCGCCCGGCTCCAGCCAGACGCGCCCGAATCGGCGCGTGTCCTTGACATGGGTGACCACGAGGGAATTCTCTGCCTGTTGAGCGCGCTGCCATCTCAAGAACTGCCCTACATCCATACGGCAGTAGGAGTCGCCGTTCAGCACCAGCACGGGGTCGCCATCCAGCAGCGGAAGTGCGAGTCGAAGGGCGCCCGCTGTCCCCAGCGGGCCACTTTCCTGGGAATATACGACTTCCAACGTACCGTAGCACTCCCCGACTGCTTGTCGTACCTGTTGGCCGAGATGCCCGGTGCTCAACACAACGCGGTGCAACCCGGCAGCCTGCAACTGATCCAATAGGTAAAAAAGAAAGGGCCGTCCGTTAACCGGCGCCAACACCTTGGGCCGGTCGCCCAACATCGAGGAAAGGCGAGTGCCCAGCCCGCCGGCCAGGATCAGTCCCGTTCGTTGTGCGTGCCCGAAGCGGTCAAGCATGGTTTTGGGAGCTTGTTGGAGTAGCAACTCATGGCGACGGCTACCCGCACCTCATGATGCACTAACCCATCTCGGCTTGGCAACCAGAAAACACGGAAGGGGCTGCCGCGGATGCCAGGTCGATGCCGGCAGCTCCGATTCGTGCCGCGAGGGGGGTCAGGGAGCGGTTTGCGTCCTGGCCATCTCCCCATCTGATGCCGAATAGCCAGGCTCGTAAAGGATGATCCGGCTGCCCGCGGGGTCGAGCGCCACGGGGACGTAGAGAAGCCCGGAAAGAATTTCTCGAATTCTCGGCTGGCAGGCGGGATCCGCGAACAGCAGCAGGAAGCCGCCTCCTCCGGCGCCCAGCAGTTTCCCGCCGTAGGCGCCACTCTGCCGGCCGGCCGAATAAGCCTGGTCGATGACCGCGTTGGTGATCTTCGACGAAAGCGACCGTTTCAACATCCAGCCCTGGTGCAGCAGTTCCCCGAACTTACGCAGGCTGCCGTTGCCGGTGAGTTCGCTTACGCCCTCATCCACCATCTGGTACATCTGCGTGAGCTCCTTCTCTTTTTCCTCGATCCTGCTCAGTTGTTCCTCAACCACCAGCGAGGCCGTTCGGGCAATACCGGTATAAAACAGCATCAGATGCTGCTCGAACTGCCTGAGGCGCTCCTGCGTGAGAGGAATGGGCGTCACGGTGTAGTCCGACCCGTGGTTGAATCCGATTCGGACCAGCCCGCCGAAGGCCGCCAGGATTTGATCCTGGCAGCCGACGTTCTCGCCGATCATATCTTGCTCCACGTGGATGGCTTCCCGGGCCAGTTGCATCTTCGTCAAGAGCTGGCCTTTATGCGCGTGCAGCGCGTTGAGCAGGCCGACCGTGAAGGTTGAACTTGAGCCCAGGCCGGTGCGAGCCGGCAGATCAGAATCGGTGTGAATCTCCACGTTCGATTCAACGCCCAGGAACCGCAGACATTCACGAATCGAGGGATGCTCGACCTCGCTGGGGCAGTTGGCGCGCTCTATTTTTGAATAGGAAAGCCGAATGCGGTGGTCGAAGAAAGGAGGCAAATAGCGGCAGGAAACGTATATGTGCTTGTCGATCGTCGTGGCCAGCACGGCGCCGGGGCGCGACTCGAACCAACGGGGATAGTCCGTCCCGCCTCCCATAAACGATATCCGCAGGGGGTTCCGGCTGATGATCATCGCTCTTCTACTCGCACAGTTGCGGGCTCACACAAGGGAAACCGCCTTTTTCATCATATGTGCATACGTCCCTTTAAGCCCTTCGCGCAAAGGAACGCGGGGACGCCACCCCAGCAGTTTCCCGGCCTTCGAACAGTCGAGGGTCTGGCCCCAGATTTCCGTGGGGTGGGAAAGGTCGTACTCGATTTCGACCTGTTTTCCGGAAATAGCTATGATTTCGCGAGCTAGGTCCCCGATCGAGATCCGCTCTTCACTGCCAACATTGATTGGGCCCAACAACAGGTGTTCATCCGATTTCTCAACGGCCCGCAACAGGGCTTCCACGATGTCGCTGATATAGCAATAGGAACGCGTCTCGCGACCCGATCCCAGTATGGTAAAGGGCTTCCGCGCCGGGTACTCGATCGCGCGGCGGATGAAAACCGGGATTGCCGAACCCGTTGCCAGGTCTGGATCCTGCTTGGGACCATAAACGCCGATCAAACGAACGATGCCGGCCCGCAGTGGATGCCCCTCGGCGATCGAGTACTCGATTTGCTTCTCGCCCATCAATTTCGCCCAGCCGTAAGATAAGGCGGGGTGAGCCGGAAGAGCTTGTTCCTCCTTAATCGGCGGCGCGTCCGGCTGCGCTTGCAACTGAATGGGATAGACGTGGGCGCTGCTCGCGTACAAATAGCGGGACACACCGCCGGTCATCGCGCCCTGGAGCATGAAGGTGTCGATCAACAGGTTCTGGCTCAGGACTTCGGCCGGCTGGCCGCAATAGTACTTGATTCCACCCACCTTGGAAGCCAGGTGGAAGACCACATCCATATCCTTTGCGGCGCGCCGGCAGACCTCGACATCCCGGAGCTCGTCTTGACGAAACTCGATTTCCGGCAGTACGGCGGCGAGGTTTTCCAGCCGGCCGCGTTCCAGATTATCCACCACCCGCACCCGCGCACCACGCCTCAATAGCTCCGCCGTCAGATGCGAGCCAATGAACCCGGCTCCTCCGGTGACCAGAACCTTGGTGCCTTGCCAAAAGCTCATGCTTCGGGCGCTCCATTCGCCGGTTGTTGAAAGGCTCTCGGGCCGCAGCCGCAGGGCACGAGAGCGACCGCGACATCAATCCGGGAGGGCGGGTTGCGCGGAAACCTGCCCTGCGCATAAGGCTCGTTTGGCAATCCGCTAGGCATTCCTGAACCGGCCGCGTCCAATCATCCGGTAGCCTTTTATCAGCTCCTGAATGCCCTGGTCCAGTGAGCGGCGCGCTTCGAAACCCGCTTCGCGCAAGCGCTGATTGGAGACTATATAATTGCGCTTGTCCGGATCGCTTCCCACGGCGCCGAAGTGAATGTAGAAATTCGGCACGTACTCCTTGATCTTCAGCACCAGTTCCTCCTTGGACAGATTCGCCGCATCCAAACCGACGTTGTACGCACGCCCAGCCATCCGTTCGGCGTTCTCTATACAGTGAATAAAACAGGCGGCTACGTCACGAATATGAATGTAGTTGCGCTTGAAATCTTTCTCAAAGATAACGATGTAACCGTCCGTGCAGGCCGCGTAGACGAAGTGGTTCACCAGCAGATCCAATCGCATTCGGGGAGACATGCCAAATACCGTGGCCAGCCGGAGGGTGATCGCGTTCGGGCTGCCCAGCAACTCCGATTCCGCCTGTACCTTGGTCTGACCATACAGGGAGATGGGTTCGAGCGGCGTTTCCTCGGTGCAATGGGTTTCCCCGGATTGGGTGCCGTAACCGCTATTGGTCGTCGGGAAAATCACCAACTGGCGCGGACTCCGCAGGTGGTTCAGCAGCCGGATTGCCTCCAGGTTGACAGACCGGGCCAGGACGGGATCGCGGTCGCAGGCCGGAGCGCCCACCACGGCGGCCAGGGGAATCAACACGTCGGCGTCCCGTGTCAACCGCCGCATCAGCGCCTCGTCGCGTACGTCACCCAGGACAAACTCGAAGCAGGGGTTGCCGCAAAGGTGGAACAGGGGAGCTTCACCGTACATCAGGTTGTCTATGGCAGTCACGCGACAGCCGGTGCCGAGCAGATGCTCGCAGAGAATGGAGCCGATGTAGCCGGAACCGCCCGTCACGAGAGCGTGAACACCGGCCGGTGCCTTACGCTGGTTGCTGGGGTGCTGTTCCATAAGTCGCAAGCTTCTCTCCTCTCCTTTACTGTCGGCCGTACGTTTCCTGCACCAGTCGAAAGTGAGGCCCCAATTCTATCACGCAGGGCCGCCCGTTGGGAAGCTTGCCGGCTGGCCCTCCCTCGTGCAGGGGTGCTTCGTCCGGTGTCACCAAGAAGAAAGCCACAACCGAGGCCCTCGAGGCACGAGAATGCTGTACCGCGTTGGGCTGGGCTGGGCAGGTTTCTCAAGCAGTGCCATTCCATGCGAGATCAGCAGGGGCACTTGGAAGTGGCGCTTCAGGCCCCCCCGCAGACGCTTTCTCAAGCAGCG
>Ga0315282_10006475_pt1 | contig 19592 bp, 12 predicted proteins | sample YL17G07_20_MG_FD_203693 | JGI IMG/M metagenome (GOLD analysis project Ga0315282, IMG submission 203693) | Sediment microbial communities from Yellowstone Lake, YNP, Wyoming, USA - YL17G07_20 | ecosystem: Environmental > Aquatic > Freshwater > Lake > Sediment | place: USA: Wyoming | collected... | reverse complement strand
GACCGATGTCTAGCTTCACTAATCCGGCAAGTTGCGATCGGATTGTTTTCGGAGTCATCAGTCACTTAAACCGCTCCTGGGAGAAAAAGCCCCTTAAAGAATTTACACAAAAAGCTTGACGCTACCGGGCTATAGAGGACGCAAACTTACTTTCTTTTCTCCTCAAAGTGGGGTAATTTCTCTTTGCGCTATTGGGCCTGGAGTCTGACTCTTGGTGAAAAGAAGAGGTGCTTTGTATGACGACCAATGGAAGGGGCTCTAAGATACACCGTCGCCAATTCCTGCAAACCGCAACGTCGGCAAGCTGTGGACTTTCGCTGTCTGCTTTTGGGCAGGTTATCCCGCCCAAGGCAGGTACGGTCCGTGACAAGCTGTGGCTATTCAGCAACCCCACGAACGCCGATTATGGGATTCTCCGCAAGCGCTCGGTGATGTCACCCTTCGAGGCGGCGGTTTACATGGGGATTCCGAACATCTTCATGGTGCAGCAGTATCCGGGGAAGGGCGAGGAGTCCTGGTACAAACCCTTTGAGCCGCCCTTCGAACAGTACACGATACCCCTGACCATGTTGAAGCGTGTCGCGTGGTCCCTGGTGGGCGCGGGTGGCGTTACCAAAGACTGGGAGAGAAAGCAAGTCTTGAGCATGGCGCACAAGATTCCCAACATCGTCGGGGTCTACTTGGACGATTTCTTTCATGACAAACCGGGCGCGGAGGTAGCAAGCCTGACCCCGGATCAGCTTCGCGACATTCAGCGGCAGATCAAAGGCCCCGATAAGAAAATGGATATGTACGTCACCTTCTACGCGCACGAGTTGAACATGCCGATAGCGGAGCATCTGAAGCTCATCGATGTAATCGCGCTTTGGATGTGGAAACCCGAAGAGTTGGCAAGTGTGGATTCGTATCTGGCCCAGCTCGATAAGCTGGCTCCTCAATCCCGCAAAATGGTGGGGGTGTATACGACGGCCCTGAACGAAAACAAAACTCCGGCGTGGACGGGCATGCCCGTTGCGCTCATGCAGAAGCAGTGCGAGCAGGCGCTAGGTTGGCTTCGCCGCGGACGGATCGAGGGGATCATCGTCTACGGCGGCACCACGCTGGACCTGGGCTTCGAGGCCGTGGACTGGACTCGCGAGTGGATCCGAAAAGTTGGGCCTGCAAAGCTGTGATCGGGTAGTGGCACAGTTTGATGTAGAGGCGGCTTTATCCGTCAGCCGACGGACCACGTGGCGAGGTAAACTCGCCGCTACAACTCTAAACTGAGCCACTACCTGTGATCGTCCAACCTTGACATCCTTCCTTGCGAGATGATAAGAACCCACAGGGCAAGAGGCCCCGTTCTTGGGGCCGCTATTGCGCTCACAGGAGGAGCGCTGATCATGGACAAACTGGCTGTCGAAGGGGGACCGAAGGCGGTTACCAACCAGTTGTTGGGCTGGCCACGGTTCGATGAGAAGGCGATTTCAGCCGTTACGGAAGTGCTGAGGTCAGGCAAGGTCAACTATTGGACGGGCAAGAAAGGGATGGAATTCGAGAAGAGGTTCGCGGAGTGGCAAGGAAGCAAGTACGCCATTAGTGTGGCGACGGGGACGGCCGCGCTGCATGTAGCCTTGAGCGCCTTGGGGATCGGCCCAGGCGACGAGGTCATTGTTCCGAGCTACACTTTCATCGCCACGAGCTTCTCAGTGGTCCAGGCGGGCGCCATTCCGCGTTTTGCAGACGTGAACTTGGAGGATCACTGCATAAGTGTGGAATCGGCGGAGAAGTTGGTGAACGAGCGCACCAAGGCCATTATTCCCGTGCACTTGTACGGGAATGTCTGCGACATGGACAGGCTTTTGGCCTTTGCGAAGCGCCATAATCTTTACCTGATCGAGGATAATGCGGAAGCTTTTGGCGGCATGTACAAGAGCAAGAAGACAGGTACGATGGGGCACATAGCGGCTTGCAGTTTTTGCCAAAACAAGACCTTCACGACGGGCGGGGAGGGAGGAATGGTCACCACCGACGACGAAGACCTGGCGTGGAAGGCTCGAAGTTTTCGGGATCATGGTTACGACGTGAAGGAGCGCCTGGCTCTTCTGGAGTTGGAGCAGAAGCTGCCCTACATCCACAACATGGTGGGATGGAACTATCGCATGACGGAGATGCAGTCGGCGATTGGCCTGGCGGAACTCGAGCGTATGGACAACTGGAATATGCCCACCCGTCGCCGAAACGCGCGGATTCTGCTGGAGGCTTTGTGTGGACTACCGGAGGTCAAATACGGTCCGATTGATACCCCGGAGCGGCGGAATGGCTGGTACACGATGGCGTTCTCACTGGATATCGAGAACATGGCTTGTGACATTCAGCAGTTCGTCAAGGCGGCGGGGGCCGAAGGGGCGCCTTGCTGGAAAGTCTTCTGGCCGCAATGCCACACCGAGCGGGCATTCCGAGAGTTTAACTCTTTCGGCAAATCGGGGTTCCCATTCCGCTCGAAGGAATATGCCAACCCCGCCAGCGTGGATTACGCTCGAGTGGAGGTCCCCAATGCGGTCTGGCACGAGTCGCACACTTTCACGGTTTTTGCCTATCCCAGCTTCAGCGAAGAAGACATGCAACAAATAGCGCACGCTTTGGTGAAGGTAATCAAGGCCTACTCCAGGAAGAGATAGAAGGTGAACAAAACAGGGAGCGCGGAGAAGGTGTGAAAGAATCGCGCTGTAGCGGCGGTCTATGACCGCCGGCCGACGATTGCAGCGGCGGTCTCTGTTCCCGCGCCTGCGGGACGCTCATAGGACGCCGCTACAGAGGATGCACCCGATTTTTTCACACCTTCGGAGGGTCATCAGTGATGAGAGACAAAGTTGCTTGGGGAGTCGTGGGGTCGTGCGGAATTGCGCGACGGCGGACCATTCCGGAAGGAATCGTTCCTGCTGCGAACGCCAAATTGGTGGGGTTGTACGACTGCAATCAGGAAGGAAATGCGGAGGCCGCGCGGGCCTTTGGGGCCCAGGCATTTGGAAGCCTGGAAGAACTGCTCGCGGCAGAGATTGATGCGGTCTATATTGCCACGCCTGTATATCTCCATGGCGAACAGACGGCCCAGTGTTTGCGGGCGGGAAAGCACGTGCTTTGTGAGAAACCCCTGGGCCTGAGCGTTGCCGAAGGGCAAGAAATGGTAGCGCTCGCCCAGCGCTGCAAGGTCCAACTCGGGGCGGCGTTCATGATGCGCTTTCACTCCCAGCACCAGGAGGCGCGAAAGATCATTCAGGCAGGGAAGCTGGGGAAACCCGTCTACGGTCGGGCGCAGCTTTCCTGCTGGTACCCGCCGCTCGAGGGCGCCTGGAGGCAGGACCCCAGCCAGGGCGGAGGCGGGTCGCTGGCAGATATGGGCGTGCATTGCATGGACTTGCTCGAGATGTTCTTTGGTCCCGTGGTCTCGGTCAGTTGCTGCGTTGGCAATTTGGTGCACTCCTACCGGTCGGAAGACAGCGCGCTGGCCACCTTGGTGTTTCAGAACGGGGCTTTGGGGACCGTCGACACCTTCTTTTGCATCCCGGACGAAAGCAGCCGGAACGTCCTCGAGCTGTACGGTTCAGAGGGCAGTATTCTGGCGAAAGGGACCATCGGACAGGGCAGCCAAGGAGAAATGGTGTTCTGTCCGCGTCCGCAGGGCAAGGCATACGACGCCCAGCAGAACCGCGACACGGGCCAGGGGATAGCAGTGCAGCCGCCGCCGATCAACACTTACCGGGCCGAAATTGAGGAGTTCAGCCAGGCAATTTTGGGGGACAGGAAATGCGAGCTGGGCGGCGATCTGGGCCTGCGAAGCCAGAAGATGCTGGAAGCCTGCTACGAATCGGCAAGAACGTCCAGATCAGTGGCGATTAGAACTTAGCTTGAAGAAGCTTGACATGCGAAGACAATCGCTGATTGTGGCTGTGCCGATGCTTACGTTGGCTGTTAAAGGGCAGATTTATGGCTACTGAAGTTGAATCGCAGGCCCCGTCGCAGGCTCCGTCCCAGATGGCGTCACCGGCACCGTCTCGAGTAGAGCCCACGCGGCGCTACGTTGCTCTGGACGCCGCTCGCGGGTTCGTAATGGTTTATCTCTGTACGGAAGGCTTTGGTTTGTCGCACCTGAAAGGTGGCCCAACGGCGGCCCGGGTGGCTTCGTGGTTCACCCATTTACGTTGGGAAGGATTCCGCCCCTGGGAGTTGGTCTACCCGGCGTTCATGTTCATGGTGGGGGTGGCGCTTCCATTTGCGTTGGCTCGCCGAAAGGAACAGGGCATGACGTTTGGGAGGAATTTGCGCCATGTGGTCTTCCGTACCTGCCTGTTAGCGCTGTTCGGCGCCATTCTATATTCCTTGCATGCCGGGCATTACCATGCGGATCCTATCGAGACCCTCACCCAGATCGGCATATCTTATTTCTTTGTTTTCCTGATCCTGCAACTCGAAATTCGATGGCAAGTGGTGGCAGCGGCCGCTTTGATGTTTTTGAACTGGGGATTATTTGCCCTCTTCCCCGGACCCGCGGGGGCTTTCGACCCGACGGACAATATTGGAATCAGAATTGACCGGTTCGTATTCGGCATCGACCACAAGTATGACTGGCAGAGCATCGAGTTCATCGGCAGTACTGTGACCGTGCTATTTGGCGCTTGGACGGCCATGCTCGTGCGAAGCAATCGGACACTCTCGCAGAAGCTGAAGATCCTCCTTCCGTGCGCGGTCGCCTCCCTGATTCTGGGCCTCACCATCAGTCCCGTCATCCCAATCATCCACAAATGCTACACGGCCTCGTACACGTTACTGCACACGTGCTGTATCTTGTTGATGATTTCCTTTTTTATATGGCTGTTTGATCCTGAGCACCGGCAGAACAAGGCGTTCCCCCTGGTCGTGGTGGGAATGAATTCCATCTTCATTTATCTGGTGAACGAAGCGTTGAAAGGGCCGTGGCTCGATCCCTCGGTGGCGGTATTTACCAAGCGATTCGCGATTTTCGGCATGGCGGGACCGGTCGTCCAAGCCTGGGTGGCGTTCTTCGTGATGTGGTACCTTTGCTACTGGCTTTACAAGCGAAAGATATTCTTTAAAGTGTGACCTGTGGGCCGTAATCCTGAACCGAGGACAGCTTGAGATGGCCGGCGGGGGCTGAGGTTTGAAACACGCTGGCGTCAATCACCCTCAGGAGGTGGCGTCCGAATGGACTGCGTAGGCCGTCGGGAGTTTATTCAAACTTCAGTGGTGGCAGCCATGGCGGGCCAATGGCTGTTGGGGAACAGGGCGGAAGCAGCGCCGGCGAAAAATATGCGGGTCGGCATGTTCGTCGTCGTCGAGAGTGATCCCGAAAGTGTGATCGGTAAGGTCCACGAACTCGGTTTTCCGGTGTGTGAGGTCTATACGAACAATTTGGACTTGGAATCTGCGGATCGTCTTCGACGCGCGCTCGATCATTATGGAGTTGAGGCTTCGGCCGTGTCCTCACTGGGCCCTGGACGAATGGTTTGGGACTTTTACCAGGGCCCGCTCACCATTGGTTTGGTGCCCCGCGAGTGGCGGAGGAAAAGGATTGACCACTTCAAGCGGGCTTCCGACTTTGCCAAGCGCGCCAGAATTCCTGCCTTTGACACCCATTGTGGGTTTATCCCGGAGAATCCAAATGACCCCTTGTACAAAGAAACCGTCGAAGCTCTTCAGGAAGTAGTGAGCTATTGCCGCTCCAATGGTCAGACGTTTCTATACCACGCCGGGCAGGAGACTCCCGTGACTCTGCTCCGCGCTATCCAGGACGTCGGACTGGACAACCAGGGCATCTGTTTGGACACGGCCAATCCCATCATGTATGACACGGGTCATCCGGTAGACGCCCTGGACGTATATGGGCAGCACTTGCGGGCGGTGAATCCCAAAGATGGATTGTACCCCACGAACCCCAAAGACTTGGGCAAAGAGGTGCCGATCGGCCAGGGCAGGGTGGGGTTCCCGCGGTTCATTCAACTGCTCAAAGAGCTGGGCTATCGCGGCCCATTGAATATCGAGAGGGAGATTTCCGGGCCGGAGCAGATTGCAGACATTAAGAAGGCGAAAGTATATTTGGAGCAATTGATTGGCTGAGCGCACTTCGACGCCGGCAATAGAAATTACTTCGAGGGAGGGAAGACCATGAGCGATGAGCCAAAAAAGCTGGGGCGCAGGGAATTCATGAGCGCGGCCGCGGCGGCGGGGCTGATGATCGTCAAGCCCCAACTGGTGCGGGGGACGGCCGCGAACTCGGCGGTTCGCGTGGGATTGTTGGGCTGCGGTGGGCGCGGCAAGGGCGTGGCGACGGCCCTTTCGCAACACCCCCACGCCCGATATGTGGCGCTCGGCGACCTTTTCAGCGACCAACTCGATAAGGCCAAACAGCTATTCGACGGAATCGCCGCTAAGAAAGGCTATGCGGGCATTGATCCTAAGCTCATGTTCAAAGGGCCGAAGGCCTACCAGGCCATGGCCGAATCAAACGAGATCGATGTCGTTCACATCGCCACCCCCGATTTCTTCCACCCGCAGCACCTGGAGGCGGTTATCGCCGCGGGCAAGCACTGCTATTGTGAGAAGCCCACCGGCGTGGACGTACGCGGCGCGAAGCGCATCAAGGAGCTGGGCAAGAAGGCTGAAGGGCGCTTGAGCCTCGATATCGGATTTCAGATTCGCTGTGCCCCGCCTTATGTGGAGATGGTGAAACGCATCCATGCCGGAGCGCTCGGCAAAATCGCTCAAGCCTCGACCTATTACCACGCCACGGCTCTTACCTATCCGCCGCGGCGGCCTGACATTCCACCTCTCGAGCTGCGCATTCGGAATTTCTACTGGGACCGCGTCCTCTCCGGCGATATTATCGTGGACCAGAGTCTGCACGTGATCGACATCTGCAACTGGGTACTCAAGGATCACCCTCTAAAGGCCATCGGTACGGGTGGGCGCAAAGTGCGCGAAGATTGGGGCAATATCTGGGACCACTTCGACGTCATCTTCACTTACCCGAATAATGTGCGCGTCAGTTTGAATCACGTGCAGTGGGGAAGCTGGTTGTGGGATGTGGCGGAGCGCTTTTTCGGCTCGCGAGGCGTCTCCGAGGCACACTATTCGGGCGTGGTTGGAATCTACGGTGAAGAGCCCTGGAGCTGGGACGGCGGCGGAAGGCCAATCTCGCCGAGCACCAATTTCTACGCCCTCGGGAAAGGAGGCAGTGCCGAACAGGCCGCGGGCACGTTTCATGGCGCGCTGGATGAGGCGGACACAGAGAAGACGAAAGCTTTTGTGGACAGCATCCTTACCGGTAAATACCATAACCAAGCCGCGCAGGGCGCGGAGTCCACACTGAGCGCACTCCTGGGACGGACGGCTGCCTATACGGGGCGGGAAGTCACTTGGGACGAGTTGCTGGCCTCGGACCAATACTACGACCCCGAGCTCGAGGGTCTCGATCTCAGCGCGCTTGAACAATCATCGTAACGTTGCTCTTGTCAAGGGGCTGGCAAACGTAGCCCTCTCGCTTGGGGAGAGGGTGGCGAGCGGAGCGAGCCAGGTGAGGGGTTACTTCGTGGTCGCACATCTGATCGCTCATCAGCGCGCAACTGACCCCTCACCGGTCCCTGTCGGCTGACGGGCTGGTGAAAGCGCCGGCGGCGGGACACCCTCTCCCCCTGAGAGAGGGCAGAGTACCAATTCGGGAAACGCGCGTCGATGGAAATGACTGGAGGAGCCAACCCGCCTCACCTGCGCCGTGTCTTGAAGCTTTGGGACTTGGTTTTCTATGGGATTGTCCTGATTCAGCCCATTGCTCCCGTGGGAATCTTCGGCATCGCCCAAAAACTCTCACGGGGCCATGTCTCGACTGCGGTTCTGGCGGCCATGGCAGCCATGATGCTGACGGCTTTCAGCTATGGCCGGATGGCCGCCGTCTACCCTTCCGCAGGCTCTGCCTATACCTATGTAAGCCGCGGCCTTAACCCCTACCTCGGGTCCCTTATTGGTTGGGCGATGGTTCTGGATTACCTGGTCATACCCGTTATAAACGTCATCTATCCGGCTTTGACCTTCAAAAGGCTGTTCCCAGCCGTGCCGTACGCCGTCTGGGCGGTGTTGATTATTGGGGTAATCATTCTTCTGAATCTGCTTGGAATCCGTTTCACCGCTCGCGCCAATGAGATTCTGCTGGCTGTGGTATCAATCGTGGTAGTGGCATTCTTCTACGCGGCGGTCCGCTATCTGCTCCACCTCCATGGGTTGGGCGGGCTGGTTTCAGTGGAGCCGTTCTATGATCCGAAGACTTTCGATTTTGGGGCTCTCCGGACTGCCACCTCGCTGGCCGCTCTTACATACATTGGTTTCGATGGGGTGACGACGTTGGCCGAAGAGGTGGAAAACCCCAAGCGCACGGTCCCAGTTGCGACTCTCCTGGTGTGTCTCATTTGCGGAATCCTCAGCACTCTGGAAGTGTACCTGGGGCAGATCGTTTGGCCCGATTACCACACTTTTCCCAATCTTGAGACTGCTTTCCTCGATGTGTGCTCTCGCGTGGGAGGGGCGGCCCTTTTCCAGGCTCTGGCCGTAATCCTTATTATCGCTTGCCTGGGGACTGGCTTGGCGGGAGTGGCCGGCGCAGCCCGGCTGCTCTACGGAATGGGGCGAGACGATCTCCTCCCGCGAAAGTTCTTCGCGCGGCTGGATTCCAAGCGCGGCATTCCGGCCTTCAACGTCATGACGATCGGACTCCTGGCGCTAATTGGCTCGTTGCTGATCAGCTACGAACGAGCCGCAGAGCTGCTCAACTTTGGCGCGTTCATGGCTTTTATGGGCGTCAATGTCACTTGTATTCGGCAGTTTTGCATCGGACCTCAAGTTGGCCGAACGCGGAACCTGTTAACCGACTTGTTTGTACCCGGCCTAGGCTTCTTATTTTGTTTTGGAATTTGGTGGAGCTTGCCACTGCCTGCCAAATGGGCAGGCGGGATTTGGTTTATAGGCGGTTTCATCTACGCAGCGATCAGGACTCGTGGCTTCCGGCTGGAACCACCCAAGATGGATTTTTCCGATTTGTAACAGGGAGGCTCTAATGAACCGCAGAGACTTTATCAAATCCAGCGGCGTTGCCGGCTTGTCGCTGAGTGTTCCGCATGTTCTTGCTGGGAAAGGTGGAGTGGCCGCTTCACCGCCGGAGGGAGGATCATCCCTAAAGGTGGGTTTCGCGGAGCGCGATATAACGCCCGATCTTGGGATGGAAGTCCCTGGCGGGTATGTGAAAGCATATGAGTGGAAGATCCACGATCCCTGCAAGGTTCGCGCAGTGGTTTTTGACGATGGGCGGACGCGGCTAGCGCTGGTGGGCTTAGACGCGCTCATAGTCCCCAGGTACGTTGTGGTGGCGGCGAGGAAAATCATTCACGAACGTTGTGGGATTCCGCCGGATTCGGTGCTGATTGGCGCCTCGCATTCTCACTCTTCGGGGCCGATTGGCATGGTGCAGCCGGGCGAGTACAACCACGCTTCGCCGCTGGTAAAGAAATTGGCTTACGAGATATCTTCGGATGCCGATGCCGGCTACGTGGAGCGCGTGCAGGAGGAAATAGTCACGGCGGTTTGCCACGCCCACAGTTGCCGCGTCGAAGCGCGCTGCGGGTTCGGAGCGGGAAATGAAAGCAAGGTGTCGTTCAACCGCCGGCTACGCATGAAAAATGGCTTGACTTACACCCATCCCGGACAAGGCAATCCTGACATCGTGGGTTACGCAGGCCCTATTGATCCAGAGGTAGGAGTGATCGGAGCGTGGGATCAAAGTGGGCGCCTTTTGGGATGTATCGTCAACTTTGCTTGCCACGCGACCACCAGCCCCGGCGGATTCTCCGCAAATTGGATCTACTACATGGAAAAGACGATCCGAGGCGCGCTGGGAACGGATGTGGGTGTAGTGTTCTTGCAAGGCTGCTGCGGAGACATAACACAAGTGGATAACCTGAGCCCATACGCCTCGCCGCCGGAAGAAAAGTGGGCGCAACTTGTGGGGGAGCGCGTCGGCGCGGAAGCAGTTAAGGTGCTGGTCAGCGTCGAACCGGGTGACGGAACACCCCTAAACGCGCGGACGAAGCTATTGAGAATCAATCGTCGTGTGCCGAGCCCGGAGCACGTCCGCAAAAGTTATGAGTTGGTGCAGAAGGATCCCAAGCAAGTGGACATGACCGGCTGGGTTATGGCCAAGGAGATTGTCTTGCTCGAGGCGTTAATCGCCAAAGAGCCGGCGGTCGAGGTGGAGGTGCAGGCCGTTCAGGTAGGGCCGGCGGTGTTTCTAACCAATCCGGCGGAAATGTTTGTCGAGTACGGGCTGGAGCTGAAAGCCAAGAGTCGGTTTCCTTTCACCTTCCCCGTTGAACTGGCCAATGGTTGTGTGGGGTACGTTCCGACGGAGGAAGCCCTCGGACCTCATGGCGGTGGCTACGAAACGCGGCTCACCAGCTACAGCAACCTGGAGGTTTCGGCGGGGAGACAAATGGTGGAAGCAGGGCTTGAACTGGCCGGGCAGATGACCCCCGGCAAGGTTCCGACCCCTCCCAAGGCGCCACCTTTTAGCCCTGTGACTGCCACCGGCTCGGGAGGAATTGGGACTCATCCGTGGTCCTACGGGAACTTCCCGCCGCAGGTTGATTGACCAGACGGGTTCAGGGTAAAGGAAGGGCGGGGTTGAGCTCGTGTGCGCGGGCGAATTCCTTGGTCGCCGCGTCCATCTCGCCACGTTGCCTGAGGGTAAGCCCCAAGTTGTAGTGCGCTTCGCCATAGGCGGGATTCAAGCGCAGCGCCTCCCGAAACTCGCTCTCGGCTTGCTTCAATTCCCCTTTTTGCAGGATTAACAAGCCCAGGTTATTGTGGGCTTCGCCAGAGTTAGGTCGCAACTTTACGGCTTCTCGGTCCTCGCGGATCGCCGCGCCAAGGTCCCTCGCCTGCTGGTAGGCGAGCGCGAGGTTCAGACGTGCCTCGAAATAGTCCGGCTTGAGATCAATAGCCTGGCGCAGCTCCTCGATCCCCCGCTTGAGTTCGCCAGTTCGGGCGGCAGCGAGGCCACGATTGTAATGAGCCTCGGCGAAGTCGGGAGCCAGCGCCAGAGCGCGGTCGAATTCCTCGATGGCGGCGGAGGTGTTGCCTTGCTTCCAAAGCAGTAAGCCCAGGTGGTTGTGGGCCTCGGCATAGTCCGGCTTCAGTTCGATGGCCCGCCGGGAGTTCTCTATCGCCTTTTGTTCGTCGCCTTTCTGTTCCCAGGCACGCCCCATAAGGTAGAACGCAACCGGGTTCTCTTTCCATAGCTCGAGAGCGGCGCGTGCATCCGCCAGGGCCCGGTCCGGATCATGCTGTTTCAGATGCTCCGAGGCAGAGAGCGTGAGGCTCTTGGCTTGGGCGAGGTCTTTGCGAAACCGCGAGAGCGCGGCGATATCCTTCATCTCAGCGCTGGCAGCATCCTGCTGGCCTTTCTCACGCAGAATCACGGCACGGTTGTAGCGCGCCCGCTCGAAATCCGGCTTCAACCCGATGGCGCGGTCGAACTCGCTGAGGGCCGCGTCGGTATCCCCATGGGTGCGCAAGGCGAGGCCTAGGTTGTAATGAGCCTCGGGGTCCATGGGCGCCTGGCGCACCCCGGCTTGAAACTCCTTCAGCGCCTCGGCGTTCATTCCCTGACGCCTCAGAGCCACTCCCAGCTTCAAGTGGGCCTGGGGGAATTGCGGCTGTAGTTGAGCTGCTTTGCGGAACTCAGTCGTAGCGCCGGCCAGGTCGCCCCGCTGCCCCAGCGCCATGCCGAGGCTGAAATGGGCCTCCGGCAAGTGAGGATCGAACTCTACCGCGCGCCGCAATTCGGGTATGGCCGCTTCGAGGTCAAAATTCTTCAGAAGCGCAAGACCCAACCCTTGATGAACCAAGGCCGAGCGGGGCAGCCAGCGGGTGGCGGCCCGGAAGGCTTCCAGCGCCTGATCGAGCTCGTCCAACTGCTCGAGAGAAAGACCCAGGTTGTAATAAGCCTCCCCGTAATTGGGCCGTAGCCCCACGGCCGCGCGGAACTCCCGCACCGCAGAACGGTGGTCGCCCTGGCGGGCCAATCGAATCCCCTGTTGGTTGTGCTGGCCCGCCGGAGTAACAATCTCAGGTGAAGATGCAGAAGGCTGGCCTTGGGAAGCAGAAACCTCGCTGGGCACGCAGGCGATGAATACGGCCAGAACAACTGAAGCCACTACCCACGCCGCGCGGTGGGCGGAAACCCTATGGGTCCGGAAGGCACTCCGTACGCGACATGGCATCGACAGGGGCACACCTTACTAATATCACATAGTCAGAAAAACTCCAGGGGTGCAGTGCGAAAGGGCCTGCACCCCCTGGAGCACGCAAGAACGAAGAGCGTTAGAAGTAGAACTTCAGTGCCAACTGTCCGATGCGCGGGTCGAATGTATTGGACACTTGCCCAAAATGGGACGAAGACACACTCCCATTAGGGCCAGTAAACTGCGCGTGATTAAATAAGTTAAAGAACTCCGCGCGAAACTCCAGGGAGGTCCCTTCGGTCACGTGAGTCATCTTGTGGAGGGCGAAGTCCCAGTTATTTAGACCGGGGCCGGTGAAGAATCGGCGATTCGCGTTGCCCGGGACGCCCATGATGGGGTTAAGATAGGGGTCATGGCCCGCCTCCGACCAAAAGGGGCTCGTCGGCACAGGGTTGCCTGCGACGTCCTTGGTGTAATTCTCGACGAACCAAGTATGTGCCGACGACGACCGCGGATTAGCGAACTGGACGGGCTGCCCCGTCCAGTTAGGATAGTCGACGCCACCACAACCGCAGAGTGACCAGTCCCCGCTATTATACAAGCCAACGGGAAAGCCGGTCGTGAACCGTGTGATGCCGGATGCCTGCCAGCCCTCCAGGAACTTCCGCAGGGGGCCTGTTTTGGCTCGAGCCAGCTTTTCGAATGGCACATTGTAGCTGTAGCTGAGCACGAAATTATGCCTCATGTCAAAGGTGGAGAGACCCTTGCTGGCGCGGAAGTTATAGGGATTTATGCTATCGTTGTAACCGGAGGCGTCATCGAGCGATTTTGAAAAGGTGTAACCGGCGAGAAACTGGAAAGCCCCCACTTGCCTCTGCAAGCTGACCTGCAACGAATTGTAGTTGGAATTGGCCATGGTGGATTCCCAGGTGTTCGAGCCGAAATCGAGCAGGCCTTGAGAGGCATAGCGCCCGGAGGTAATCGAGTAGGGACGCGTGCCGAAAGCATCGACGCCCAACGCATAACTTCCGTCCCCGTTAAGATCGTAGACATTGTCTTCGCCACCAGGTCCGCAGGGGGTAGCCCCTGGGTTGTTCACCGCCAGGATAGCGTTAATTTGCAGGCATCGAGCGATGTTGCCGGGGTTGAAGCTATACTGCGCAATCAGGTGATGCCCTCGCGTGCCGACATATCCGACGCTTAAAATCGTCGAGCGGCTCAGCTCGCGTTGCAGGGTGAAATTAAAATGTTCGGCATACGGCAGGACGTTAACCGTTTGGTATCCCGGTGAGCCCGTGATGGGCTGAAACCGCGGCCAAATGCCGGTGGAGCCAGGCTTGGGGATGGTGAATGGAAAGCGTTGGCCGGGGTCGGGGGGACCTGTTCGGGACTTGTAAGGCTCCTCCAGATAGACATAGCCGGGGACAGGGAAATAGAGCCCGAAGGGCGCGTCGCCCACTTCGTAAAACAACGTAAGGTCTTCGATAGCAGTGTAGTAGGTGCCAAAGGCGGCGCGAATGCTGGTTTTGCCCGGACCGCCGAAAATCTTGGCGAGTGGGCCGTCCGTGAAGCCAGGCGAATACGCGAAGCCCACACGGGGCGCGAAGTTACGGTAACGCGTGGGCGCCAGGGTTTTGGGAATCCCCGGGTCGCCCGGAAACACCCAACCGGTGGGAGCATCCGGGTAGACGTGAGATTGTTCGCCCGGAACAAAAGCCTGGATCTTCCCCTGCGTGTCATAGAAGGGTTGACTGAACTCCCAGCGCAGGCCATAGTCAAGCGTCAAATTGGGCTTCAGCTTGAAGGTATCTTGAGCGTAAGCCCCACCGTACTTGGTGCGGGAATCCAGGTACTGGTTGCTGCACTGGACGGCGCCACCACTATCGGGGGCGCCCAGAAGGAAATCGGCGAAATCGTTCCCCGTTTCAGTCCCTGAAAAACTGAAGTTGCCATTGGGCGCGCAAACGTTCCGCTCGTTGATCTGCAAATACCGGAACTCGCCCCCGAACTTTACCGTATGCTTGCCGAGGACTTTCGAGAAATTATCCAGGGCCTGTATCGTATTGTTGAACTGGCCGGTGCTCAGGCTGGGTAAGCCGATGCAGTCGCCCAGCAGGTTAAGGCAAGTCAGAGGCATGCCTTCATAGGGTGGTCCGGGATCAACGGGAATGATTCCCAAACCTCCCTTTATAAACCCAAAGCTCGTGATGTCGCCGGTACCGCCGGTCGGCTGGTCCAAATGCAGTCCCATCCGTGTGTAGTTGAGGTGGGCCTCATTGACGGCCGTCGCCCCGAAATTGTGGATGTTTCCCACGTTCATTTGTTGGGCGCGGGTCAAAGTCGTGGCCGGGAAGCCAGGCAGATTTGCGCCGGGGTACGGGCTTGCGAGGTTGGAATCGTCGAAGTGATAGTAGAACGACCAACGGCCGGTGCGCTGCGTATCGAGGTCGATGCGTTCACCGATTTTGTCATCGCGCACGCGCTGGTTGTTAGCGCTGGTGGAAAAAATCGGCACTCCTCCCGGCGCGGCGCTAGCCTGCGGAATGTACTTCAGAGTCGCCTTGGCGACGGGGCCCCAGGCCGCCTGAGGGATGACATTGTTCGGGAAAACGCACGTCCCCGCCTGAGCGTCCGCCAACGTATTGCACCCGGGAACCCAATAGGGCTCCCCCGGCTTCACGGTATATCCGAGGCGGGCCGACAACACTTCATTCATCGAGCCGCTTCCGGGTACATTGGACCCTCGCACGCTCCCGGTCAGCGAGGGGACTCCTGTTGTCGCGAAATCGGAAAAATCCCCACTGCGTTCGAGCGCGGACGGGACATAAAGTTCCCCGGTGGCGATGCCCAGCACCTGTCGCGTCCCTTGATAATCACTGAAGAAGAACAGGCGGTTCTTGAGGATCGGGCCGCCCACCGCAAAGCCAAACTGATTTTGCTTGAAGACTGCCCGCGCCGTCCCCGGTATCTCCTGGCCCGTCGCGGGGTTGAATTGATTGGCTTCGAAAAACTTGCGGGAGTCGAGGACGGGATTGCGCACAAATTCGAACAGTGTGCCGTGAAACTCATTGGTGCCGGATTTGGTCACGGCATTAACGATGCCGCCTGAGAAGCGCCCGTACTCGGCGTCAAAGGAGTTGGTTAGCAGTCGGAACTCTTGTAGGGAATCGAGGGTAGGAATTACGGAGGCGCCGTTGAGCCGCCCCTCTTCCACGTCTCCGCCATTCACCAGGAACGCGTTGGCGGCCTCGCGGTTGCCATTGACAGAAAAATAGCCGGCATTGCCGATGGTCCCGGATACCGTGCGATCCGCCGGCTCGATGCCGGATGAAATCGGCACCACGCCGGGCTGCAAGCCCAGCAAGTCAAGGTAGCTGCGCCCGTTGAGCGGTAGGCCTGTCATTTTATTGCTGCCAATGACATCCCCCACTTGCGTGCTGGTGGTCTCAACCTGCGCCGCCGCCGCCGAGACTTCTACAGTCTGGGTGAGAGCCCCCACAACTAGCTGGATGTCCGCGTGAAATTGCTGGTTCACTAAAAGCGTTATCCCCGTTTGGGTGGCAGTTTGGAAGCCAGGCACTTCCACCTCGACGGTGTAACCGGAGCCCACGGGAATCGCCAGGAACTCGTAAGTCCCGGTGGCGCCGGTCTGGCCTTGGCGGCTGAGCCCGGTCTGCGCGTTGCTGAGCGTGACTTTTGCATTGGGTACCGCGGCGCCAGTTGGGTCCGTCACCGACCCCAGAATAGTCCCGGTGACGTCGGCCAGCGCCAGGGAAGAAAAACATAGCATCGCCGCCACGAGGCAAGCGGCGCGCTCAAGAGCTGTCGCCTTCATGCGCATCTTAGAGCCTCCTCTGGCCCTCTCCCGCAGTGGAGAAGGGTGCCTTGATTTCATGTGTTAGAAGAAAGATGCATCGCAACTTCCGAACGGGGGCTGTTTTCTAACTCGTGCGAGACACGCACCCGTTCGAAAGCGAAGCTAAGAAGAATCCAATGACCCACGGTCATTATACACTGGGCAGGCTCGATGTCAAGAGCAACCCCAAACGCGCACTCTGGACACTCCTTTCCAGCGAATGTTAAGATAGTGATGCGTGACGTAGGTTGCGTAAGGCGCCCCAACGATAAAAAGCAACGTTTGCACAGGAACCTCAACCTTCAACGAGCGCAGAAGTGGCTCTGATCGGGTGTGCGTGTGACGTCCAAGATCTACTTGGGCAAGTTGATATTTCCGCTCTTGCTGGCCGTGGCCTCGACCGGCCTGGCGCAGGAGAATCCGGCCCGGTCCGCCTCCCGGCATGGCGACCAAGGTTCTGCGGCGCTTGCCGCCGGCCGGAAGAGCTACGAAGCGCATTGCGCGATGTGCCATGGGTTGGATGCGCGCGGAGGTGAACACGCCCCAGGTATTGCGAATTCCCGGACTGTCCAGGGGGCCTCAGATGAAGCCTTGGAGCAAATCGTTCGCCAAGGCATTCCCGCAGCAGGCATGCCTTCGTTTGGTTACCTTCCAGAGAGTGAGATCGAGGCGGTGGTGAAATATGTGCGCTCCTTGAGTGGGCTAGTCAGAGTCGAATCCGTGAAGGGCGACCCCCTGCGTGGCGAGGAACTTTTCTTCGGGAAAGCGCAGTGCGGCAACTGCCACATGCTGGCGGGAAAGCAGGGATTCATCGGGCCCGACCTTTCGGATTTTGCCGTGACGCATTCACCCGACGAGATCCGCAAGGCGATTGTCCGCACGAACGAGAAGCCGCTGCCCGGGCAACAGGTGGTCAGCGTCGAAACCCTCGAGGGGCAGCGGTTGTCGGGCTTAGTCCGAAACGAAGATAACTTTTCCCTACAATTGCAGGGAACCGACGGCAAGTTTCATCTGCTCATGAAATCTCAAATCACCAAAGTGGAACGCACAGGGCGTTCTCTCATGCCCGCGGACTACGGGACACGGCTCAGTTCTGCCGAATTAGACGATCTTGTCAGCTACATTGCGCGTTACGGGCGTCGCGTGGAAGCGCCCTCTGGCCCTTCCGGCGAGCGCCCGCGGCGAGCGCCGCGCGCAAAACCCGCGCCCGCTGGATCGTGACCGATCCGTAGCGGCGCTCTCTGAGCGCCGCTGTAGCTGAAAGCCCAAGACCGGCGGTCTGAGACTGGGGCTGTCCGGATTAGCCGCTTGCTCGATTGCTGCCTGCGGCTCTGCCGCCACGACTTGCGGAAAGCCTGCGGCTTGCCGGTGGGTACCAAACACTTCGTCTTCCTCCGCGCAGGCTAGAACGCTGAGCCTTCCAGCCTGCGCGGAGGAGGCTGTTCAGGGTCGGAGTCCTTCGGAAAGGCAAAGCCTTTTCCGTCGGCTGACGGACGGAGCGGCAGGTCGTCGCCTCCGGTAACAAGCGTAAATCGGACAAGCGGGGCAAGAGACCGCCGGTCCAGCGAGATTCTTTCACAACTCTTGGGAATTGGGGCTGGAGACCTACACCATGTTCAAGCGACTTTTGCTGGTTCTGCTCGCCTTCTGGCCGATAGGGTTGGCAGCACAAGGTCGTGCCCCGCGGAAATTCGAGCTGCGCGCCGAGTCCCCGCAATTCTGGAAGTTGCTTGAACGCCAGGCCAAGCTGACCCGCATGGGAACAGAGTTTGGCTTCACGGAAGGTCCGGTTTGGGACCCTCACGGCTTCCTTTACGTGAGCGACGAAACCCTCAACAAAATCTTCCGCCTTTATCCGGATGGCCATCGGGAGGAAGTGATCTCTCTCGGCGATCCGGACGGTAACACCTTTGACCAGCATCTCCGCCTGCTGGATTGCGCCAGTGTGCTGCGCGCTGTGATTCGCCTCGAGCCGGACGGGCGCTATACGATTCTCGCCGGCCGTTATCAAAACAAGAGATTCAATAGCCCAAACGACGTGGTGCTTGGCCCCGACGGCGCGATTTACTTCACCGATCCCACCTTGGATCTGCCCAAGGGACAGCCACAAGAGATCCCCTATCAGGGCGTCTATCGCCTGGACACGAAGGGTGAGGTTCGCCTCCTCACACGGGACCTCGCCCAACCGAATGGCTTGGCTTTCTCGCCCGACGGCAAGCACTTCTACGTGGACGATAGCGAACGACGCGATATCCGCGTTTACGATTTCCTGCCGGGCGGGGCACTGGCGAACGGGCGCCGGTTCGGTGCGGAACCAGGCGGGGCGGACGAGGGAGTGCCGGACGGCATGCGTGTGGATGAGGAAGGTAATCTCTTTGTGGTGGGACCTCTGGGGATCTGGGTTTGGGATCCTACCGGCCAGCATCTGGGTACGATCGTGGTGCCGGAGCAGCCGGCCAATCTGGCCTGGGGCGACCCGGACTATGGCACGCTCTTTATTACCGCCACTACTTCCGTGTATCGTTTACGCACCAAAGTTCAGGGGTTCGTTCCATATTTGTCGCCACAACACGGAGGCACTCGGCGCCCCACGCGCCACCCGTAGGGGCACGCCATGGCGTACCCGTACGTCGGGGGTCAGATGGATTCCCGTCAACTGACGGGAATGACCGGTGCGTGCTGGCGGTCAGAGCCACACATACGAAAAGGGGACTGGCCAACATGCCATGTCAGATCCGGGCGGCGATTGCCGCCGTCGTTTGCTTGACCTTCGCCATCCTCCCCGCCAGAGCGGCGGAGCAAAGTGACCAAACTCCCTCCGCTTGCGTGGTCGAGCCAAGCCGCTTCCAAGGTTGGGATGCCCAGCGCATGGCCAATCGCTGGGTCACGTTGATATTCGTTCCCAAGCTCGGTGGGCGGCTGATGCAAGTCACCTTCGGCTCCCACGCGTACTTATTCGTAAACCCCCTTTATCTCGGGCAGTACTTCCCTCCCTCGCAGGGCGCGGCGGAAGGAAAATGGTTCAACTATGGAGGCGACAAGATCTGGCCTCTCCCCGAGGGCGCACAAGATGAACAGCACTGGATTGTCGGTTCTGATGTTTTGGATGACGGGATTTACCAGTTTCGAGTTCTGTCCACCGGGAAGGTCTGCACCATACGCATGCAAGGTCCGCCGGATGAAAAAACGGGCCTCGAGTACTCCCGACAAATAAGCATTGATGCCGACTCGCCCAGGATCGCCTTCCATGCAGAAATGCATAACATCACCGGGCATCGAATCCGCTGGTCGGTCCAATCGGTGTCGCAATACAACACCGCCGCGCCGGGCGATGCGGCGAATTACAACCGGGATTTCTGGGCCTTCACGCCGGCCAACCCGGCGAGCGTCTTTAACCGGAAATTCGATGCCCATTCGGGTCCGATCGATCACCCTTCTTACAGCGTCCAGGACAA
>Ga0315282_10006474_pt1 | contig 19593 bp, 9 predicted proteins | sample YL17G07_20_MG_FD_203693 | JGI IMG/M metagenome (GOLD analysis project Ga0315282, IMG submission 203693) | Sediment microbial communities from Yellowstone Lake, YNP, Wyoming, USA - YL17G07_20 | ecosystem: Environmental > Aquatic > Freshwater > Lake > Sediment | place: USA: Wyoming | collected... | reverse complement strand
CTTAGTCAGTCCTTCGTTCCGGGTCGCCCAACCGCGGCGCGAACGCTTTCCCCGCTGCGTGCCGGGCTCCGCCCTCCGGCGAACTTCGCTCCGTTCACTTCCGCCTACGCTCGCCAAGCGTCCACGCGAGCTACGGCGAGACCTCGCCGTAGCTGCGCACAATCGCGAGCGCAGCGGAGGCGGGCCGTTTTCGGATCGCGAATCGGCCTGGCCCGTGTACGCGCTTGTTCGACCCGCCTTCGCTGCCTCTCGGTCCCCGCAGCTACGGCGGGTCCGCCGTAGCTCGCACGCAATCAGCGCGAGCGAAGGCGGACCGCTACGGGCTGCGGCCGGAAAACGTCGCTTCCTCCGCTTCCGCCTACGCTCGCCAGGCGTCGATGCGAGCTACGGCGAGACCTCGCCGTAGCTGCGCGCGATCACGAGCGCAGCGGAGGCGGGCCGTTCGCCTTGCTCGGCCGTCGGAGGGCTACGCACGGCCCGCCGCGGGCAAAGCATCCGCGCCGCGATCGTCGCGATCACGTGCTCGTCAGAGGCAGGGAGCCGTCGCGCCAGCCGTCCGGCGAAGATCGGAAAACGGCGCAAAGCCGAGGAGTGTTCCCGGGCTGCGGAGCCGGCCCGGGCGGGGGCGCACCCACTACCTCTGATCCGATCTCGGAGACCGGAGCCGGCATGCCGCGGGCAAGGCGTCCGCGCCGTGTCCGGATCGTCGGTCGGGTCGACCCTTGAGCGTTGAACCCCGGGCCGTTACGATCCCCCCATGCACTTCAACCTCACTCCCGGACAGGCGGCGTTTCAGCAGGCGGCGCGGCGGTTCGCGCGCGAGCGGGTGGCGCCGCAGGCGGCGGCAATCGACGAGCGCGACGAGTTCCCGACCGACCTGGTGAAGGAGGCTGGCGCGCTCGGGTTCATGGGCGCGACGATCCCGAAGGAGTGGGGCGGCGCCGGCGCCGATTACGTCAGCTACGCGCTGGCGCTCGAAGAGATCGCCCGCGCGAGCGCGACGCTGGCCGTCATCCTCGTCGTGAACAACTCGCTGGTCGTCGAGCCGCTGCTGCGCTTCGGCAGCGACGTGCAGAAGCAGCGATGGCTTCGCGCGCTCGCGACGGGCGAGCGGGTGGGCGCCTTCGCGCTCTCGGAAGAGGATGCGGGCACCGATGCGGCCAACCAGCAGACGCAGGCGTCGGAGCTGCCGGGCGGCGGGTTCCGCCTGAGCGGCCGCAAGACCTGGGTGACGTGCGCCGAGGTGGCCGATGTGGTCATCGTGTTCTCGGGCGAAGGATCCACGGAGGAGAAGCGGGCCGTCAGCGCGTTCCTGCTGCCGATGAAGACACGCGGCATCGCGCGTGGACCGCGCGACCAGTCGATGGGCGTACGCGGCCTGGGCGCCATCGACGTCGAGCTACGGGATGTGGACGTCGAGGCGGACGCGATGCTCGGGGAACGCGGCCAGGGCTTCGAGGTTGCCCGCTGGGCGTTCGAAGGGGCGCGCATCGCGATCGCGGCGCAGGCCATCGGCATCGGCGCCGTCGCCTTCGACGAGGCGAGGGAGCACGCGAAGAAGCGGCAGACCTTCGGCAAGCCGATCGCCACCTACGAGGCGATCCAGTTCATGCTGGCGGACTCGGCGACCGAGTTGGACGCGGCGCGGATGCTGACGCTGAAGGCAGCGGCGGCCAAGGACGAACGTGAGCAGTGTGGAACCGAGGCCGCGATGGCGAAACTCTACGCGTCGGAAGCGGCCGCGCGGGCCACCGACCGGGCAATGCAGATCCTTGCCTCGGCCGGCTACCGGCGCGGCTCCACGCTCGAGCGCCTGTATCGGGACGTGCGCGCCGCCGAGATCTACCCGGGCACGAGCGAGGTGCAACGGATGATCATTTCCGGAGCACTGCTCCGGAAATGATCATCCGTTGGCTTTAGCCTTTGCACTTACCCGATGATTTGTTTCGCGATCGTCTGCAGCTGCATGTTCGACGTGCCTTCGTAGATCTGGCCGATCTTCGCGTCGCGGAACAGCTTCTCGACCGGGTAGTCCTTCGTGTACCCCACCCCGCCAAACAGCTGCACGGCCATCGACGTGATGTGTTCGGCTGCGTCGGACGAGAAGATCTTGCACATCGCCGCCTCGGTGAGGAACGGGCGGCCGGCGTCGCGCAGGCGCGCGGCGTTGTACACCAGCAGCCGGGCGGCCTCGAGCTCGGTTGCCATGCGCGCAATCTGGAACTGTACGGCCTGGAAGTCCGCGATGCGGTGGCCGAACTGCTTGCGCTCCTTGATGTAGGCGATCGAGTGGTCCAGCGCCGCCTGGGATACACCGAGCATCTGTGCGCCGATGCCGATGCGGCCCTCGTTCAGCGTCTCGATGGCCACCTTGTAGCCCTTGCCCACATCGCCGAGCACGTTCTCCTTCGGCACCCGGCAATCCTCGAGGATCAGCTCGCACGTGCTGCTGGCGCGGATGCCGAGCTTGTCCTCCTTCTTGCCGACCGTGAAGCCGGCAAAGCCTCGATCGATCATGAAGGCGGTGATGCCCCGATAGCCGGCCTCCGGGTTCACGTTCGCAAAAACGATGAAGATGTCCGCTTCGTTGCCGTTGGTGATCCACAGCTTCTGGCCGTTGAGGACGTACTCGCCGCCGCGCTCGACCGCACGGCTGGCCATCGCGAAGGCGTCGCTGCCCGACCCCGCCTCGGAGAGCGCGTAAGCGCCGACGGTGTTGGCCGCGAGCCGTGGCAGGTAGCGACGCTTCACGTCCTCGCTGCCCCAGCGCATGACGGCGTTGTTCACGAGCGTGTTCTGGACGTCGACGAGCACGCCCACCGAGGCGTCGACGCGGGACAGCGCTTCCACGGCGAGCACCGAGTGGAAGAAGCGGCCGCCGGCGCCGCCGTGCGCCTCGGGGATTTCGATGCCCATCACGCCCAGCGAGAACAAGGCATCGACCAGCGGGCGCTGGATCTTGGCGTGCTCGTCCATCTCGCGGACGAGCGGCGCGATCTGTGTCCGGGCGAACTCCTGGACGCTGTCGCGGAAGATCGTTTCGTCCTCGGTGAGTCGGGTCAGCGGAGCGATGTCGGCAAGCTCTTCAGCCACGGGCCATCTCCTTTGGTAATTGTTCAGCGAAGACGCTGAACAATTACCAGTTCTGCGACGCTACGGGTAAGAAACGTACTAGTAGCTGTTTCGAGGCTCCTTCCACCCGGGCCGAGAAACAGTTACCATCGATCATGCCCCTGTACGAATACCTGTGCGCCGATTGCGGGTACTGCCTCGAAGCGCTGGAACGGGCTTCGGCCGCCCCGGCCGGCGGGGCGACCTGCCCCCGCTGTGGCGCGGCGATGCAGCGGCAGTTCTCGACGTTCGCGCCGCGGGGGGATCGGTCCTCGTCGGCCACCCAGGGCGTCTGCCAGCACAAGTACGGCTGCGCGTGCGCCAGGAAGTAGCAGGGCTGGTCGCTCAGGGGGGCCGAAGCGCTCCCTCCCCGCCTCCGCTGCGCATTGCACGGGCGGCGCAGCTACGGCGTGGCCTCGCCGTAGCTCGCACGACAACGGAAGGCGAGCGAAGGCGGGGCGATTCCAGATAGCGTAGACGTTTAGCGGTCCGCCGATCAACGTGAATTCAGAGCAAGTCATGTCCAGAACCATTCGGCCGGCTGTCCTGTCGCTCGCGCTGCTGTCGTTCCTGGGCTTTTCCGCCCTCGCGCTGCGCGCGCAGCAACGACCTGCGGGATCCGGTTTCTCCCGGATTGCCTTGCAGCAGGCCCAGCAGGCAAAGCCGGCGCAGCCCCAGAAGCCGGGAACCGACCCGCAGGCGCAAGGGCAGCAGCAGCAACAACAGCCGACTTTCCGTTTGCCCATCAACTTCGTGCGCGTCGACGTCATCGTCAACGACAAACAGGGCAACGCGGTCGACAACCTGAAGCCGGGCGACTTCGAGGTGACCGAGGACGGGAAGCCGCAGAAGGTCGAATCGTTCAAGTTCATCAACATCGGCGGGGCGACCGAGCAGCAGCTGGCCAGCGACGAGCCGCCGCGCGAGATCCGCAGCGACGCGGACGAAGAAGCCGAGGCCGCGCGCGACGACGTCCGGATCTTCGCGATCTTCCTGGACGACTATCACGTCCGGCTGGGCAGCAGCATGGCGGTGCGCGCGCCGCTCGAGCGATTCCTCTCGACGCAACTCGGGCCGAACGATCTCGTCGAGATCATGTATCCGCTCACGCCGGTGAGCGGCCTCCTGCTCACGCGCGACCACGACAAGATCGCGCGGGCGATCGAAACCTTCGTCGGCCGCAAGTACGATTACCGGCCGCTCAACGAGATCGAGGAGCAGTACGCGAATTATCCCGCGCAGGCGATCGAGCAGATCCGCAACAACGTCAGCCTCTCCGCCCTGAAGGGGCTCGTCACGCACCTGGGCGGCCTCAGCGAGAAGCGCAAGAGCGTGATCCTCGTCAGCGAGGGCTATACCGCCCTGCTGCCGCCGCAGCTGCGCGATCCGGTTGCCTCGATGCCCGGCCTCGGCAATCCGAACCGCTACGATCCGAACGCCGGCGACAACCCGGCCGAGCAGCGCGCCAACTTCTTCGCCTCGGCCGACATCACCGACGACCTGCGAAACGTGTTCGACGCAGCGAATCGCGCCAACACGGCGATCTACACGCTCGATCCGCGCGGCCTGGCAACCGGCGAGTTCGACCTCAGTCAGCCGGCGATCAGCCAGAGAACCGACTACAACTACCTCGAGTCGTCGCTCGATGCGTTGCGCGTGCTCTCCAACAACACCGACGCCAAAGCGATCGTCAACCGCAACGATCTCGCCGGTGGCCTCAAGCAGATCCTGCGCGACTCGTCGGCCTACTACCTGCTCGGGTACAACTCGACGCTCACGGCGGCCGACGGCAGGTTCCACGAGATCAAGGTGAAGGTGAACCGCCCCGGCGTGCAGGTGCGGGCGCGGAAGGGCTACTGGGCGCCCACCGAAGAGGACCGCGCCAAGGCGATGGCGCCGGCCAGGCCGGCGGCGCCGCCTGGCGTGACGAACGCCCTGGCGTCGATCGCGACGCCGCCGGGCCGTCGCGTGATCCGGACCTGGATTGGCACGTCGCGCGGCGACAACGGGAAGACGCGCGTCACCTTCGTGTGGGAGCCGGTTCCGCCGCCGCCCGGTTCGACCGACGCCGAACGTCCCGCGCGCGTCTCGCTGATCGCGGGCACGGCGAAAGGCGATGCCTACTTCCGCGGGCAGGTTCCGGATGGAGCGGTGCCGGCGGCTGCGCCGGCCAGCCAGGCGGCAGGGGCCGCGAGCGCCGCGCAGGGTCCGGTGAAAGTGACCTTTGACGTGCCGCCCGGCAAGCTGCAGCTGCGCATGTCGGTGGAGGGTTCGGCCTCGCAGGTGCTCGACACCGACGTCCGCGAGGTCGACGTTCCCGACCTCACCATGCCGCAGGTGATGCTCACGACGCCCGCCGTGTACAGCGCGCGCACGGCGCGCGAGTTCCGGACCCTCAGTTCCGATGCGAACGCTGTCCCGACGCCCGATCGCGAGTTCAGCCGAACCGAACGCCTGCTGATCCGCTTCGGCGCCTACGGGCCGGGCAACACCACGCCGACCATCACCGTGAACCTGCTCAGCCGCGGCGGCCAGCCGATGTCGAAGCTCACCGCCCAGCCAGGCGCCGCGTCGCCGCAGGAGCAGACGATCGATCTGCCCCTTGCAGGACTCGCATCCGGCGAGTACGTGATCGAGATCAAGGCGAAGGGCGAATCGGGCGAAGCCACGGAGATGGTCGCGATACGGGTCACCGCGTGATCACGAGTGCTGAGTGCTGAGTGCTTGGTGCTGAGTGCGGTGCTTGGTGCCGGGTGCCACGTGCTGAGTGCTGAATGCACGATTGCCCCTCGCCGACGGGAAACGCGTCGTCAACAGAGACTGCGCGCAGCGCCAGTTCCAGCGCCACCACCGCACTTGGCACCAGGCGCCAGGCACCCAGCACCCGTGATATTGTTCCCGCGTGAAACTCCCTCGCGGTCGGCTCGGCCTCCTCGCCGTCGCCATCTGCCTGGCCATTTTCGGTCCCGGCCAGGCGCAGCAACCTCAACAGCAGACTCCTCCGCAAAGGCCGACCTTTCGCGCCGGCGTCAGCGCCGTTCGCGTTGACGTCATCGTCACCGACCGCCAGGGGACGCCCGCGGACAACCTCGGCGCGGCCGATTTCGACGTCATCGAGGACGGGAAGCCGCAGACCGTCGACAGCTGCAAGCTCATCCGCGTGCAGACGCGCCAGGAACCCGGCGGCGAGGCACCGCGCGCCATCCGCACGTTCGAGGACGAAGAAACCGAACTCGCCCGAGACGACGTGCGGATCATCGTCATGCTGCTCGACGACTACCACGTGTCGCGCATCAGCGCGATGAACCTGCGAGGGTGGCTGCACCGGTTCGTCGACACCCAGCTCGGTCCCTACGACCTGCTGGCGCTCATGTATCCGATGACGCCGACCTCCGCGCTGACGTTCACGCGCGACAAGTTCGCGCTGACGTCGGTCATCGACCGGTTCGAAGGGCGCCTGGGCGACTACATGCCGCGCAACCAGATCGAGGGGAACTACTCGATGGAGCAGCCCTGGCGAATCGAGGAACTCCGCAGCCAGGTGGTCGCGTCCGCCATCAAGAGCGCCTGCTACCACCTCGGCACGCTCAACGAGGGGCGCAAGTCGCTGATCGTCGTCGCCGAAACCCTTTCGCTGCCCGGCGCCGACCTGCGGGAACTGATCGACGCAGCCAACCGCAACAACGTCGCGATCTACCCGCTCGATCCGGGAATCATGAGCGCATTCGGCGCAGGCAGCGTGCTGCGGTCGCTCGCCGACGAAACCAACGGGCGCGCGATCACCGAGCGCAACAACCTGGACCAGGCACTGGCGGCGGTGCTGCGCGATTCCTCCGCCTACTACCTGCTTGGCTACAACTCGAGCAAGGGCGCCGACGGCAAGTTCCACGAGATCAAGGTGCGCGTGAAAAAACCCGGGCTCGAGGTGCGCGCGCGCAAGGGGTACTGGGCGCTGACCGCCGCGGAAGCCGCCCTGGCGCAGGAGCCGCCGAAGCCGGCTGCGCCTGCGGCGGTGACGACGGCGCTGGGTGCGTTGGCGCAACCGCGCGGGCGCGTCATCACCACGTGGCTCGGTGCATCGCGGGGCGACAACGGCAGGACGCGCCTGACGTTCGTGTGGGAGCCGGTGGAGTCGGCGCCGGGGTTGCAGCCGGCCACCCGCGTGGCGCGCGTCAGCCTCAAGGCAACCGACGCGAGCGGCAGCCCGTATTTCGAAGGTTCCCTGCCGGCGCCGGTGCAGCCGGCGAGGCTTCCGGCCAGCCAGCGCGCCTTTGCGACGTCTGCGCACGCCGCGTTCGACGTGCCGCCCGGCAGGCTGCAGATGCGCATGTCGATCGAGGACGGCGAGGGCCTGGTCGTGGACAGCGATGTGCGCGACATCGACGTGCCGGACCTCAGTGGGCGGCGACTGGCGATCAGCACGCCGTCCATCTTTCACGCGCGCAGCATGAAGGAGTTCCGGGAGGCGGCGTCCGATCCTGCCGCCACTCCGACAGCCGGCCGGCAGTTCTCGCGCGCCGAGCGGCTGCTCGTTCGCTTCGACGTGTACACCCCAGGGCCCGCGCCTGCCGCGGTGACGGCGAGGCTGCTGAACCGCTTCGGCCGGGAGATGGCGAAGTTGTCCGCGGGCCCCGACCGGAACAGGACCGATGGCCACACCATCGACCTGCCGCTGGCGGGTCTTTCGGCCGGCGAGTACGTGATCGAGATCCGGGCCAAGGGGGAGTCGGGCGAGGCTTCCGCGACCATCGCCATTCGCGTGACCGTCTGAACCGGCGACGCGCACGGCGTCAGTTGAGCGGCGGCGCACCCGGCACCGAGCACCAGGCACCGGGCACCCATCATGCTGGTTCCTGGTGCCGGGCCCTTGGCTCTTGTGATATATAGGACCGTTCAGTGTCCCCGTGAGGTACCCTCGGCCCCCCGCCGGGTGCAACGTGCCGAGTCGTCCGGGTGGTCCAAACATCCCTGGGATCCAGCGGCGTTTGCCGGTTCAGTTCGATCGGACGGCACCCGTAGGCGCTGCCAATGCGCGTCTCCCCGGCGCGCGTACCTCGCGTACGCAGACTTCCCCCACCCAGTTTCCTTCGCCGTGGTTTCCTTCGTCAGACGGGAGAACACTATGGATGCCGACGGTGTCGTTTCGATCGTCGAAAAGCACAAGGGACAACGCGGGGCAATGGTTTCCATCCTGGAGGACCTCCAGGAACGCGACGGGTATCTGACCAGGGACGGTCTCGAGCTCGTCGCCGAACGAACCGGCCGTCCGCTGGTGGACGTCTACGGCGTCGCCACCTTCTACCGCTATTTCAGGCTGAAGCCGAGAGGCAAGCACCTCTGCTCGGTCTGTCTCGGGACCGCGTGTCATGTGCGCGGAGCCCCTCGTGTCAAGGAGGAGGTCGAGAGGCAGTTGGACGTGAAGGCCGGCGGAACGACGGCCGACGGTGAGTTCACGCTCGAGACGGTGAACTGCCTCGGAGCCTGCGCGCTCGGGCCGGTCGTCGTCGTGGATGGACGGTACTTCTCGGCCGTTTCGACCACGAAGGTCGGTGAGATCTTCGCGCGGGTTCGGGCTGGCGTCGACACGCGGGAGCTGGCGCTGGATCCGCGCGTGTTCCCGATCGCGGTCCGCTGCGCCCGCTGCAACCGCAGCCTGATGGACGCCGAACATCGAATCGACGACGCGCCCTCCATCCGGGTGACGGCGGTGGCGACCGGGCAGGCGGGATGGCTCAGGTTCTCGTCGCTCTATGGCAGCGGTGCGCGCGAGTCGCAGCATCGCCTCCGTCCCGACACGCTGATGGACGTGTACTGCCCGCACTGCCACGAGCAGATGAAGGGGACATGGGACTGCCCGGAGTGCGGGGCGCCCATGGCCTCGATGGTCGTAGCGGCGGGAGGCATGCTGCAGCTGTGCTCGCGGGTGGGGTGCAGGGGCCAGATGCTGGACGTGTCCTGATTCGCGCTTACACAACGGACTTCGTGAAGAGGGAGTCACATGCGAAGGCTGTCTTCGATCGATGACCTGCGGCAACTGCGACAGGTGGTCCTGGACGGGGGGAAGGATGAGAGACCCCGGATCGTCGTGTGCGCCGGCACCGCGTGCCAGGCGAGCGGCTCCCCGGACACGCTTCGCGTCGCGAAGCGATACATCCTCGAAAAGGGCCTGTCGTCGCGCCTCGGCCTGCGGGTCACTGGATGTCACGGTTTCTGCGAGATGGGGCCGTTCGTGCTCGTCGAACCGCAGGGCGCGTTCTATACGCAGGTGAAGCTGGACGATGTCCCCCGCATCATCGACGCGGTGGTGGCGGGCGGGTATGCCGAGGATCTCCTGTACCGCGACCCGGTGACCCACGAGGTATTCCACCGGTGGGACGACATTCCGTTCTTCAAGTACCAGCAGCGCATGCTGCTCGAGATGAACCGCAAGATCGATCCGATTCGCGTGCACACGTATCTGGCCGAAGGGGGGTACGTGGCGCTCGAACAGGTGCTCGGGGCGGCCGATCCGCGTTGGACGGTCGAGCAGGTGAAGCGATCGGGTCTCCGGGGGCGTGGAGGCGCCGGCTTCCGGACGGGCGTGAAGTGGGAACTTCTGGCCGCGCAGCCCGACGGGCGCGGAAAGATCGTCGTCTGTAACGCCGACGAAGGCGACCCAGGCGCGTACATGGACCGCAGCGTGCTGGAGGGGAACCCGCACAGCATCATCGAGGGGATGATCATCGGCGCGTTCGCGACGGGCGCGAGCGAGGGCATCGTCTACGTGCGCAACGAGTACCCGCTGGCCGTCAAACACCTAGGCGTCGCGCTGCGCCAGGCGCGTCAGCTCGGTCTGCTCGGCGAGAACATCCTCGGGAGCCGGCTCTCATTCGACATTCATATCGCCAAGGGTGCCGGGGCGTTCGTGTGCGGCGAAGAGACGGCGCTGATCCGATCGGTCGAGGGCCGCGTCGGCGAGCCGCGACAGCGGCCGCCGTTCCCCGTGCAGCGCGGCATCGACGGCAAGCCCACCGCGATCAACAACGTCGAGACGTGGGCAAACGTTCCATTGCTGTTCCGGATGGGCGCGGATCGGTTCGCGGCGATCGGCACGCCGGGCAACGCCGGCAGCAAGATCTTCAGCCTCGTCGGCAAGATCAAGAACACCGGGCTGGTGGAAGTGCCGATGGGGATTTCGATCAGCAAGGTGGTGTACGACATCGGCGGCGGCCCGCCCGGCCGGGTGCGCATCAAGGCGGTGCAGACCGGAGGACCGTCGGGCGGCTGCATCCCGGCGTCGAAGTTCGACCTGCCTATCGACTTCGACAGCCTCGCCGCCGCGGGGTCGATCATGGGGTCGGGCGGCATGATCGTGATGGACGAGAACACCTGCATGGTGGACGTCGCCCGCTACTTCATGAACTTCCTCAAGGACGAGTCGTGCGGCAAGTGCTTCACGTGCCGCAAGGGCACGCAGCGCATGTACGAGATCGTCGATGACGTCTCGCGCGGCAAGGCGTCGCTTGACCAGCTCGACCTGCTGGAGGAGCTGGCGCACGTCGTCCAGGACACGACGATGTGCGGCCTCGGTCAAACGGCGTCGAACCCCGTGCTGAGCACGCTGCGCTACTTCCGCAAGGAGTACGAGCGTCACGTCGTCGACAAGCGCTGCGATGCGTTCGTCTGCAAAGAACTGGTGGGTGCGCCGTGCCAGTCGGCCTGCCCGCTGGGTACCGAGGCGTGGCGGTACGTGGCGCACATCGCGCGCGGCGAGTACGACCAGGCCTACCGAGTGATCCGCGAGGCGAACCCATTTCCGTCGGTCTGCGCCCGCGTCTGCGATCATCCGTGCGAAGAGCGATGTCGTGCCGGCACGAGCGGCGGCCGCGCCGTGGCAATCCGCGCGCTGAAGCGCTTCATCACGGACCGCATCGATCCGATGACGTATAAACCGGTCAGGAACGCCGGCGACGCGATGGAGCAGGCGATGGTGGCCGTGGTCGGCTCCGGGCCGGCCGGCCTCACCGCGGCGCATTACCTGTCGCTCGACGGCTACAAGGTGACGGTGTTCGAGGCGGACGATCGGCCGGGCGGCATGCTGGTGAGCGGCATCCCCGGCTACCGGTTGAAGCGCGACGTGCTGCGGCGGGAGATCGAGTCGCTGCTCGATGAGAACATCACGCTGCGCTGCGACACGGCGCTCGGGCGGGATTTCAGCGTCGACAGCCTCTTCGGGGACGGCTACCGGGCGGTGTTCCTCGCGTTGGGCGCCCACAAGAGCCGGCGGCTCAATGTCGCCGGCGAAGACCTGTTGGGTGTTCACCCGGCCATCCAGTTCCTCAAGGCGTTCAACCTGCGCGGAGAGAAGCTGGCGAGCGGCCGGGTCGGCGTCATCGGCGGTGGCAACTCCGCCGTGGACGCGGCGCGCGTCGCGCTGCGCCAGCCGGGCGTCGAGTCCGTCACGATTCTGTACCGCCGGACCAGGCACGAGATGCCCGCCCTGAGGGAGGAAGTCAACGAGGCGCTGCTCGAGAACGTGAAGCTCGAGACGCTGGTGACCCCGGTACGAATCCTCTCGAAGGAGGGGCGCGTGGCCGGCGTCGAGTGCGTGCGGAACGTGCTCGGCGACGTGGACGCCAGCGGCCGCCGCAACCCGGTGCCTGTGCCGGGCACCGAGTTCGTGGTCCCGCTCGACGTGCTGATCGTCACGATCGGCGACGAGCCGGATATCGATTACCTCGAATCGATGGGCGTGCAGATCACCGAGAAGGGCCGTCTTGGCGTGGAGGCGGACACGCTCCAGACGAACCGGCGCGGGGTGTTCGCCGGCGGCGACGTGGTGACGGGACCGAACACCGTCGTCCAGGCCATCGCAGCCGGCAAGAAGGCGGCGGTCGCGATCAATCGCTACCTGCGCGGTGAACCGCTGCGCGAGCCGGCGGCACCGAGGCTGCCCCGCGTGTACGTCGAGCCGGTGGCGGTTTCCGCAGAAGAAGCCGCGCACATGGAGCGGGCATCGCCGCCGACGCTGCCGATCGACGTGCGGCGGCGCAGCTTCTCGGAAGTGGAGCTGTCGCTCTCGGTCGAGGACGCAGGCCGCGAAGCGCAGCGCTGCCTGCGGTGCGACCTCGAGTTCACGCAGGGGTCGTGACGACGGAGCGTGGGGATCAGGGATCAGGGGGACCCGGCGTTCCCCCGATCCCCGATCCCTGCTCAAGCATCAAGAGTCAGGAGACTCACCATGATCTCGCTTAAGATGAACGGCCTGCCCGTGAGCGTCGAAGACGGTTCGACGATCCTCGAGGCGGCCCGCTTCCTCGGGTTCCCAATCCCGACCCTCTGCCACATGGAAGGCCTCTCGCCGTATGGCGCCTGCCGCCTCTGCGTCGTGGAAATAGGAGAAGGCCCGAAGGCCCGGCTGGTGTCGTCGTGCACGTACCCGGCGCAGGAAGGGCTCGTCGTGCGCACGGCGTCGGCGCGCGTGGTGAAGGCCCGCCGCATGATCCTCGAACTGCTGCTGGCCTCCTGCCCGCAATCGAAGGTCATCCAGGACCTCGCCTCCGCCCACGACGTGAAGCAGCAGCGGTTCAAGCAGGAGTACGAGACCTGCATCCTGTGCGGCCTGTGCGTCCGCATGTGCAAGGAGCAGATGGCCGCGGGTGCCATCGGCTTCCGGGGGCGCGGCGAGCGGCGGACCATCGGGACGCCGTTCGACGCCAAGTCGGAGGTCTGCCGCGTCTGTGGCGGGTGCATGTACGTCTGCCCGGCGTGCCAGTTGCGGTGCACGTACACCGAGCCGGAGAAGGCGATCTGCGGTGGGTGCGCGAATCTCGCGCCGCCGTGCCTCGAGAAAGAAAAGTTCGATGACATGATGTGTTACATGAAGCCGTGCGTGGCCTGCGAGATTCGCAAGGACTGAGCGGAGAGAAGGAGGAGACGTAATGTCACTCTCTAGAGTAAACGCCTCGGCCGCAACCCTCACCAAGAACCGGACGGAAGGCTCGATCGTCTCGACCTCGGGGATGTGCGTCACCTGCGTCGACGGTTGCGTCGGCATGTGCGAGATCGGCAAGTCGGCCTACCGCGGCCACGAGGTGATCTATCCGCAGCCGTTCGGCGTTATCACCACCGCCGGCGAGAAGATGTATCCCGTCGATTACTCGCACTTCAACATCATGGGGACGGCGACCGGCGCCCACGGGATCGAAGCCGACAGCGACAAGGCGATCTTCCCCGCGGTCAACCTCGGGCTCACCATCGGTCATGATGCCGGCATCAAGTTCAGATACCCGTGGATCATCTCCGGCATCGGTTCGACGAACATCGCGAAGAACAACTGGGAAGGCCTGGCAATCGGGTCGGCGCTTGCGGGCACCGGCCTCACGATCGGCGAGAACGTCGCCGGCATGGATCCGGGCACGGTGCTGAAGAAGGGCCGTGTCGTGGACACCGTGGACCTGAAGTACCGCGTGAAGTTGTACACCGACAACATGCGCGACGGCTACGGCGCCATCATCGTGCAGGCGAACATCGAGGACACGCGGCTCGCCGTGCAGGAGTACGCGATCCAGGAGCTCGGCGTGAAGGCCGTGGAGCTCAAGTGGGGCCAGGGCGCGAAGGACATCGGCGGGGAGGTGAAGATCAACAACCTCAAGAAAGCGCAGATGCTCTACGACCGTGGCTACATCGTCCTGCCGAATCCGACCGATCCTGCCGTCATCCGGGCCTTCGAACACGGCGCCTTCAAGGAGTTCGAGCGGCACTCCCGCGTCGGCATGGTCAGCGAGGAAGGCTTCGCCTCGCGCGTCGAGGAACTGCGCAAGGCCGGCGCAAAGTACGTGTTCCTCAAGACCGGCGCCTACCGTCCCGCGGACCTCGCGCGCGCCGTCGCCTTCAGCAGCAAGTACCACATCGACCTGCTGACGGTGGACGGGGCCGGCGGCGGCACCGGGATGAGCCCGTGGCACATGATGAACGAGTGGGGCGTCCCGCCGGTGGAGCTGCATGCGCTGCTCTACAACTACCTGGCGGAAATCGCCGCCCGCGGCGGCCATCTTCCCGCCGTGGCGGTCAACGGAGGGTTCTCCTTCGAAGACCACATCTTCAAGGGGCTCGCGATGGGCGCTCCCTTCGTGAAGATGGTTGGCATGGCCAGGGCGCCGATCGCGGCGGCGATGGTTGGCAAGACCATCGGGCGCGCGATCGAGGAGAACCAGCTGCCCGTCTACGTGGAACGCTTCGGCAACTCGAAGGACGAGATCTTCGTGACGGCGACGCAGCTGCGGAAGGACCTCGGTGACGAGGAATACGAGAAGCTGCCGGCCGGCGCGCTCGGGCTCTACACCTACTACGAGCGGCTCGCGCAGGGACTCCGCCAGCTCATGGCCGGCTGCCGCAAGTTCGCCCTCGGTTACATCACGCGAGACGACATCGCCGCCCTGACCCCGGAAGCGAGCCGGATCAGCGGGATCACGTACGTGATGGACGTGGACAAAGAGGAAGCGCGCCGCATCCTCGAAATCGCAATGGGCGCGGGAGTATAGCGCCCCGTCGGTTCCTGGTTCCTGGTTCCTGGTTCCTGGTTCTTGGTTCCTGGTGCGGTCCCTGGTCCTGGTGCGCCGCACCAAGGACCAGGAACCAGGGACCAAGAACTAGGATGAACTGGACTCTGCCAGGAACGCCAGCGCCTCGTCCTTCTCCCCATCCATGATGACCTGCATCTCGCGGCCGTTGCTGGCCGCCGCCACATCGATCACCCGTACGACGTCCTGCAGGTAGCCGTACTCGGGCAGCAGGTTCTCGAGGATGTTCGGCGACTGCCTCAGGAAGCGCTCGTTGAAGACGTTTCCCTCCTCGTCTGGGTACAGCGCCAGGTAGCGGATGCGGGCTTCGACCAGGTCCTGGAAGAAGTGCGTGCCGAAGGAGAGATCGGGGACGTGCGTCCCCTTCTTGCGCGCAATCTCGATGAGGATGACGGTATTGCTGATGCCCGCGTAGGTGACGCGGACGCCGAGCGTGATGTCCCCACGGCTTCCCCAGCGGCCGGGTCCCATCAGGATGAACGCCCGCCGCGGCAGCAGCGCGTTCAGCCTGCTCACCGCCTCCCCGACGGCCAGCATGTCGCTCATCGTCTCGATCTTCGCGTAGTCGAGCGGGTCGATGTAGACGATGTAGCGGATGCCCGTCACCTGTCCGTTCGTCACGTACTTGTTGGCCGAGAAGATCCGGTGCTCGGACGGAATGTTCACCGGGATGGGCACGTGTCGTTCGTCGCCTCCGCTGCTTTGCGGCCTGCATTGCAGGAGGTAAAGGTCCTTGCCGTCGTGGGCGAACTCGACGTCCACGGGCGCTCCGACGCCCTCCCGCAGGATTCGCATGATCTCGCGCATCTGCTGCACGAACGGCGTCGATTCCACGAGCCCCGCGAACGTCACCACCACGTCCTCGCCCGCGGGCTGGACCATCAAGGACGGCCGCCGCAGCATGTCGTGGTCGTAGACGGAGACGATCCTGTCGAGCATCGGGAAGGAACCGCCGGTCTGGCGAATCAGCTTGCGGACGTCGGGCGACTCGAACCGGCCCGTTATCACGTTGAGGACGTCGATGGATCGCTGCGAATAATGCATCACCTCGTCGGGCGTGACGTTCACCCGCAGCCCGGGCTGGCCGGGGCAGATGAGGGTGGGGTAGTCGTCGCCCACGCGATCGACGGCGCGTGTGCCGAGTCCGGCGACGAGGCGAATCATCCCGTCCTGCCGCCGGATGCGCGGCGACCAGCGGAACTCGTTATGGCTGAAGGCGACGCCCGCGAACGACGGGAAGAAGTAGTTGCCGACGCGGGTGCCCACGACCCGCTCGATGAGAATGCCCATCTCCTCGACGAAGTCGATGAGTCCCCGCTCCTTGCGGTACTCGATCGGATCCGGCCCGAACACCGACGCGTAGACCTCGGCGGTGGCGTCGGTCAGCGCCGCCAGTCGCTCCTCCTTCGACCCGGTGTTGGCGAGGAACAGGCTGCGGTACTTGCCCGAGAAGGCCGAACCCTCGGCGTCCTCGAGCAGGCTCGACGAGCGCACGATGAGCGGCCAGTCGCCGAGATCGTCGAGCGCCAGCTTGAGGCCGTTCAGCAGTTCGGGTGGAAAGAACGACTGCTTGAAGATCTGTTCGAGGTACGGATAGCCCTGCCGAACCTCGTCGGGCGAGCAGTACTTGAAGCTCTGGAAATCCTCGAGGCTGTTGTACCGGATGAAATCGAGCAGCGCGTCCGACGTGATGTACCAGGCGTGCGGGACGCGGACCTTCTCGATGAGCGGATTCCCCTTGCCCCGCTTCCTGAGGATGTGTTCGGCGAGGAACAGGCCCGCCGTCTTGCCTCCCAGCTTGCCGGTTCCCTGCGGCGGCCCGATCACGTGACTGAGAAGCCGCCCGAAATCGTGGATCGTCAGGATGTGCTTGGCCGCGCCGATGAAGGTGAGGCGGTCGGTCAGGAAGCGCCGCGTCAGCGCGACGCGGACGTTGAGATCGTCGGACGGGGAGAGCGCCGCTTCGCCTTCGCGCGCCGACCGGCAGAAGCGGTTCACCATCTCGGCCATCTCGACCAGCGGGATCTCGCGCTGTTCGGTCGCGACCGACAGGAACCCGAGCTTGTCCTGCCGCATCCACTGCTTCAGGAGCACCGTCAGGTCGTCGGCGGGCACCGTGATCGAAGCGATGCGGATGATCTCCTCGAAGAGTCGCGTCACCACTTCGACGTCACGCTTGGGCAGCGGCTGGTTGGACCCGCTCGTATCGCGCTCGCGGTCCGCGTAGAGCGCGGGATCGAACTGCTGGATCAGCCGCTGGACGCCGGGCACGCCCGCCTTGGACAGATGATTCATCAGGCGGCGCAGCAGCCGGCGCCACAGGATCGTGTCGGTGTCCTTCAACAGGTCCAGCAGCAGCTGCCAGTCGGGCCTGGACGCCTTCAACGGCCGCGCCTGTTCAGCCTGCCTTCGCGCCGCATCGTCGGTCTTGGTGTGAACGTAGCGACCGAGCCAGGCCGCAATCGTGTTGATGAGCTTGCGCTCTTCGAGAAGGAACGGATCTTCGCGCAGGCGCGGGTCGTGATCGAGGTAGACGACCTCAACCGAGCCGACCATCTTTCCCTGGACGACGATGCTGCCGCGCTGGCTCCAGCCGGTCTGTTCGAAGCCGGCCGTTTCGAAGATGCGGTCGCCGTAAATGATTCTGGCGCGGCAGATCTCGGGGTACTGCCATCCCGCGGGAATCCGCTCCACAACCTTCTGGAAAACCTCCTCCATCGGAAGGGCGAGGTTCTCCATCGCATCCGACACGGCGTAGAGACACCGCAGTTCCTTGTCGCGTTCCCGCAGGAAGTCTCCGCCCGCCCTGACCGTGTCCCGCACCTCGGGTGCCATCCGGTGCTCCTCGTCCAGCTGGTAGCCGTGCCGACGGCCGGCCGCCGACTCAAGAAGCATATCCCAGTAGGAGCGTGTATGAGCAATCGCGCACACGCTCCTACTAACTCCGGCGGGCTCCTACTCGTGCCGCAGCGTGTCGGCCGGCATGAGGCGGGCAATCCGCCAGGTGGCGGCGATGCTGACCGCGACGGCAAGCAGCAGCAGGCCCACCGCCGCGCCGCCCAGCGACAGCGGGTCGTCGGTGGTGACGCCCCAAATCTGGTTTCGGAGGAGCCGTGTGGACAGGCCGGCCATGCCCGCACCGCAGGCGATGCCCAGGCCGGCGAGCGCGACGATCGGCAGGGCGACAGTGCGCATGGCCCGGATGGCGGTCGACCCGAGCGCCATTCGGATCCCGAGTTCGTGTGTGCGCGCGGCCACCGACTTCGCGATCAGGCCGTACAGGCCGAGGGCGACCAGGAGGAGGGCCAGCGCCGAAAAGCTGCCGAGCAGGATCGCCTCGAACCGTTCCGGTGCGAGCGCGGTGCTCTTCAGATCGTCGATCCTGCGGAACGACGCAAACGGGATCTGGGGATCGATCGAAGCGATCATCCGTTCGAGGCTCTTGACCAGGCCGGGCTGCGGGCTGCTGGTTCGAACCACCCAACTGGGCGAGAACCAGACGTGCACCATCGCAAGGCCGTCCGGCAGCTGGCTGGCGGGGAGGTAGACAACCGGCAGGCTGTCGATCGGCTCGTAGGTCCCGAAGCTGTCCTTGTGCCGGACGTTGCCCACGACGCCGACGATCAATCGCGGTTTTCCGAACAAGTTGATCCGCTCGACCAGCGGGTCGAGGTCGCGGAAGTAGGTGTTCACGAACGCTTCGTTCACGATCATCACGGGGGCGGCGCCGGCCGTCTCGCGCTGGTCGAACTGGCGGCCGCGGCGAAGCGGCATGCGCAGCGCGCGGAAGAGGTCGGGAGTGACGTAACTGAGCACCGTCATGTCGTTGCGCACGCTCCCGCGCCGGCGGAAGGGGATGTTCAGGCCGCGTTCGTAAGGCAGGCACAGCGTCACGCCGGCCGATTCGACCCCGGGCAGCGCCTTGATGGCGGTCAGCGTCCGCTCGATCAGACCGTTCACCTTCGTCATCGTCGAATAGCGCACGTCCTGCAAGGGCAGGGTTGCGGCAACGACGTTCGTCGTGTCCATGCGTGGTCCGGCGGCGGTCAGGTGCGCGACCGAACGGACCAGCAGCGCGGCGTCGGCCAGCAGCACCACGCCCAGCGCGATCTGCGCGACAACCAGCAGCCTGCGGGGCCAACCTGCGGTCGCCGGTGCAAGGGCCCGGCCGCCGCCGGCCGTCAGCCCCGATCGAATGTCGACGCGCAGCGCCTGCAGCGCCGGGGCGATCCCGAACAGGACCGTGGTGACCATGGCGACGAGCGCCGTGACCAGCAGCACCCGGCCATCCAGCCGGATGGGCTGCCAGATTGCCGCGGTCGTCTGGATGTATTCGTCGGCCATGACAGGCACGATTCGGGCGAGCCAGCCGATGGCCAGCCGCGCGAACAGGAGCGCCGCAGTTCCGCCCAGCACGGCGAGGACGAGGCTCTCGACGAACATCTGGCGGACGACGCCGGATCGACCGCAGCCGAGGGCGATGCGTGTCGCGAGTTCCGGGGTTCGCTCGAGACAGCGGGCGACGAGCAGGCCGGCGACGTTCAGGCAGCCGATCAGCACCACGATGACGACGCCGGCCATCAGGATGAGCAGCGGGCGCCGCAGGGTTATGGACTGCGCATTCTGAAGCCCGACGAGCGCGAGCCGGGCGCGCATGCCCTGGGCATGCAGGTCGGCGCTGATGGCCCGGCTGACGCCCGTCAGGCTCGCCGTCGCGGCGGGCAGCGTGATGCCCGGCTTCAGCCGTCCGATGATCGTGTAGTTCTCGCCCGCGCCCTCACCGGTTCTCGACGGCCGCAGCGGCGTCCACAGGTCGGCGGGTATCGTCGCGATGAAGTCCTGCGGCATGACGCCGACGATGGTGTGCGGTTCGCCGCGAAGCAGCAGCGGGGTGGTGAGCGGCCAGGCGCCGTTGAAAAGG
>Ga0315282_10006473_pt1 | contig 19595 bp, 14 predicted proteins | sample YL17G07_20_MG_FD_203693 | JGI IMG/M metagenome (GOLD analysis project Ga0315282, IMG submission 203693) | Sediment microbial communities from Yellowstone Lake, YNP, Wyoming, USA - YL17G07_20 | ecosystem: Environmental > Aquatic > Freshwater > Lake > Sediment | place: USA: Wyoming | collected... | reverse complement strand
GGGCGTTGCCCCCTTTACGCCGCTCATACGTGCCTGCCAGGACAGCTCCCTCGAGATGGTCCGGCTGCTCCTCGACCGCGGGGCCGACGTGAACCTCACGTGCGGAAACAAAGAGGGGTGGACATGGGGCCCGCTGAGGACGGCGGCGGCATGCGGGCATCTCGAACTGGTGAAGATGCTGGTGGAGCGCGGGGCGACGGTGAAGGGGAGCTCGGCGCTTCACGCCGCCGCGGAGATCGGGTCGCTCCCCCTCGCCCGATTCCTCCTCGAACACGGGGCGAGCGTCGGCGAGATCAACCCGATCGGAGAGACGCCGCTCGTTAACGCCGCGACCAAGCACCAGAGCGCGATGGTGAAGTTCCTCATCGAGAAGGGCGCCGACGTCAACGCCGCGTCGACCGGACGCTATTCGCGCACGCTGCTCCATCACCTGGTCTACTTCGAGGACTTGGAGATTGCCGCGATCGCGCTTGAGCATGGCGGGGACGTGAACATGAAGGACTTCGAGGGGAAGACGGTGCTGGACTCGGCGGTCGACCGTGAGCGGGTGGCGTTCATCGAGTTCCTGATCTCGAAGGTGCCGTCGCTGGCCGGACCCGCGACGCTCGCGGTGGTCGCCCGGTGCAAGGACCCGAAGCTGGTGGAACTTCTGCTGGAGAAGGGGATCCCGGTGGACGCCCGTGACGCCGGGGGCTCGACCGCGCTGCACGTCGCCGCGCAAAAGGGATGCACCAGGGCGGTGGACGTCCTGATCAAAAAGGGGGCGAATATCGAGGCGAGGACGTCGCGGGGGGACACGCCTCTGATGCTAGCGGCCGAGGGTCATCAGGCCGAGACGGTCCGTCAGCTCCTCGACGCCGGGGCAAAGGTCAATGCCGTGCGGGAGGCGAAGGCGCCAACGGGGAGAGGGCGGACGGCGCTTCACAGCGCGGCGAGGGCCGGTGCGCTGGACGCCGCCAAGCTCCTCCTCGAGAAGGGTGCCAACGTCAAAGCCAGGACAACCGACGGACAGACCCCGGCCGACCTGGCCAAGATCGCGACCGATGAACTCGCCTCCCGGGATCGCTGGGACCTGCTCGAATTGCTCCAGAACCTCGAGCATCCCCCCAAGCCGAAACCGAAACGGATTGTCTACAAGGTCGAGGAAGGGAAGGTCACTTACCTCGAGGGAACGCCGGAAGACCGCAAGGGAAGAACGTTCAAGGTGATCAGTACGGAAATCGCTGACGGAGCGGTCGTGACCACCGAAGAGGAAGTCGTCAAGGAAGATGAGGGGAAAGAGGAAGAATGACGTCGCGCGAACGGGTGGTGAAGACGCTGAAGCACGAGGAGCCGGACCGGGTGCCCTTGGACCTCGGGGGGACCGAGTCTTCCGGGATGACCGGGATCGCCTATAACAGGCTCCGGGCCCGGCTGGGACTCGCCGCGGGGAAGTCGCAGGTGTTCGACACCGCACAGCAGGTCGTCAAGATCGAAGACGACGTCCGGCGGATGCTCGAGATCGACACCGTGCCGCTCGTCCTCGAGCCCCGTGCGTGGAAACCCTTCCAGTTAGCCGACGGGAGTCCGTGCGAGATCCCCGCAAAATGGGACCCGCAGAGGGAAAACGGGGATTGGGTCGTTCGTGACGGGGAAGGGCGCGTCGTCGCACGGATGCCGAAGGACGGCTTCTACTTCGAGACGACGTTCGCCCCGCTCGCTAACGTCACGCAAGTTTCCGAGCTGGACCGGCACGTCCGGGCGATCGAGACGTTCGACTGGCCGGACTACGCGGATGAATCGCCGGAGGACTTCGCGGCGCGGGCGCGGAGACTCCACGAGGAGACGGACTTCGCCGTCGTGGCGAACCTGTGCCTGCACCTCCTAGCGGCCGGGCAAATCCTCCGCGGATACGAGAACTTCATGATGGACCTCCTCGCCGAGAAGAAACTCGCACACGCGCTCCTCGAGCGGCTGACCGACGCCTACATCCGACGCTCCGGCGACCTCCTCGACCGCATCGGAAAATACGTCCAGGTCGTCCTCGTCAACGACGACCTCGGGACGCAGGGCGGTCCGATGCTGTCGCTCGACTGCTACCGCCAGATGATCTGGCCGTACCAGAAGCGGCTGTTCGGATTTCTGAAGTCGAAGACGGATGCGGCACTCCTCTTCCATTCGTGCGGGTCGGTGCACGCCTTCATCCCGCACCTCATCGAGGCGGGGGTGGACGCGCTCAATCCGGTGCAGGTGTCGGCGGCCCAGATGGACACGAAGCTCCTCAAGCGCGAGTTCGGGAGAGACCTCACGTTCTGGGGTGGGGGGTGCGACACGCAGCGGGTTCTCAACCACGGCACGCCACGCCAGATCGAAGACGAGGTGAGGCGTCGCGTCGCGGACCTCTCCCCGTCCGGCGGCTTCGTATTCACCCAGGTCCATAACATCCAGCCCGACGTCCCTCCCAAAAGCGTCCTCGCGATGTTTGAGGCCTTCAAGAAGCACCGCGACTACGCGTGAACGACAATCTACCCCCCCCGGTCCTGGGTTTCCCAAGGGGGGTCCGACTGCCAAAAATTGTTCCCAAACCATCCGATGCTGTACGAAAAATTTGCACGGCCGGGGGATTATGTCTGAAGAAATGGGGTCGGAGCGGTCGAAAAGATAGGTCGCCATATGTATGGCGGCCAAGCAGTGTCAGGGGATTTGGGCGTCGGCGGTTAGGTTAAGTTCCCCTGGTTGACAACCGATAATTTGATTTAGAGTTTGTATCCTCGAAAAGGCAAACCTCGGGTGACCGGGGGGCGCAAAGCCTTGGAGGCAAACGACTTCGGACGTTTGCCCGGCCGGGCTGCCGAAGGGATAGGGAAGCGTCTGGCAACTTCCAAGCCATTCCTTCGGTCATCGAGGGAATGGCTTTTTTCGTGTCGGCAGTTTTCAGACTCCACGAACGTGCGAGTCAAGGGGAATCGTTATGGTCACGCTCGAAGAACTGCTTCGCAGGATGGTCGAGCTCCGGGGGTCCGACCTTCACGTCACCGCCGGGAGTCCTCCCCGCGTCCGCATCGACGGAGAACTCCTCTGTCTGGGGGAAGAGAAACTGTCGCCCGAGGTCAGCCAGCAGCTCGTCTACTCGGTCCTGAACAACGACCAGATCGCCCGATACGAGAAGAACCTGGAGCTGGACCTCTCGTTCGGGATCAGCGGTCTGGGACGGTTCCGGGTGAACGTCTTCCAGCAGAGAGGCGCGGTCGGGGCGGTGATGCGGATCATCCCGTGGGAGGTCCATTCGGTCAAGGACCTGGGACTGCCGCAGCATCTCTGCGAGCAGCTGTGCATGCTGCCCAAGGGACTGATTCTCATCACGGGGGCGACCGGGTCGGGGAAGTCCACGACCCTGGCGTCGATGGTGGAGTACATCAACAACACGCGGAACTCGCACATCGTCACCATCGAGGACCCCATCGAGTTCGTGCACAAGAACAAGAAGTGTCTCTTCAACCAGCGGGAGGTGGGGACGGACACGCACTCGTTCCCGGCGGCACTGAGGAGTGTGCTGCGCGAAGACCCGGACGTCGTGCTGATCGGGGAGATGCGCGACCAGGAGACGATCGAGGCGGCCCTCACGCTGGCGGAGACCGGACACCTCATCTTCGGGACGCTGCACACCTCCGACTGTGTGCAGACCATCAACCGGATCGTGGACGTGTTCCCGGCGTACCAGCAGGCACAGATCCGCACCCAGCTCTCCTTCACGATCCAGGCGGTGTTCTGTCAGCAGCTTCTTCCGTGCGCGGGCGGAAAGGGGAGGATACTGGCGTGCGAGGTCATGATCGCGAACGCGGCCGTCCGGGCGCTCATCCGCGACGACAAGGCCCACCAGATCTATTCCATCATCCAGACCGGGGGCAGGGAGGGGATGAAAACGATGAACGCGTCGCTCTCCCAGCTGTACAAGTCGGGGCAGGTCACGTTCGAGGAGGCGGTCGCACACAGCAGCGACGTCGAAGACCTGAGACGCATGCTCCAGATGAGGGCGTAAGCGGGGTCCCCGAACGCCAGTTGCTGCGTTGGGGGTCTCCTGAGGTGAGAGGGAATGGCGAAGTTCGACAAGAAACTCCGGAGCATCCTCCTGGGCGCGAGTCTCGTGAGCGAGGAGAACCTCGACCGTGCCATGGAGCTGGCCGCGAGCGAGCAGAAGTCGCTGGCCCAGGTGGTCATCGAGCAGGGGATGGTGGACGAGCGGGCGTTCATCGGCTCGGTCTCGGCCGACATGAACATTCCCCCCATCGACCTCACTCGCACCGTCGCCAGCGACGAGGCGCTCGGGTGTCTCCCCCAGGACATGGCACTCTACTACGGCGTGCTGCCTTTGGCCAAGATCGGCAACGTCCTCACGATGGCCGTGGCCAATCCCTTCGACATCCTCAAGCTGGACGACGTGCAGATCGTCACGGGGTGTGACATTCGTCCGGTGGTGAGCACGGAGGTCTCCATCCACAAGGCCATCGAGAAGAGCTACAACCGGGGTGCGGCCGAGATGGAACAGCTCTTCGAGGACATGGGCGATCCCGAGATGGAAATCAAGGGCAACAAGGAGGAAGAGGAGGAGGAGAACTTCGACCTGACGGAACTCACGGGCGGCTCGGAAAGCTCCCCCGTGGTGAAGCTGGTCAACCTGCTCATCTACCAGGCGGTGCGTGACGGCGCCAGTGACATTCACATCGAGCCGTTCGAGAAGAAGATCCGCGTGCGGTACCGGCAGGACGGCGCACTCCATGAGACCCTCTCGCCTCCGAAGCCGATGCAGAGTGCGATCGTCAGTCGCATCAAGATCATGGCGGACCTCGACATCGCCGAGAAGCGTCGGCCGCAGGACGGGAAGTTCCAGATCCGTCTCGACGGCCGCAACATCGACTTCCGCGTGAGCATCCTGCCCACCATCTACGGCGAGAAGGTGGTGCTCCGAATCCTGGACAGTGGGAACCTGGCACTCCGTCTCGACAGTCTCGGGTTCGAGGAGAAGGCACTGAAGGACTTCCGCAACGCCATCGCCTCGCCCTACGGGATGATTCTGGTGACCGGTCCCACCGGTTCGGGCAAGTCCACGACCCTCTACTCGTCGCTGCGCGAGATGATGAACATCGCGGACAACGTGATCACGGTCGAGGACCCGGTGGAGTACCAGCTGGACGGAGTGAACCAGGTTCCGGTGAACGTGAAGCGCGGACTGACCTTCGCCGCGGCGCTCCGGTCCATCCTCAGACAGGACCCGGACATCATCATGATCGGCGAGATCCGCGACAAGGAGACCGTCGAGATCGCCGTGAAGGCCGCTCTCACCGGTCACCTCGTCCTCAGCACGCTGCACACCAACGACGCCCCGTCCACCATCACGCGCATGCTGGACATGGAGGTGGACCCGTTCATGGTGGCGAGCTCCACGGTGCTGGTCAGTGCCCAGCGTCTGGCACGGAAGCTGTGCGAGGAATGCCGGGAGGAAGTGGAGATCAAGCCCGCCGCGCTTCTGAGTCTGGGTGCGCCCGAAGGAGATCTCGCCAGCGGCCTGCACATCCACCGTCCGGTGGGTTGTTCACGGTGTACCAACGGCTACCGCGGGAGGTTCGCACTGCTGGAAACGATGCCGATGACGGAAGCCATCAAGCGCATCGTCATCGACAAGGGTTCGGTGCTCGACATCAAGAAAAAAGCTCTCGAAGAGGGGATGGTGACCCTTCGACGCTGCGGGATATTGAACGCAATCCGCGGGAAGACGTCGCTGGAAGAGGTGGTTCAGGTGACGATGTCCGACTGAACGGCTTGAGACTTGAGGCTTGAGGGCTGTGCCTGGGTCTCACGCCTTGTTTGCCCCTTGGGGAGGAACACGATGCAGAAATTCAAGTACACCGCGAAGAACGCAACCGGCCTGCAGGTCAGCGGCTCGGTGAGCGCCTCGACCGAATCGGACGCGGTCGGCCAGCTCCAGAAGCAGTCCCTGACGGTGCTGAAGGTGAGACCGGAGGGGTCGGGGATGTTCGGTTTCGGTCTGTTCGGGAAGAGGGACCCGCGGCCGCACGTGAAGTCGGACGACATGGTGCTCTTCACGCGGCAGATGGCGACGATGATCAGTGCGGGCATTCCGCTCTTGGAGGCTCTCGAGGTGCAGGCCGAGCAGGTTTCCGACAAGGGGTTCCGGGTGGCCATTCGACGGATCGTCGAACGGGTGCGGACCGGGTCCGACCTCTCCGCGGCCCTTGCCGAGTACCCGAAGATCTTCAAGGCGATCTTCGTCAACATGATCCGCGCCGGCGAAGCTTCCGGACAGCTCGACGAAATCCTCCTGAGACTCGCCGAATACCAGGAGGCCAGCGTCGCTCTCCGACGTGAAATCAAAGCCGCCATGACCTACCCGGTCATCTCCCTGGCGTTGATCACCGGCATCACGCTCTTCCTCATGGTCGGGATTCTGCCCAAGTTCAAGCTGATCTTCGACAACCTGATGGCCTCGAACCCGAAAGCGTCGCTGCCGGGCATCACGAAGTTCATGCTCAACCTGAGTCTGGCAATGAGGGACCACTTCGTGGTCGGAATCCTGGCCATCATCGCCCTGGTCGTCGCACTCATCCTCTACGTGCGGACAGGTCCCGGGGAATGGCAGTGGCACTGGCTGAAGCTGCGGATCCCGGTGTTCGGGGCGCTCTTCAGCAAGGTGGCGATGTCACGGTTCAGCCGGACCTTTGCCACACTCATCCGCTCGGGCGTTCCGATCCTCGGGGCACTCGATATCGTCGCCGGGACCGCCGGCAACCGCATCGTCTCCGACGCCGTCATGCAGGCCAAGGAAAGCGTCCGACAGGGGAACACCCTGGCGGAGCCGCTCGCCAGGAGCGGCATCTTTCCCCCCATGGTCACCCGTATGATCTCCATCGGGGAGAAGTCCGGCGCCATGGAAAGTCTCCTGGTCAAGATCTCCGAGTTCTACGACCAGCAGGTCAGTGCCACGGTGGAGAGTCTCACCAGTCTCATCGAGCCCCTGATGATCGGCGTCATGGGGGTGATGGTGGGCAGCATCGTGCTAAGCGTGTTCCTGCCCATCCTGAAGCTGCAGCAACTCGTGACGAGGTGAGGGGCCGATGGACGTCCTGGACAGAGAAATCCGTGAGAGGGCGGGCCCCCAGACGCGATTCATTGCGCTTGGGGAAAGCGAGCCGGGGGCGCTCGAGAGGGTGAAGGCCCTGGTCTTCCTACGCCTGGCGGCGGTGCTGGTGAGTCTGGCCGTGATTCTCGTCTCCCAGGCCGGACACGGGGCGTTCGCACCTGGACTCGTACCCATCTACACGTTCCTAGTCCTTGTCAGCCTGGTGAACGTCGGGTACCTCGTGCTGGTCGGACGCGTCCGTCACGTCCGGCGGTTCGCCGCACTCCAGATCTACCTCGACGTCCTTTTTGCCAGTGTCCTCGTCTATCTGAGCGGGGCGGGCGACAGCAACATCACCTTCCTGTATTTCGCCTGCATCCTCGCGGCGAGCATCATCCTCGGACTGGGTCCGGGGGTGGCGGTGGCTTCCCTCGTGACCGCGGTCCAGGGTGCCATGAAGACGCTGAGCTTCCTGTCGGGGTACTACGGGTGGGTGCTCCCGTGGATGCACTCCCCGGGGCATCAGCTGCCCGTCATAGGGATCTCCTCGGGCGTGGCCTACCTGATGGCCCAGGCGGTCGGCTACTACCTCGTGGCGGTGCTGGCGGGACGTCTCGCCCACGGGTTGAGCGGGGTGCGGCTGCTCAACGAGAAGATTCTCGAAAGCATCACGGACGGGGTGCTGGCCGTCGACAACGACCGCCGGGTGCGACTGATCAACCGGGAAGCCATGAGACTCCTGGGACTTCCGGGCGCGACGCGGCCGGTGGCCAAGACGCTCGACGAGGTCCTGACCTGTTCGAAGAACGTCGAGGTGCTCCGGGAGCTGTTCGAGTGCGAGCAGCCGGGGGTCTCACAGGTGTCACTGGTGACCGCCGACGGGCACACCGCCCCGGTCGCCATCACCTCCTCGGTGCTTCTGGAGGAAGGACGGAAGAGACTGGGACTGGTGGTGATGCTCATCGACCTGACGGAACGGGAGCGGCTGGAGGAGGCACTGGAGCGGGCACGGACCATGGAGACGGTGGGACAGTTGGCGGCGAGCATCGCGCACGAAATCCGCAACCCGCTGGCCACGATCCGCGGCAGCGCACAGGAAGTCCGCAGCGAGTTCACCGGGGACAGGGAGAGCATGCGTCTCCTGGACCTGGTGGTGAGGGAGTCGGACCGCATCAACGCGATCGTCACCAATTTCCTGTATTTCAGCAGGATGAGACGGACCGCACTCAGCCGCTCCAACCTGACCGAGGTGCTCTCGGACGTCGTGACGATGCTCGAAACCCGACAGGCGGGCGGGGACTCCCCCAACGGAGGGAATCGCGCTCGGGGGCCGCGCGTGCAGATCGACTTCGACGCGAAGCGACCCGTGTTCTGTCTGGGCGACGTCGAGCAGCTTCGACAGGTGTTTCTCAACCTCGGTCTCAACGCCCTGGAGGCGATGCCTTCGGGCGGACGACTCGAAGTCCGCGTGCGTCGCGAGGAGAGGGATTCTCAGGGGGAAGCACTCACCCGTGAGATCCCCAAGGTTGTCGTCGAGTTCCGCGACCAGGGTGAAGGGATGAGCGAGGAGGTGAAGGCACATCTCTTCAAGCCGTTTTTCACGACGAAGCCGCGCGGGACGGGACTGGGACTGAGCATCGTCCGGCGGATCATCGAGGCCCACAAGGGCCGTGTCGAAGTGGAGAGTGCTCCCGGCCGAGGGAGTACCTTTCGGGTCGTTCTCGATGGGTATCCCGCGACGGAGCCTCAGATGAGTCATGTCTGAAACGGAAAAGCAACGAGTCACGCGAGCCGCACGGGTCCTCATCGTCGACGACGAGGAGGGGATGCGGAACTACCTCGGCGTGGTGCTGCGGAAGGCGGGTCTCTTGACGGCGGAGGCCGCGGACGGCCAGGACGCCTATGAGCTCCTGTGTCGCGAGGCGTTCGACGTCGTCCTCGAGGACCTCAAGATGCCCCGTCTCGACGGCATCGGACTGCTGAGACGCATCCGGGAGGACTTCCCCCACGTCCCGGTCGTCGTGATGACGGCGTTTTCCACCTGGGAATCGGCGGTCGAGGCCATGCGTCTGGGGGCGTTCAACTACATCCGCAAACCGTTCGATAACGACGAGATCCGCTCCATCGTGCGGCGTGCCGCCGAGATGGTCGAAGCCGCCGGGTCCCATGCGGACGGCACGGAGACCTTCGTCTACCGACAGATCATCGGGAACACGCCGGACATCCGTGGGATCCAGGAACTGGTGAAGCGCATCGCGCCGACCGACAGCACCGTGTGCATCCAGGGCGAAAGCGGGACCGGAAAGGAGCTGATCGCCCGGGCCATCCACTGCGAGTCGTCCCGGCGCAGCGGTCCCTTCGTCGCGGTCAACTGCGGGGCGTTCACGGATTCCCTGCTCGAAAGCGAGCTGTTCGGTCACGTCAAGGGGGCGTTCACCGGGGCCGTAAGTGACAAGCAGGGACTCTTCGAGGCCGCCAAGGGCGGAACGTTCTTCCTCGACGAGGTCGCCGACATGTCCAAACAACTCCAGGCGAAGCTCCTCCGGACGATCGAGGAGCGCGAGGTCAAGCCCGTCGGCTCGACCCAGACCATCAAGATCGACGTCCGCGTCGTCACCGCTTCCAACAAGAACATCGAGCAGGAGGTCGCACAAGGCAATTTCCGGGAGGACCTCTTCTATCGTCTCAACGTGATCCCGGTGCGACTGCCTCCTCTGCGCGAACGCAAGGGCGACATCCCGTTCCTCGTCGGACACTTCCTGGGCAAGTACGCCGCCAGCATGAACAAGCAGGTCACCGGCATCACCAGGGAGGCACTCGACGTCCTCTTCGCACACGACTGGCCGGGGAACATCCGCGAACTGGAGAATACGATCCAGCGGGCGGTGGCCCTGACCTCCGGGGGCGAAATCACCCCGACGGAACTGGCCCAGAGGTCCGTGGCCTCCGCTTCGGCCTCCCTGGTGACGAAAGAGTCTCTCGGCATGGTGCCCCCGGGCGGACTCAACCTGGAGGACCATCTCGAAGAGATCGAGAAGACGTGCATCCTGGAAGCGCTGAGACGATGTGACCACGTGGTGACGCGCGCCGCAGACCTTCTGCACATCGACGTGCGGGCACTCCGGTACCGCATCAAGAAACTGCATCTGCGGGACCCCCAGACGCAGGGTCCCCAAACGCGACGAATCGCGTTTGGGGACCCCTGAATTGTGTTTGGGGACCCGGTCGTGAGGGGGACGTGTCGAAGGAGAGACGGCCGGAGTGACAAGATTTGGCAGTGAAGGCGGAAAATCGCGGAAAGGTACGAAATCTTGGTGCAAGAACGAGCATCAAGACAGAGATGCAAAAGATAATATGTTGCCGCAAGTCTCGCACCAGCAGGCACTTGGGGCATGGCACGCATTTTTCCCCGGCGATTGGCACGGCGTTTGCTCTATCTCCACAGCGGAACGAGAGATATCGCTAGACCGTAAAGACTAGAGAGGGAAAGGAGGTGAGACGGGCAGGAGGCAGTGGTTCTCACGAAGTTGAGAGGGATTTGGAACGGACATGGATATCGGGTTTTAGGAGAAAAGGACATGAAGAGGCAAAGAGGCTTCACGTTGATTGAGCTCATGATCGTGGTCGCGATTATCGCCATCATCGCGGCGATCGCGATACCTCAGCTTCTGAGGTCGCGCATCAGTTCGAACGAAACGGCGGCCATCGGGACGCTGACGACCTTGAGAACGGTGCAGGCTCAGTTCCAGCAGGCGATTGTCGTGGACCAGAACGGGAACGGGATCGGTGAGTACGGTCTGTTCCAGGAACTTTCCGGTCAGGAAGTTCCTCGTGGTTCCGTCAATGCCCGGACCCCCGGCGAGTTCATCTCGCAGGAACTGGGTGCGGTGGACGCGAATGGCATCGCGACCAAGGCCGGCTATCACTACCTGATCTACCTGCCGACGGCAGGGGTTGGCCCGGCGAAGAGCGAGGGTGAGATTGACCTCGCCGTGCCTGTGGCACTCGACGGCGAGTCGCAGGAAGTCCGTTGGGCCTGCTATGCGTGGCCGACCGAGCGTCTGGCGACGGGACACCGCTGCTTCGTCGTGAACCAGACCGGAACGGTCTATCAGAGCCAGAACGACGCGGACACCCAACTCTATACCGGCACGACCGTGGTCCCGGCTGCAGAGGCGGCCTTCATCGCGGTCCCCGGCAACCCCCCGATTACCAACTTGGGCGGTCGTTTCCCGAGGTTGGGCGCGGGTGAGACGGGTGCGGACGGCGGAACCTGGGTGCCTGTGAACTGATCCAGGCGCACAGCGATCCAGGCATGCTCCGGACGACCGGATGCGCTTTGCCTGCATCGAGCGACGCACACGGGCGGCCTCTCCAACGAGAGGCCGCTCGTTTCTTGTACGGCGGAGGTGCTGGACCTATTTCTCTTGACCCGGCCTCTCGCCAGAGAGTAGCATTCGGGGTCGGTTGCCTGTCGTCCCTCTGTCCGGACAACTCCTCGGAATCGATCCGTCGGACCAGCAAGGAGAGAAGGATGAGAACATTGGCCTGGACCTGTCTATCGGTGTGGCTGGGGATGGTCATCGGCTGTGGGGGGGGAGGGGGCGCGGCAACCCCCGAGGCCGCCTTCGAAGCCTACAAGGCAGCCATGGCCGACAAGGATTTTGAAGCGGTCTGGCGGATGCTATCTGCGGCGTCCCACGAGCAGGAGGAAGCGGATGCAAAGGGAATCGCCGAGAGGGCCGCGAAAAGCGAGGGTCTCGAAAAAGCGGACTTGGAAAAAAAGGCCAAGCTGATGGACGTGACCATGGACCAGATGAAGACCATCGACGGAAAGGCGCTGTTCATCGGTCTCTGCAAGATGGGGTCGACAGGGGGCAAGGAAGAATGGGAGAAGCTTCCCCGTGGACAGCTCGCCCGGGTGGAAATCAATGCCAACCGGGCGAACGTCTACGTCAAGCTTGACGGCAAAGTGGACACGGATACCCCGCTGCCGCTCGTCCTCGAGGATGGAAAGTGGAAGATTGACCTGACGGGCGTGAAATAGTCCCGTACACGGTGCGGCGGGATTGGAGTCAGGAGGGCGGCTTCCGAACCGGAAACCGCCTTTTCTTGTCGGAAAGAATTTTTAGGATCCTGCAACCCCCGGGCGAAAGTGGGGTATAATCAGATGGCGACGAATCCCCGAAAGGGCAAAGCCCGAGGAATCGGGTGGCGCAAAGCACGGGGCCCGACATCCCGATGGATCGGGGTGGGGCTGCCCGGCTGCCGAAGGGATCAGACCGATCTGTTGCTGGCCTGGCCCCGCTTTTTGGGGGAGCCAGGCTTTTTTGTGTCTCCCTGAGCGGTCGGGAGGTTCGTCGCTTCCTTGGCAACTTCTGCTTGCGGCTTGTCGGCCGCACGCTATAATGACCCCCGTGGTCCGATGGCGGGAGGGGCTGCCCTCCTCTCGGATCGTGGGGGAGTAAGCATCACGGGGCTTCCCGCTCGGGAGGCTCCTTCGAACCCGGGATGTCCCGGTGGTGTAAGACGGGTTCCGGCCAGGGAAGACGCGCGCTGAGCTGGTTCGGTCTCAAGACGCTCCCCGCAAAGACGCCGCGTTGCGTTTGGAGGAGACAGCGGCTTGAGTCCGAGAGACCTGCGCAAGAAACTGCTGTCCCTTGCCGAGACCCGTCTTTTGTACCTGTTCGGCGTGGCCGACCTCCGGGTCGCGCTCGACGCCGAGCCGGCCGCCCTCGAACTCGTCCCCGATGACTTCCCGCGTGCCGTCGTCTTCGGCATCCCCCTCCAGAACGCCCTCATGGAAAGCATCGTGGACCGCCCGACACCGCTCTATTTCCACAACTACCGCCAGGTCAATTACGAACTCGACAGTCTCGCACTCGCCGCCGCTCAGCTCCTCCAGAAGGAAGGTCAGCGCGCCGTCGCCATCGCCGCCAGTCAGCTCATCGCGAGCGAGCCGATGCGCGGACACGTCTCCCACCGGCTCTTGGGCTGGGCCGCCGGTCTCGGATGGTGGGGAAGAAACAACCTCCTCGTGAATCCCCGGTTCGGCTCCCGCGTCCGGTACGTCAGTGTCCTCACCGACGCGACGCTCCAGCCGGATGAGCCGCTCCGGCGCGACTGCGGGTCGTGCGTGGCCTGCCTGGCCGTCTGTCCCGCTCATGCCATCACGATACGACGCGAGGACTTCCAGCTCGACGCGTGCTACCGGAAACTGTGCGAGTTCGCCCGGATTCCCTTCGTCGGGCAGCACATCTGCGGCGTCTGCGTGAAGGCCTGCTTCCCGACGAACTGGCCGAAAAAGTGAATTCCCTCTCCCCCGCCAGGGCAAGACAGAGGGGATACTCAGTCAGGCGCTTCCGATGTTTTCAACGGATCACCTGAGAGGGAGAGGGACGAGGGGGAAGGGGACAGCATGGGAGCCATCGTCGAACCGGGACGCGTGAAGCTCTTCGTGGGGATGCTATCGGGCGAGCTGAGGCGGTTCGCGGAGGCCGAGACGCTGCTGGTCGAGCGATACGGGCCGGTGGACGTGTCCTCGGAGGTGATGCCTTTCGAGTTCACGGACTACTACCGCGCGGAGATGGGACCCGCCCTCAAGCGGAAGTTTGTCAGCTTCGAGCGTCTCATCCAGCCGGACGAGATCGCCGACATCAAGCGCACGACGAACGAGATCGAGGACGACTTCGCGCGGGCAGAGAAAGGGGTCAGGAGCCCTGAAGTAAGGCTCCAGACCCCTTTCTCCGCCCGTCCCGTCAATCTCGACCCCGGGTACCTCCACCTCTCGAAGGTCGTGCTCGCGACGACCAAGGACTACGCGCACCGCATCTACGTCGGGAAAGGCATCTACGCCGAGGTGACGCTGCATTTCCAGCGGGGCAGGTACGAGCCATGGGAATGGACCTATCCCGACTATCGCACGGAAGCGTACGCGAGGTTCTTCCTCGAGGTGAGGGAGCGTCTCCGCGAGCAGCTCCGGACCCTCACGCGCTAGAGCGCGCGCCGGCCGCCGGAAGGGAACCGAACCCGTGAGCATGACGTCCCGCGAGCGCTTCATGACCGCTGTCCGGAACCAGAAGCCCGACATGGTGCCGGTCTGTCCCGACATCTCTAACATGATCCCCTGTCGGAGGACGGGAAAGCCCTTCTGGAAGGTCTACCGGGACGAGGACCCGCCGCTCTGGAAAGCGTATCTATCGGCACTCGATTACTTCCGGTTCGACGGGTGGGTGGCCTATGGAGGCGTGACGTGGAAGACCCGAGCGGAGATCGAGACGACCAGAAAGGTCGTAAGCCGGTCTGGCGGGCGGATTGTGGTCGCCTCGCGTCACCGCACGCCCGCGGGCGAGCTGACCGAGGAGGTGACCTATTACCGGAGCGACCCGCCGACGGTCACCCGCAAGCTGATCAAGAACATTGAACGGGATTTCCCCGCCTTCCGGTATTTCCTCCAGGCACCCGTCGGATACGACGACACGGTCTTCCGGGAGATCCGCCGGCGTACCGGAGAGAAGGGCATCACCTGCATCTCCTGCGGCACCCCGGGCTTCCACGGCTACTTCGGGTCTTTCGACGGCGGGCTCGAAGCCGTCACCTACGCCTACTATGACCATCCCGACATCATGGAAGAACTCCGCGAACTCATGCACCGCATGTACCTCAGGCAGTGCGAGATGATCTGCGACGTCAAGCCCGACTGCATCCTCACGGGCGGCTCGGGCTCCCTCACCCTTCAGTCCCCGGGACTCTGGCGGAAGCTTTCACTCCCGACGCTCAAGGAGATATGTCGGATGGCCAAGGAGGCGGGCGTCCTGACCATGGTTCATAGTTGCGGCAAGGAGCGGGAACTGGTGAAGGCGTGTGCCGAGGAAACCGTGCTGGACTGCGTCAACCCGCTGGAAGGGCCGCCGATGGGCGACTGCAATCTCGCCGAACTCAAGAGGAGCTTCGGCCGCAGGATCTCGCTCATGGGCAACCTGCACACCACCGACGTGATGCTGAGGGGGACGCCCGGGGACGTCGAGCGTGCCGCCAGGAAGGCGATCGACGACGCCGGCGCCCATGGCGGGTTCATCCTCTCCACCGGGGACCAGTGCGGCCGCGATACCCCTGACGAAAACATCTTCCAGCTCATCCAGGTCGCGAGGACATACGGGAAGTATGGCTGAGCCGGATTACGTTACACGTCGGAGAGATGCCTCGCGATGCTTTGGCGTTGCTATGTTTGTCTTCGCATGCTACATTGGATTTTGGAAGTTGCATGAACGACCCATGGCTGAAGAGGTCTGATCGTTGGGGGAATCCTCATGACAGCAGAGCAAGCGGGTCGAGCTCCGGAGCTATTTGCTGCGTGGATGAGCACGCATATTGCACACGACAAGAAGTTCGGTCGCAAGGTGTTCCGGTACCACCCCCGGTCGGATGAACACTCCAAGAAACTGTGTGCTTTTCTCCTGGAGGATCTTAAGGCGTGTTCGCGACTTCTTGCTGAGCACCTGAGGGGTGGCAAAGTGATTGCGAAGATCAATGCATCCTACACTTTTCCGAATGGCAAGAAAAAGACTCTCGACTTGGCTATCGGCACGCCTGTACGCCCACCGGCATCTTCCGGTTCATCTCGCACGGGGCCGGGCGGCATTGAAAGGTTGCTCCTCGCTTGTGAGGCCAAACAGTGCATGACGGAGCACACCAAGACGCAACCACGCATTTTTGACGAGTTGTCATCCGCCCACGAGATTGTCCATCAGGGTGACACATTGGTGATCTCTGTTGGAGTCGTGGTTCTCAATATTGCTTCTCGCTATGCGTCCCCCACGCGGCAGACGGACGGAACCGGGCCGCTCGACTTCACCACGCACCGTCAACCGGCCGTCACACAGTCCATGGTCAATCACCTTCGGGGTTTGCGAATCAGGGAGAGCCCCGGTGAGGTCGGTTTCGATGCATTCGCAACCATAGTGATTGACTGCGACAACGTGGGCGCGTGCCGATTGCACACAACTCTGCCTGCACCGCAACCGGGTGAGAAAGACCATTACGACACGTTCTTGGAGAGGATCAGCGCGGCGTACGCTGTTCGCTTCGCTGGACTATGAGGTGCGGGGGAAGGGAGAAAAGTCCTGGCTCCCGGATTTCTGAACAGACCCGCTCGACCGCCATCTCGAAATACCCTGGATCAATCTCATTGCAGATGCTGTTCCTATTCGCCTTCATGGCGGCAATTGCGGTAGTGCCACTGCCAGCAAACGGGTCGAGCACCGTGTCGCCGGTAAACGAGAACATCCTTATGAGCCGATAGGCCAGTTCAACCGGGTACGGAGCGGGGTGCTGGCGGGTGGATGCCCCGGTGAGGTCGTTCCATATGGCACGGAACCACTCGGACTGTTCTTTTTTCGTCAGGCGAGAATAGGCGCGTTGGTCATTTGTAGGTCTGCGGTATGCCCCGTGTTTCCGCAGCATCAGGATATACTCGATGTCGTTCTTGATAATGGCGTTCGGTTCGTATGGCTTTCCAAGGAAACCGGCCCCGTTCCCGTCCACTTCAAAATTGGCATTCGCGATCTTGTGCCAGATGATGGGGGTGAGGTAGTCAAACCCTATCAGCCGGGCCCTGACCGAGATATCCGCGTGGAGGGGGAAAACATGGTGGCGTCCGGCGTTCGCACGCCTTGCCACGCAGACGTCGCCAACGTTACACACGAGCCTCCCACCCGGAACCAAAACGCGGAAACAGTGTCGCCACACCTTGTCGAGTTCGTCCAAGAACGCCCCATAGTCGTTGATGCTGCCCAGTTGATTGGGGTGGTCGTTGTACTTCTTGAGGTTAAAGTAAGGCGGAGAGGTCACGACGAGGTGAACGGACTCTTTCTCGATCCAGTCGAGGTCGCGTGCATCCCCCAGATTGAGCACATGCTGTGTGGGTGGGCCCTTGTATGGCTTCGGTGCCGGGATCTCTTGTCGGTGCCGTCCGGCTGCAGAAGTGGTCGTGCTATTTGGCGTCATGCTTGGCCCTCTTGCACATAAGTAACATAGCGCGCGCGAGTGACCGCGTCAAGCCTATTCACGTCGGTTTTCCCTACGTTACCTTGATGAGGACGACGGTGAGGTCGTCGGTCTGCTCGCGGGCGCCGGTGAAGCGGTGGACCTCCTCGCGGAGGGTTTGGACGATTTCGGCGGCTGAGCGGTCGCGGTTCTCGCGGATCACCCGCCCGGCCCGCTCCAGCCCGAACAACTGCTCCTCCGTGTCGCGCGCCTCGTCCAGCCCGTCCGTATAAAGGAGCAGAATGTCCCCCGTCCGGAGCTGGATGTCGCTCTCGTGGTAGGTGGTCTCGGGGTCGACGCCGCATACCATCCCGCTCCCTTCCAAAGGCAGTGTGTCGTCTCCGCGGTAGAGCACGGGAGGGCTGTGTCCGGCGTTGGTGTAGTGGAGCACGCGGCTCTCGATGTGGAGCTTCCCGAGAAAGAGGGTGACGAACTCCTCCGGGCGCGTGTCACGGCATAGGGACATATTGACACGGGTGACGATCTCGGCGGGGGTGGTGCAGTGCTCGCTCTGGACGCGGAGAGCCGAGCGGGTCGTCGCCATGAGGAGCGCCCCGGCCATGCTCTTGCCGCAGACGTCGGCGATGACCACCCCCAGGCGTCTTCCGTCCGGCTCGCGGAGGAAATCGTAGAAGTCGCCGCCCACCTGTCGGCAGGGCTGGTTGAGCGCGGAGATGTCGAACCCCTGGACGTGCGGGAACTCGAGCGGCAAGAGGTGCGTCTGGATTTCGGCGGCGAGAGTCAGCTCGCGTTCGAGTCGCTCCTTCTCGAGGGCCTCCTCGTAGAGCTTGGCGTTCTCGATGGCGATGGCGGCGAGGTTGGCGATGGCGTCGGCGAGTGCGATCTCGCTCCTGTGGAACCGACGCTCCTCTCCGGTGTAGATGCGGAGTGCCCCGATGGGTCCGCTCCGAACCTTGAGTCCCACCACCAGGATCGAGCGGATGCCCTCCCGCACCATCTCGGCGGGATAGAGGATACGGGGGTCCTGACTGAGGTCGCGCACGTAGACGGGATCCCCCTCCATCGCGGAACGGTCGATCTCGCTCTGCTCGATGGAAACCGGCCCCTTGCTCAGATACTCCGGGCTCAACCCGTGCACCGTCTTGAGGACGAGTTCCCCCGTCGCCGCATCCAGCAGTCTCAGCCCGCACGCCTTCACGTCCAGCGTCTCACACACCGTGCGCACCACGAGGAGCAGCACCTCGTTCACGTGACGCGGGGAGTTGAGGAGCCGACTGACGTGGTGGAGGGTCTGGAGCTCTTCCACGTGTCGGCGGACGACCCAGCCTTCGTGACAGAGCTCCCCGAGGGCGCTCGCGGCGAACTGGAGGAGCGCGATCGCGGAACTCAGGTCCTGACCCGACCGTCGCCGGAGCTCCTCGACGGACATGTTCATCTTGCGGGCCAGCTCTTCGATCTGGGCTTTGTCCGTCTGGTCATCGGCGATGTCCCCGACCACGAGCACCCCGGTCGCCCGTCCCTGGATCATCACCGGAGCGGCAAACTGGAGGAACCCGGCGTCACTGCGCGACTGCTCGATCCTCCCGGACCGCACGGCCCGCAGACTCAGTGTCGCGCTTTTCTCCTCGTGAAGCTCGTCGTGCGTCATCGTCTTCATCAGGAGCGAGCAGAAGCGGTTCGGCTGACTCGGGCGCGTGATGCGCTTGCCGAGCGCGTCCCGGATCACCACCGACACCCCCACGGAATCCGCAAAGGTGTCCTGGAACTGCTGGAGAAGTTCCGGCTCGATCATGTCGGTAATCTGCGGCACCGAGATCGTCGTGATGTCCGGGACCACATCCTGAGATGGATCTTCCGGCAGGCTCATGCGTCCTCCGTCGGAGGGTGATTCACCGGTCGGAGCCGTCGCTCGTCCGGCGCATCCTTAAGCCTAACACGGTGGAAGACATAAATCAAGCGCGCGGGTGGGCCGCGGGATATCGCTCCGCTTCGGGGCGTGGATGCGACGAATCATCCGTCGCGCGAGCCGGGGGGTGGGTCGTGGGAGGCCGCCTCGTCTTCCGCCGGCTCGGCTCCCGCCGCTTCACGTCTCGCACGCTTCCCCTTCCGAACGCTGACCCACGCCCCGGCGAAGAGCAGCACGAAGCCGAGAACGACGTACCTCCAGGAAGTCAGCCGGGTGAAGGCGACCACCAGCCGCCAGGCGATGGGGACGCAGAGGATGACGATGGACGGCCAATGACGGAGTCGTATCCGGAGTCCGAGGGCGAGCACGAGGAGCGCGAGGGCCGCAAAGAGGTCCTTCCTGCCGAGTTCGGACGGGAGGAAGTCAAAGGTGCAAACCATGATTCCGAGGGCGGCCGGAAGGAGGAGCGCCGAGGACATGCGGCCGAGAAGGAGCGCAGTGACCAGCGTCCCGAGGCCCATGAGGCCGAGCACGGCGCCCACCTCAGTCAGCTCGAAGAAGCGCGTGAAT